>Ga0315291_10002289_pt1 | contig 25169 bp, 22 predicted proteins | sample YL17G12_20_MG_FD_203070 | JGI IMG/M metagenome (GOLD analysis project Ga0315291, IMG submission 203070) | Sediment microbial communities from Yellowstone Lake, YNP, Wyoming, USA - YL17G12_20 | ecosystem: Environmental > Aquatic > Freshwater > Lake > Sediment | place: USA: Wyoming | collected...
CGCGGGGAGATTCACCATCCAGCCAGCCACCATCAAGGTTGGCGGGCAGGAAGTCAAAAGTGAGGCGGTGACGGTCACCGTGGCGCAGACCCCATCAACGAACATCCCCGCGCCCATGAAGAATGAAAACATCCCCCGCCCCGGCACTTCCAATGAGCAGCTTCGCCAGTCACTCGAGGGCAAACTCTTCCTTCGCGCCGAGGTGGATAACAAAACCCCCTATGTGGGTCAGCCCGTGGTCGTCGCCTACACCCTTTATGCAAAAAAGGGATTGCCCCTCGTTACCTGGGGCGTGAGCGAGCCTCTGCCGCAATTCAAGGCATTCCTGAAAGAGGATCTTTATAACACAGCACGTCTCACCTTCCGCGATGTAAAACTCGGTTCGGAGACCTATCAGGCGGCGCTGGTCAAAAAGATTATCCTCGTCCCGACAAAGACCGGCAAAACAATGGTGGACAACCTGAATTTAGTCGTCGGACTGAATGTGCAGTCATCTGAACGCCGTCGTTCGCGCCGCTCTTTCGGAGACCCATTCTTCGATGACTTCTTCTCTGACCCATTTGGTCGGCAGGCGGAACAGGTTACTGTGCCATCCTCCGTTATCGAACTGGATGTTCAGAACCTCCCCTCTCCCCTGCCGGCAGATTTCACCGGCACGGTCGGCGATTATACCTTCACTGCGAAACTGGACCGGAACAGCGCCACTATGGATGACCTGGTGACCCTGTCCCTGAGCCTCAGCGGCAAGGGAGCGGTGGAGAGCGCGCTTGAGCCGAAAATTCCGCCAATCGAAGGCTTTGAGGTTTATGAGACAAAAGCCCGCGTGGATAAAAAAATCACCGCAGACACACTCGGCGGGACGAAGAATTTCGATATCGTCCTGAGACCGCAGAAAACGGGCGAGATGGAGATTCCCCCCATCTCCTACACCCTTTTCAACCCCGAAAAAAAGGAATATGTCACCCTGAAATCCTCACCAATCAAACTTACCATTACACCCGGCACGGCAAAGACCCCCCTTGTCATTACGGGGCAATCCCCGGGCATATCATCCAGCGGTGGGACAATTGTTGAAATCAATGCGGACATCAATTATATCAAGAGCGGTGAGCGCATCGGCATGAAGAGTATTCGTCCCTTCATCCTCAGCGGATGGTTCCTTGAGCTTCATCTCCTGCCGCTCTTACTTCTTGCGGTGGCGTATTATATCAGACGGAGGCGGGAGGCGTTAGAGGGCAACATGGGGCTTGTTCGCAGGCTGCGCGCCCGCGGTCTGGCAGGTCGCCGCCTGAAGACCGCCGTTGCCGCCTTATCCCGCGACGACTCCAATCTATTTTACACCGAACTGGCATCCGCCCTCCGCGGTTTCTTTGGCGACATGCTGAACCGCGAAGCCCACGGTCTGACAATTGATAGTCTGGCGGAGTTACTCCGGGGGCGCGGCATCTCTGAGGAGGATATCTCCCCCGTGCGCTCCCTCCTTGAAGAGGCAGATTCCATCCGCTATTCGCCCTCCAGCCACACCACGGAAGATATGCGCGCACACTATGAACAGGCATTCCGAATCATCCAGGAATTCAGGAAAAAGTTATGAAAAGAAAAGGTATGACATCATATATGCCCTTGTTTCTCCTGTGCGCCTCCGTTCTTGCCTTTGATGCACTGATGGCATTCGGGGCGAACCCGGGCGAGGCAAATCTCAAGGCGCAGTTCAACCGCGCGGGAATGCTTTACGACCAGAAACAATTCCAAAAGGCGCGGGATATATATGAGAAAATTGTGCGCACCGGCGTCAATGACCCCGCGGTGCTTTACAACCTCGGCAATGCCTGCGCCCGGACGGGGGATGTGGGGTCGGCGGTGCTGTATTACACCCGTGCATTGCGTCTTTTGCCACGCGACCGCGATGTCCGGGAAAACCTTGCGCGCATTCAGCCCTCCATCAATCGCCCGAACACCTTCTTTCTCTTGAAACCCTTTGCCTGGCTGAAAAACAGCGCCAGCCTGAATGAATGGACAATCCTCACATCCCTCTTCTTTTTCCTTACTGGCACGATTCTGGCTCTTTTTATGCTTGCACAGGGAGAAGGTCGCAGACGCCTGTTGGGCACCCTGACAATAGCGTTTGCAGTAATTCTCCTGTTCAGCGGCGTCTTTTTATCCATCAAGGCTTATGAGGAACTGGTCATCAGGACATCCATTGTCATGAAGCCTGAGACGTTGGCGCGGAGCGGTCCCGGCGAGCAATTCGAGGAATTGTATAAATTCCCCGCGGGGACAAAGGTGCGCATCATATCCGACCCTCAGGGCGGCTGGGTGCGCATCCGGTTGATGGATGGACGAAGCGCATACCTCCCGCTTACGGACATCCGCAGTGTCAATCCATATTGAGAGATGAGATTTTTTACCTTGACCCTTTTTGAAAGTTGAAAATAGCTGATATTTTTGTATATATAATTATAAGGATAAAAAATGAAAGTTAAAAAATTAATGCCAGTTCTTGTTGTTCTGCTTCTGGTAGCCGTTATTGCTATAATCGTGAAAATAAGGCGGAAGGAAGCCGATCAAAAGAAAAATGATGCAAGCGTAACCACTGCGAAGGTGGAACGCGGACCGCTCCGCCAGTCGGTGTCCAGCACGGGGAGGATCGTGCCCAATCTGGACGTTGACATCAAGTGCAAGGCAAGTGGTCAGATTGTCGAACTCCCTTATGATATCAGCGATGAGGTTGGGTCAGGAACGCTCATCCTGGAAATTGACCCTATAGATATGGCGCGGTATGCGAAGCAGTCGGGCGTGAAACTTGCCGCCTCGCAGTTCCGCCTGACTCAGGCGCGGCTGAATCTCAAGGTGGCGGAGCAGAATCTGGTCACCCAGCGGACGAAAGTTGATGCCGCCCTGAAATCCGCCCAGGCTCGTTACGATGACGCCAAGTCCAAGGCAGAACGTATGAAGCAGCTCTTTGAGAAAAAACTGTCAAGCCGCGAGGATTTCGACACTGCCCAAACCACCGCTGTGCAGGCGCAATCGGACCTTGAAAACGCCCGCGCCAGCAGCGAAGACCTCAAAACCCAGGAAATCTCCCTTGATTTGAAACGCCAGGACATCAGTCTGGCGGAGAATCAGGTGGAATCCGACAAAATTAACGAAGACCTCGCCGAACAGCAGCTTAAGGATACCAAGGTCTTTTCTCCCATTGATGGTGTGGTGTCCGCACGCACCGTCCAGGTGGGGCAAATTATCTCTTCCGGCATCAGTAATGTGGGCGGCGGGACAACCGTGCTCACCCTCTCCGACCTATCCCACATCTATGTGCTCGCCTCTGTGGATGAGAGCGACATAGGAAAGGTGGATGAGGAACAGGATGTCCTGATTACTGCGGATGCCTACCCCGAAAAATTTTTCTCCGGCAATGTGGTGCGCATCGCCACAAAGGGAGTCAATGCCTCCAATGTGGTCACCTTTGAAGTAAAGATCGAGGTGACGGGGAGAAATAAATCGCTTCTGAAGCCGGAAATGACCACTAATCTGGAAATCATTGTGGCTGACAGGCAGGATGCCCTGATTGTGCCTTCGGAAGCCATTTCCCGAAAAAGGGGCAAACGTATAGCATTTGTGAAGAAATCTGTTGGCCCCTCCGAAGAGCGGGAGGTGGAGATTGGCATCAGTAACGGGTTCCAGACTGAGATCGTAAAAGGACTGAAGGAAGGCGAGGAGCTCGAGATCAAGAAGGGAATGGCAGACAGCCGATGGCGCGCCAATAACCAACCGGGAGAGGGCAGGCGCACCCCGTCTCCTCAGGCGCAGATGCGCATGATGATGCCGCCGCCGCCCGGCGGACCGCGGTAATAAATCATGAAGGGGTGAATGGGTGAGCGAAATTTATGATTATTCACATGGAAAATATTGAAAAAACTTACAAGATGGGCGGAGTTGACATTCGCGCCCTGGATGGCATCTCCTTCGATATTGACGATGGCGAGATGCCAGCCATCATGGGACCTTCCGGAAGCGGAAAATCCACGCTGATGCACATCATTGGGTGTCTGGATCACGCCGATGCCGGACGGTATATTCTCGCCGGCGAGGATGTGTCGCGGCTCTCCCCCAACCAGCTTGCTGAAATCCGCAACCGCCGCATCGGGTTTGTTTTTCAGACCTTCAATCTTCTGGCAAGAATGAACGCCCTCGAAAATGTGGAGCTGCCGCTCCTTTATGCCGGCAATGACCATGCAAAGGCTCAGGCGGAAGAGGCGCTAAAAATTGTGGGACTGGCTGACCGCATGACCCATGAGCCGAACCAGCTTTCTGGCGGCCAGCGCCAGCGCGTCGCCATCGCCCGCGCCATTGTAACGAATCCGACAATCATCCTTGCCGATGAGCCGACCGGCAACCTTGATACCAAAACCGGCGATGAAATCCTGGCGCTTTTCAGAGAATTGAACCGGCAAGGCAGGACGGTCATCGTTGTCACGCACGAGCCGGATGTGGCAAGGCAGTGCGGTCGCCAGATTCATCTCCGTGATGGCCGCATCGTCCCTTATGACAAAAAAGTAGGAGCATAAGGCTATGCTATTCTGGACAATTATCAAGGTGGCGCTTAAAAGCCTATTGGCGAATAAACTGCGAACCATTCTCGCCATGCTTGGCATCATTATCGGCGTGGGGGCGGTGATTTCCATGCTGGCAATGGGGGCGGGGGCTCAAAAACAGGTATTGGAACGTATTTCCGCCATGGGAACCAATCTCCTTATCATTCGTCCCGGCCAACATGGATCCCACGGTGTAACGTCTGGTAGTCGGCAGAACCTGACGGTAGATGATGCCACTGCGATTCTGAAAATCAAAGGTGTTTTTCAGATTGCGCCTGTTGTCCAGGGGAGCGCCCAGGCAAAATACTTCAACCTGAACTCGCGGGTCGCTGTGGTGGGGTCTTCTCCTACTTATTTCACAGCCCGCAACTTCGATATCGGGCGCGGGCGCTCTTTCACGGAAGGCGAGGTGGACAGCATGATGCGGGTGGCGGTCCTTGGTCCTACAACGGTGGAAAATCTCTTCCAGGACGAAGACCCTCTGGGCCAAACTATCAAAGTCAATGGTATTAATTTTCAGGTGGTCGGCGTGACCAAGGCGAAGGGCGATCAGGGATGGTTCAATCCTGATGATCAGGCGATTGTTCCATACACTACTGCAATGAAGCAATTGTTTGGATTAGACTATCTACGGGAAATCGACATCCAAGCGGTGGACGGTGTCGATCTCACCAAGTTGCAGGAAGATATCACCAGTCTCCTGCGCCAGAGGCACCGTCTGCAACCGGAGGCGCAGGATGACTTCAATATCCGCAACCAGGCGGAGATGATTGCTACGGCTACCAATGTTATACAAACCTTCACCTTTCTGCTGGGCGGGATAGCCAGCATCTCCCTTTTGGTCGGCGGCATCGGGATAATGAACATCATGCTGGTCACTGTGACAGAGCGAACACGGGAAATAGGCATCCGCAAGGCAATCGGCGCCAAAAACCGCGACATCATGCTCCAGTTTCTCATCGAGGCAATCGTATTAAGCGGGCTGGGCGGGCTCATTGGCATTGCGCTGGGTGTCGGGGGTGCGAGCATAATTGCGAAGTTATCCCAATTCAAACCCTTTGTTCGGTTGCCGAGCGTGCTGCTGGCGCTTTCGTTTGCCGCCGCCGTGGGAATCTTTTTCGGTTACTATCCGGCGCGCCGCGCCGCACTCCTTGACCCCATTGAGGCATTAAGATATGAATAGAATAAACTTATCCACAGACGGCGCAGATTGGCGCAGATTTATAATATTAATATCGTTATTTCTTTCCTCCTGCGCCATGATTGAGATGCGCATCCCTGATGAACCCGATGGGTTCTTTCAAAAGACAAAAACATCCGAACAGGAAAAGGCAACAACAACGACAACCGCAACTCTCACCGCGGCAGGACCTATGCGCATCAATGTGGAAGAGGCGGTCCTTCAATCCTTAGAGCACAACAGGGCTTTTATGGTGGAACGGCTCACACCAGCCATCCGGCGGACAATGGAGCAGGATGCCCGCGCCGCCTTTGACCCTCTCCTGAGCGCCGGGGGTTCCGTCTCAAAGAGCAAGGTGGAAAGGGAAAATTCCAACGGGGTAAAAATCAGAAGCGTAACCAAGAACAGCAACGCCGATGTGAGTCTCTCCGAATTTTTCCCCACCGGAACCACGCTCGGGCTTGATTTTACCACCAATCGCAGTGATAATGACAACAGCGGAGACCAAAACTCCTCACGGGCGGGAATTTCCGTAACGCAGTCGCTCCTGCAAGGATTCGGCTTGGGTCCCAATCTTGCCAATCTTCGCCAGGCAAGACTCGACACCCTCTCTTCCGAGTTTGAACTGCGCGGTTATGCCCAGTCGCTTGTGGCGCAGGTGGAGGAGACCTACTGGGACTGCGTTCTTGCCGAGCGGCAGATGGAGATTTATAAGAAGTCTCTCGAAGTGGCAGAGAGCCAACTGAGCGAGGCGGAGGAACGTGTGCGTCTGGAAAAACTGGCGGAGTCTGAACTTTACGCCGCCAAGTCTGAGGCGGCGTTGCGCAAAGAGGCGCTCATCAACGCCAACAGCGCCCTTCAGAAAACCCGCCTTAATCTACTGCGTCTGCTCAATCCTGCCGGCGATGACCCCTTTAACCGCAATATGACCCTGATAGAGGAACCCCGCATATCCACCGTCCAGATGGCAGGGATTCGGGAGCATCTGGATATCGCAAAGAAATGGCGGCCGGACTTGAACCAGGCGCGTCTGCAAATCAAAAAAGGCGACCTGGAACTGGTAAAAACGCGCAACGGCTTGCTCCCCGTCATGGATGTGTTCATCAACTTGGGGAAAACGGGCTACGCAGACTCCTTCCGGGGTTCGGTGGATGATATCGGCGATGGCGAAAGCAGCGACTGGACAACTGGATTTCAATTTTCCTATCCTCTGGGGAACCGCGCCGCCCGTGCGCGGAACAAGCGCGCCGAGTTGAGCCTCCTCCAGTCGCAGGAGGCGCTGGAGAATCTGGACCAGCTGGCTCAGGTGGATGTGCGAACCGCCTATATCGAGGTCAACCGCACGCGGGAACAGGTGTACGCAACCGCCGTAACGCGCCAATTCCAGGAAGAGTCACTGCGCGTGGAGACGGAAAAATTCCGCGTGGGAAAATCCACCTCAATCCTCGTGGCGCAGGCGCAGCGCGACCTGCTTTCCAGCCAGATTGCCGAGATTCAGTCCGTCATCAATTATCGCAAGGCGATTATCGAACTCTACCGTCTGGATGGTTCGCTTCTTGAGCGGCGGGGCATTTCAGCCCCCGGTAACGAACCCGTCGTCCTCGCCGCTACCAGAAAATAAATCATCCCGGACAGAATCAGGAAAAAGAATTTAAAGGCATCTATGAACAGTCCGGTCTCCAGAAGGGGTGAAGGTTTCCGGGGAAAGACATACCTGTTTGTGATGAGACCCTTGTAAAACCCGAAACCCGGAAATGTGGCGTAAAGATGGAACAGCCGCCGCTCCGGATTAATTGTATAATATTCAATAAGAAACTCATGATATCCCCTCTCAAAACTGCGCTTAACAGATAAGGTGTGCTGTTCCGTTACATCCACGTTGCTCATAACCTTTTTTCCGTCAATCTCTAAGAGATACCTCCCCAGAGACTTCACATAAAACGTGTAATTCCCCTTGAGGGGCAGCCACAGGACACCCCTCCACTTCTCTCGAATCTCCTTCACATCTCCCTCGCTCGCACGCCCGTATTCATCAATGCACAACAGCCTGTCCCGCACACTGCGCCTTTCAATCGTATCATCCTTAAAAACAATCTCCACCTGACGCGGGATTGCCGTCAGTGAAACAATTATGGAACAGAGGGCATAAAGCGTGATATTTACCGCCACAAGGCAGGCGATGGTCTTTTTGGCGGCGGTGAATTCCCTGAGCGGTTTAAATCGAATGACATCGCCGACCTCCAACCCCGCAAGACCCCGGAGGCGATAAATTGTGAATACAAGGACGCCCAGAAGGATAGCCACAATCCCCAAAAGAAGCGAGAGGCTGAAATAACGTGTGAACTGTGTCATGAAAGAATCAATAAGTCCCGTCCTGATAATATCAAGGTTGCCTGACAGACCGGAGAGCTGCGGGATGAAGAGGAACTGATTCTCATCCTGGTCCACCATGCCGTAAATATTACCGTTGAAACGGGCGGGACTTGCCAGGACGCCCACCATCTGCACAAAAAGCCCGCCTGTGACAATGAGCACGATGAAGAGACGCACCCCACCGCTCAAACGCCGGAACCGCTGAAGGGTCTCATTCGCGCAAAGCATAATGGGCGGCACAAGCGGCAACAAAAAGCGCGAGCCCCATCCAAGTCCCCCATGCCAGCTCCACCACTTTGCGTAAAAGTATAATTTCACAAGGATGATAAACAGCACCGTCGTGGAGAGAACAGGCAATCTCTTCCGGAACCGCCCGATGCAGAGAAGGGCGAGGATGATGGGCGGCGAATAAAGGAAAAAACTGCGCGCAGGACTGAAGAGGAGTCCGTAAAGACCGAAGAGAAGCGGGGTCGCAAAACCCTCCTCACCGTAACCCGTCCTTAAAGGTGAACCATATCTGAGATAATTCAGGAATACCTCCCCCAGAAGGGCAAGAAAACCGGGCATGAGAAAGAGAGCCCCATCCGCAATCATTCTCAAGGCGCGATGTCCCTTCCTCAGGGAAATTAAAATAAGGGCAAAGGCGTAAACGGGAAGGAGGGGAAGATTATCAATCCGCGTCAGGAGCAGAAGGGCAAAAAATATACCAGAGAGGAAAAGGTCTCTGCGCCTCAAACGCCGGTCATACCTCATCAGGTAAAAAAGGGAGGCGAGCAGAAGAAGTGCGGCAAGCGGCTCGGAAAAAAATGTCTTGGCGTATGGAAAACAGATGGTGCACAAACCAAGAATCATGCTCGCATAAAAGGCGGTTTTGGGCTGGTATCTCAAGAAGCGGGAAAATGAATAAAAACAGACAATCAGAAGCGACGTGATAACGGCATTGGTGAAATAAAAGAAATATATGAGAACGTAATCCCTTTTTTCCAGCGGGAAGAAGCTGGCAGCCGTCCTTCCCAGAATATACATCGGAATGGCGGCAACAGACTGCATAATGCCGTATTTGGAGACATTCTGCTCATAGGTCTGCTGGATGTTAAGCGAGCCCTTCTCCATCAGGGCGCAGGTTGTGAACATCATGAGGCGTTCATCGCTTGAATAATATGGCTCGGTGAAATGGTCGCCGGAGGAAAGCAGGTAAATCGTCAGGAAGAAAAAAAAGAGATAAGTTTTAATATGGCGGTCATTCCTCAAGTGTCTTCTCCCGACATGAGACAATCGTTTTATTTTATGGAGTTATAATCCATAGAACGTCAAGGATATAAAACGGCTCAAAGGACATCGGGGGCGCATCTTGATTCCGCTACTACCAAAAATTCCCAATTGTGCTATAAGACCATTAACCACAGATGCACACAGATGAACGCAGATAGAAGAAAATCCTATCATTTATCACATTTATCAGTGTTCATCGGTATTCATCTGTGGCTAAGCTACTAATTGATGTAACGGCTACCGCACTGCAAATTCGGTAACGGAGTCAAGATGCGCCCTGACGATAGGACGATGAAAGAAAAGGGTTGCAGTTTTTTATAAAATCATGACACTTCACTTTTTTACTGCATCTTTGATGTCCCCTTAGCGTAATTTCATTCTTGATATGCGGCAAGCAACATTATTACAGGGAGGTTTTTCCATGTCACAACTGACAGAGAAATTCCAGAGCCTTCTCTTTCAAACAATTGAGGAGCTGAAGGATGAGCTTGTGCGCGAAACGGCGCACATCATCACCTTTGAAACCGTCTCCGGCGGAAAGACGGATGAGGAAAGGGGAAAATTCAACCGCGAGATCGGGCGTCTCCTCGATTATCTCAAAAACCTCGCATCACGCCTGGGATTTGTCTATCGCGACCTTGACGGCATTGTCAGTGTGATTGAACAGCCCGGCACGGGAGATGAAAAGGGGCTGGGGATTCCTCTCCACATTGATGTGGTGCCTGCCACCGGCGAATGGAAATATCCGCCCTTTTCCGGCACGGTGGCGGACGGCATCATCTGGGGGCGAGGCGCGCAAGATGACAAGGGACCATTCATGTCATGTCTTTATGCCCTTGTTGCCCTGAAAAAAATGGGGCTTCGCTTCCTCCGACCCGTCCACATCATCATGGGGCGCGGCGAGGAGGTTGGCGAATGGGCTGATGTGCAATATTTCATCAAAAAGGAAGGCGCTCCCGCCTTCAGCTTCACACCGGATGCCGCCTTCCCCGTAATCAACGGCGAAAAGGGTATCATGAATCTCAAGATAAACTCGGAGTGGGAGTCAAAGGAAGACGGCGGAGATTTGCAATTTCTCTCCCTCTCTGCCGGCATCCGCACCAATGTTGTCCCCGATTTGGCAACGGTGACATTTGCGGCGAAAGATAAAGAGCGAGCCATGGCGGAACTGGCAAGGGAGCTCTCGACCTTTGCCGCAAATAATAAAGAAGTCCGCTTCAGCGGACCGGAGGTATGCGAGTCCCGTCCGCCTGAGGCGGACTGCCTGAAGATAACCTTCCACGGCAAAAGCGCCCATGGGAGCCTCCCGCAGGAGGGACACAATGCCATCCTCGACGCACTTCTTTTCCTCACCAATCACACATCCGTCCCTCAGCCGTGCAGGACTTACATGGATTTTCTCTACCGCGTATGCTCACCCCTCTTTGGCGAAGGACTGGACATCGCCATCGAGCACCACTTCGTCGGCAAGACCACGGTGAACCTTGGCATATGCAACATCAATAAAAAGGAGGGGCGCGCACAGGTCAATATCCGTCCCACCCTCGGACTTGCCTGCAAAGAGGTGGCAAGGCGCGCCATATCTCTCATGGAAAAGGAATCAGCAAAAACCGGCGTCCAAATGTATGTGGAGGAGACAAAGGATTGGGGGCGCGAGGCGCTCTTTGTTGACCCGGAGGAGAATGCCTTCTTCATATCCTCCCTTCAGGAGGCATATCAATGCGTCACAGGACGTGAACCCAAACTCCAGGCAATCGGCGGCACCACATTTGCCAAGGCGTATCCCAACTGCGTTTCCTACGGACCCGTTGATTATACCGAGGAAAAGGAACTCGCCCACATGACTGATGAACATGTCGTAATCGCCCACCACGTCCGCAACGCAAAGATTTATGCCGTCGCCATGGCGCTCCTCGTGACGGACATCAGACAGTAAAGGCGCACCTTTCTCCAATGAACGATGCACGTCCTTCAAATGTCAGGCAGGGGGTGTCCGCCTCACTTACAGGGCTGCAGAACCTTTACGCGAGAACGAGAAGGCTCATCACAAAACGTTTGAAAGAATTCAGGGACACCCTGCGGCGGGGGTCTGCAGGTGCGCGCCTCCTGTCCTTTGCGCGCAATGAGGAGGGCATCTTTGCAGAACTTGCCTTCTGCATCCTGACACCGCAGTCCGATGCCCACCGATGCTGGGCGGCAGTAGAACTCCTGCGCAAAAAAAACATCCTTATGCGCGCCCCGAGCGCAAAAATTGCGCATCACCTCTTTGGTGTAAGATTCCACAACAACAAATCACGATACATCTGTGCCGCAAGGAGGCAATTCACGGAAATCCTGACACACCTGCGAGCCGACTCTGCCAAAGCGCTAGCGACGGCCGGAAAGGACTGCCCCACGCCGGAACTGCGCCAATGGCTCGCTTTGCACACCAAAGGACTGGGATACAAGGAGGCGAGCCATTTCCTCAGAAATATCGGACTTGGCGACGGGATTGCCATCTTGGACCGCCATATCCTCAGAAATCTCGTCCGCTTCCATGTAATTCCCCGCCTCCCACGCACCATGACAGCGAAACAATATCTCATCACCGAGGAACGGATGCGGCAGTGGGCGCGTAAAATCCGCATCCCCCTCGCCCATCTTGACCTCCTTCTCTGGTTCAAGGAGAAAGGTGAAATCTTCAAGTAAGAAACGCTCACACGCCTGCGTATATTATAGCAATATTCAAAAGTCTGTCCCTTAAAAACTATTCTCACACAGAGACACAGAGACACGGAGATTGACAATCTGTGCCTCTGTGTGAAATATTCATTTAACAGAATAAACTTCCGAGTAATGGTATATCTGTAATGGTATATCTAAAAAAAAGAGTTCACACGCGTAAGTGTGAACTCCCGTAAATAAACCAAAAACGAAACACAAAAGATTATGGCACCGTAACAGTCGCCTTCTTTATCTCCACCATATTAATATAGATATTTGCATAAGGGTCATTCTGGTCACCGATATTGATAAGGTCGATGACGATGGAATAACCCAATTTCATGGCGGTTGCGGGCGGTTGATAAATCATTTCATAAACCGTGCCTGAAAGCGACGGCGCATTTTCCGCTCCACCCATGCTGTTTATCGTCAAATCGGTTATCACCTGGGATTCTCTATCCCCGATGCGGATGCGAAAGGTTGGAATACGCGTATTATCGGGCTGGTTTGTCCTTATAACGAAGCGCGCTCTGTATTTCTGCCCCACGGTAAAGGCATGGAAGGGACTTTCCCATGAGCCGAAGCAATTTTGGCTTCCTCCGGGGGAGAATACGATGCACCCGCCAGTGACGGAGAAGGCGGGAGCGTCAAACACACCTTGTACATAAGTACTCTTCCAGTCCTCCGCGCCCTTGTCAAATGTGTAGACATATTCCTCTGGCAGGAGAACCGGCGTGGGAGAAGGTGTGGATGTTGGTGATGGTTGCGGAGTGGGAGTTGGTATCACAGTTGGGGTTGGAGCCGGTGGCGTTGCCATGGTGACCTCAAGCGAATACGGACCCCTCACTTCGGGATGATAGCTGTCCACAACGAGATACACCGAGCCGGCGCGGTCGGGCTTCCAGGAAATCGCTTCACCCGTTTTGTCATAATACTCATCCGCAAAGGCAAGAAGCGAGCCGGCGGGGTCAGAGCAGTCGCGGATGAGATACAGGGCGTTGTCGAAGGATGCCGTGATGATGCGGGCGGTAACATTGGTTATCCTGAGCGGTGTGGGGATATCGATTTTATAGACGCAGTCCGGACCAGCCATGACCCATGTTTTGTTCCAGAGTGGCGAGGTGGATGGGTCATAAAAATTATGGAAGGTGGATGTGGAGCCTTTATATGTCCCGCCCGTGGAGGGAATCGTGAGGGGTTTTGCGCATACATCGCCCGGGTCATATATGGGTGTGGGGGTCGGTGTGGCGAAATCAAAGACGACGTCCAGCGCCTCCCATGTGAGGGCATACATGTCAGTCCCCTGATTCCTGAAGGTGCAGTCATAGTTAATATCCATGCTGAGATAGAAAAAGCCGTTTGGGCGCTTGCCCTGCGCCGTGCCCCAACTGTTAAGTATTATCCAGTATCTGTTATTTGGATTATCATCATTATACCCCACACATAGGACGGCATGACCGCCTCCCTCCGCCTGTATCCAGTCCTTGCCACAGGCGAAGTCCGGATTCCACAGGACAGATTCGTCATTATTGCCCCAGAAATCAAAAAAGGTTGCCCATTCAGTATTGCTGGGGAGAAAAAAAGCGAACCAGACTGCCTTGTTCTGGTTAAGAACATTCTTGATATTGGCAATCACGGTCTCCTTTGGAAGCCCGCGTGTGGAAATTGCCTGGTCGGTAATTGACTTTATGGGGTAATTGGGGGTGGTAATGATGGAATTGCAGCTCGTATCACAGGAGGCATCTCCATCCTGCCAGTATGCATTTTTATTCGTCCACAGAATACAAAGTCTCTCAAGGCGATAAAAATCCGCAAAATCAGCCAGCCAGCCGCCATCGCAGCACGTCTTGCCAATAACGCCCTGCTCACAGGAGGTGATATACTGGACTGAGAGGCGGTCCTTTACCCCCATCTGGACATGAAGGGCGATTTCAAGACAGCCGGTTCCCGCCCATGCCCAGCAGTTCCCGCAGCCACCCTGGTTCCTTTCGGCTGGGGTATATTTCAGATGGTCAATGAGATTCAGTTTTCCGGCTGGAGGCTCAACCTGCGGCAGTATCGGCGCCCGCGGGGCATTGTCATAAGCCTCCATCCACTTTTTCAGCGTCTCGGGGTCGGGACGCATGATTGTATATTCCTCCGCCCCAATAAGCCCTGACAAGGTTAGAGAAAAAATCACACCAATAATTATAAATCTTTTCATCATTATATATTACCCTCCTCCCGGAGTTTTTCACTATTTCACACAATGCTCCGCGCTCGTGGACTCGCCAAAGCGTCCTGAGGGACGCCTGACGGTTCACTTTAATCTGACAATCAGTTCCACCTCAACGGCGGCGCCCAATGGTAATGTATTGACCCCGATGGCGCTCCGTGCATGACGCCCCTCCTCCCCGAAAATCTGAAGGAGTATCTCAGATGCCCCGTTCATCACCTTTGGCTGGTCAGTGAACCCATCCACAGAATTTACATAACCGGTCAGGCGAATGATGCGTTCGATATTATCTATGCTCCCCGCCAAACTCTTCACCGCCGCCAGGGCGTTAAGGACGCAAACACGCGCCGCCTCATAGCCCTCCTCAAGGGTCAGGTCTTTCCCGACCACCCCTTTATATATCAACTGCCCCTTAACAAACGGTATCTGTCCTGAGGTATAAACAAGCTTATCTACCTGGACCGCCTGGATATAGGCGGCAACGGGCGCCGCCACCTCAGGCAAAACTATCCCAAGCTCCTTTAACCGATGTTCAAAACTCATACATCTCCCTCAAGGTGAAATTCAAGGACGGAATTTACCGTCATTCCTTCCTCCACAGCCGGGGCATCTGGTGTGCCACGGAGAACCACATTCTGGTGATTCGGCATGTGCGTCTCATCAAAACCCAGAACCCTGCCGAGCATCCTGCCATCGAGAAGGACGCTATCCCCGACCAGCAATGAGCCGCCGGTGGTCACTTCCGCAAAACCCAAATATCTCACATTATTGACCACACTCCCCGGCGCGGCGTCCTCATCCTCCGCCACCATGAACTCAAATATCTCCTTCTCGCAGACACAGCGAGAATGAGGGGCAATGAGAAAAAGCCCGCGGTTTTTTATTGTCCCTTTCAGCACCACCACAACAGTTGCCATAACAGGACGTTTTGCCACAAACTTTACAGCCCCCGCCATCCCGCTCTTATATGGCTCGGTCATAATGTATATATCATACTCAATTATAATTTATCCAATCTAACAAAAAAAAATTCATTCACCAGCGCACACCTGTCAAGCTTGTTTTACCAAAACCTTGGATAATTTCACGTCGGAGACACGCCGTGGCGGGCAGGGAGCGCGGAGAATGCGGAGATATTTGGAATATATATAATGATATATCTGTTTTTTATTGACTCATTCAATTTCACATCTAAATTATTCGCTTAGTCGTGTTTTTGACATATAACATTATAAAAGCTTGCAATTTTCGTCCCCATCAGTATCTGAAACTAAAAACAGTGGGGTGATTAATGCCCATCATCAATTACAAAACCAAGGAACTGAACTGCAAGATTGTCTATGTTGGCCCAAGTCTGGGGGGGAAAACCACAAACATCCAGGCAATCCATCACTCGGTTCCCTCCCACTTCCGCACCCCTCTCCAATCCATCAATACTGATGGAGACCGGACGCTCTATTTTGACTACTTCGCCCTTAACCTGACAGATATTCATGGATACAAAACCAGATTTCTTATCTATGGCGTGCCAGGTCAGCCGTATTACAAATCCACCCGGAAGATGGTTCTGAACGGAGTGGATGGACTCGTGTTTATCGCCGACTCGGACAAATATCGAATGTCGGACAATCTGGAGAGCATACTCGACCTGAAAGGGATGCTGAGGGAATACGGATATATATATGAGGATATCCCCTTTGTCATTCAATACAATAAACGAGACCTCCCCAACATAACGTCGATGGAAGAATTTGAGCGAGTCCTGAATATCAGGGGAAGCAAATCGTTTGAGGCGGTGGCGATTCAAAACAAAGGCGTCATTGAGACATTCAAGGCAATTTGTGAAGAGGTCGTGGAAAAGCTGAACCGAACCCTTGCCTCAGGCAGATCCAGGCAGGGTAGCATGGAAAATCATAAATAGGTTTAACAATGAAAAGTCCCACTGAGAGTGCCGTAAAGAAAAGCCTTTCCATATCTGAGAGTGAGTTTCAACTCATAGAAGAGAAACTATCCAATCTTGTAGTTTCCACAAACTCCCGGTGCGCCCTGCTCATAGACAAGAGCGGTTATCTCATCCTTGCGAAGGGACATTTTCATTTCGTCCCACCGGATGATATGGGGGTCATGGCAACCGGTGCCTTTTCAGCCCTCTGCAGCATGGTGGATGTGGCGGCGGCACATCTGACCATCACGTATCACTTCCCCGGCGCAGAATCGCTGCATTTCTGCGTGATCAACCCAAATATCTTCCTTTTAATCGTCTATAAGGCAATTGCTCAGGAAACCCTGAAGAAGAGTGAGGAAATCATGAAGCTGAGCCGGCTCTTTGCGAAAGAAATCAAGGGTCTCATAGGCAAACAAGGTGTAAAGGACAAAGGACCCGCCTCCTTTGATTTCATCACCGAAAAGATAGACGAGATTTTCAAAAAGGAGGTATAGTCTGCATATCCATACTATTCGCCTCAGGCGGACATCCTTCATACTTCATCCTTCACTTTGACAATGTTTGAAACACTCCCCATAATGCCCAGAGAGGAATCCGTCATGCAGGCGCTGAAATATGAGCGCATATCTGCAGGACTTTTGTGCGGGGCGGCGTTCCTTACGGGCATGCTCATCTACCTTCTTCCACCGGAAAAGGGGGGCATCTACCCTCCCTGTCTCTTTCACACCCTGACCGGTCTTTACTGTCCCAGTTGCGGCTCAACGCGCGCACTTCACAATCTGATGCACGGACGGATTCTCACAGCCCTCAGGTTTAACCCCCTCGTGGCGATTCTTTCCATCCCTATGGCGCTGTATTTCCTGAAACTCGGGAGATTTGCCCTGACGGGAAGAACGTTCAGGTGGAGAATCAGGCTTAAAAATTTGAAAATGAAAAAGGGGACACTCTGGATATTACTCGCAGTTGTGCTTCTCTTCTGGATTCTTCGCAACATACACCTATACCCATTCTCCCTCCTGGCGCCTCCGTCCACCTCAGGCGGATAAATATGCACGATATTTTTTGACATGGACTGCTGACTTAGGGGATTCTTTTATATGGTATTCAGTCAGGGCGGAAAATGATGACCAAAAAAATTCTCCTGCTCGGTTCAACAGGCTCCATCGGGACACGCACCCTCGATGTCGTCAGGGATTTCTCCGAGAGCCTTTCCATCTGCGGACTTTCCACCTTCGGGCGGGGCGACCTTCTGGCAAGGCAGGTTGAGGAGTTTCATCCCGTCGCCATCAACATCTCAGACCCATCTAAGGCGGCTGAAGGGTGGAGTCTCGCAGACACTTACGGCATTAAACTCACCCTCGGCGAGGAGGGACTCGCGGAACTCATCGGAATCTGCGAGCCGGATATCGTGGTAGTCGCCACGGTGGGCATCGCCGGATTAAAACCAACATTATCCGCCATCGAATACGGCGCTGACGTTGCGCTGGCAAACAAGGAGGTGCTGGTCACAGGTGGGAACCTCGTCATGGAGGCGGCGCGAAAAAAGGGCGTTCGCATCCTGCCCATTGACAGTGAACACAACGCCGTATCCCAGTGCATGACAGGGCAGGACACACTCAAGGTGCGGCGCATTATCCTCACCGCCTCTGGAGGACCGTTCCGTCATCTCTCACGGGAGGAACTGGAACGTGTGACCGTTGACCAGGCGCTTGACCACCCCACCTGGCGCATGGGACCCAAAATCACAATAGACTCCGCCACACTTATGAACAAAGGGTTTGAAGTCATTGAGGGGCATTACCTCTTTGGCATTCCAACGTATAAAATCGATGTCGTGATTCACCCCCAGAGTATCATTCATTCCCTTGTTGAATATGTGGATGGTGTCCTTCTTGCGCAGCTCAGCATCGCGGATATGTATCTCCCCATACAGAATGCCTTACTTTTTCCCGAAAGGCTTCCCAATCGCCTTGCGCCTCTCAACCTCGCCTCACTTTCCGCACTGACTTTTGAACAGCCGGATATGGAGCGTTTCCCCTGCCTTGCCTACGCTTACGAGTCAGCCCGGATGGGAGGCACTGCCACCGTCGCACTGAACGCCGCCAATGAGGTGGCGGTGAGGCGTTTCCTGAACAGGGAGATTCCCTTCATGCGCATCCCCCGCATCATCCGCGAAACACTTGACAGACATGAACAACTTCCATCAGACAACATTGGGGAAATTCAGGAGGCGGACAGGCGGGCACGGGAGGTGGCTGAGGCTATCTAAGATTTAGAATCGCTAAGAAGCTAATCCATAATCAGGATTTAAAAAATGAGTATCACAGGACTTATCGCAATCATATTCACATTCGGCGTTGCCATCCTTGCGCATGAGTTCGGGCATTTCATCTTTGCCAAGCTCCTTGGCGTCGGGGTGGAGACATTTTCCATCGGGATGGGGAAAAAGGTCATCAAAATCAAGCGGGGCGAAACCACTTACTGCCTGAGCGCTATTCCCTTCGGGGGATATGTTGTCCTGAAGGGCGCCATATCAAAAGATATGGAGGCGCAGCTCCGGGAGAATGAGGAAAAAGGAAAGGGAAAGAAGGAGGAGGGCGAAAAGGATAAGAAATCCCTGCCGGAGATGGTATCGGATGATCTCCTCTCACTCAGGAGCAAACCCCTTCCTGTGAAGGTCGCCATTTACGCCTCAGGCGTCTTCATGAACTTTGTTGTGGCAATCATAACCTTCACGGCAATCATGGTTATCGGCATGGATGTTCCGGTGCCGAAACCGCCCATTGTGGGCTTTGTGCCGCCAGCCACGTTTCCTGAGCGGCTGGGCATCAAACAGGGAGACAGTGTGAAGGCGGTGAATGGAAAACCGGTGAAGAATTTTGACGAAATCTACGAGCGCCTGGGGGTACTTATTGATACAAAAGCCACCACCCTTACAATCACGCTTGCGCGGGGTGAAAAGACATTTAACGTGGGCGTCCCTCTCAACATCAAATCCCAGAAATTCCTGGATTTTATGAGAAATTTCAATCCACCGCTTGCGCCTTACATTGAGGAGGTCATGTATAACCAGCCGGCGGACAAGGCTAACATCATGCCGGGGGATTATGTCCTTGAGGTCAATGACAAGCCAATCAATGACTGGATACAGATGGTGGAGACGATTCGCTCAAGCGTGGGGAAGCCCGTGCGGCTCAAGATTCGCCGGGGAAATCAATACCTTTTCAAGGTTGTTACACCTGTGAGCCGACCGGAAGAGCCGGAGGTGGGGCAGCTGGGCATCATCCGCGGGGAGCCGGAGAAGATAGTGAAACGCCTGTCCGTGGGCGAGGCGGTGGGCGAGAGTTTCGCCATCAGTTATCACATCATGAAGTTTGTGGTTGTAAATACATACGAATTATTCTCACGATTCAATGTCCGTGAAATAGGTGAAAACATGGGCGGACCGGTGGCAATTGCAATTGAATCCTACCGTCAGGCGAAAAGCGGTCTGCGCAACTATTTTTACTTCTTCGCCGCTTTTAATATCATGCTCCTGATGTTGAATATCCTTCCACTGCCGATTCTGGATGGCGGACACATCCTTTTTTCAACCATAGAATCCGTTTTCAGGAAACCTATCCCTGCCAAGGCTCTGCTCCATATCTATTCCATCATGATTATCCTTCTCATCGCCCTTGCGTTACTTGTGACATATAATGATATTGTGCGAAACTTCTGGAGACTGGGTTTTCCCTGATGCTGAAAAGGAGACAAAGCCGAAAAATCTTCGTGGGGACTGTGCCGGTTGGCGGCGGTGCGCCCATCACGGTGCAGTCAATGACCAAGACCCTGACCTCGGATGCGGGAGCCACAATGGATGAAATCCGCCGGCTCGCACGGGCGGGGTGTGACATCATTCGCTGTGCCGTTCCGGATGAAAAGTCCGCACGCGCCCTGCGCACAATCTGCGGGGAATCCCCCATACCCGTCATTGCAGACATCCACTTCAGTCATAAACTTGCCCTCATTGCCATAGAATCCGGGGTTCACGGACTCCGCCTTAATCCGGGGAACTTAAAAAAGCCTGAATACGTGCGCACCGTTGCCCGTGAGGCGGCCGCGGCGGGCATCCCCATCCGCGTGGGCGTCAATGCGGGTTCAATCTCAGAAGAATGGAGGAAAAAGGTCAAACGCGGCGCCTGCACACTGCCTGAGGCAATGGTGGAAAGCGCCATCGGGCATATCCGTATGCTGGAGAATGCGGGATTTGACAAAATCAAGGTGGCGCTCAAGGCATCAGACGTCATGACCACGGTGGAGGCTTACCGCCTCATGGCAGGAAGATGCGACTATCCATTTCATGTGGGGATAACAGAGGCTGGCACTCTCCGCACCGGCGCTATCAAGTCCAGTGTTGGCATCGGCATCTTACTTCAGGAGGGACTTGTGGACACACTGCGAGTCTCACTGACCGCCGACCCCATTGAGGAGGTTTTCACCGGCATAAAGATACTCCAGACACTGGGTTTGCGGGAGGCTGGACCGGAACTGGTCTCCTGCCCCACGTGCGGGCGTCTCCAGATTGACCTGCGCCCGCTGGCTGAGATGGTCGAAAGGGCGCTCGCGGCGGAACGGCTCCCCATCAGGGTTGCAGTGATGGGATGTGTGGTGAACGGACCCGGGGAGGCCGCCGGGGCGGATGTGGGCATTGCGGGAGGCAGGGGCATGGGTATTCTCTTCCGAAAGGGAAAAATTGTGCGCCGGGTGCCCGAGGCGGAACTCTTCACCGCCCTTATGAAAGAGATTGAAAGGTTTAAGAAGAAGAGGCGGATATTATAATATCATTTTGTCTCTTGTCCGACTGAGTCAGACTTGTCCGACCATCACTTTGCATCTGGTGCCTGATTCATGACCGAACCCCTGACCATCAAAGATGCGCTTGAAAAGAGCGCGGAATATCTGCGCGCAAGAGGCAGTTCAAGCCCGCGCCTTGACGCCGAGCTCCTTCTGGGACACACCCTTTGCCTTAGCCGCCTGCAACTCTATCTCAATTTTGACCGACCTCTCGCAGAGGAGGAAAAGGGACGTTACAGGGCGCTTCTTAAACGCCGCGCCGGACATGAACCCGTCGCCTACATACTCGGCGAAAAGGAATTCATGTCTCTCCCTTTTCACGTAACCACTGCCGTTTTGATTCCCCGCCCGGAGACGGAAATCCTCGTTGAGGAGGTTATGAGGAAGATTGATGAATGGCGCGGGTTGCATCATGAAACAATGCCGAATATCTTTGAAGTGGGCATAGGGAGCGGCGCCATCAGCATCTCCCTCCTGCGCCATTTCCCGAACCTGAAAATCCGGGCGAGCGACAGGAGCGCTTCTGCGCTGGAGGTTGCCGGGCACAATGCCCGGCGACACGGCGTCATGGAACGCCTGACCCTCCTCCATGGCGACCTTTTTTCCGGCGAGGGGGGTCCTTTTGATTTCATCTTAAGCAACCCGCCCTATATTGCAGAAACCGAGCGGAATTCCCTTGCGCCGGACATCGTGGAACACGAGCCGCCCGAGGCGCTCTTCGCCGGTCCTGAAGGGCTGGATGTGATTTCCCGAATCATCCGGGAGGGGGTAAAAATACTTGCACCGGGCGGTTGGATTTTTCTTGAAATCGGAAAAAACCAGCTTTATAAGATAAAAGAAGTTATTAAACCGATAGAAGAAATAAAAAAAGTCCTGACTGTGGAAGACCACATGGGCATTGTCAGGGTCCTGTTCCTGCAGAAGTGATTGTAGCATTCATTCCAGTTCTTGTTCCTGTTGAGGTGGTAAGATGGATAAGTTTATTATTGAAGGTGGTGTTCCTCTCCGCGGTGTTGTTCAGATAAATGGCGCAAAAAACGCCGCTCTCCCCATAATGGCGGCAAGCCTGCTCGCCGACTCCCCCGTCACGCTCCACAATATCCCTTCCCTCATGGATGTTGACACGATGATGCACGTCCTGCACACCGTTGGGGCGGATGTGGTGAGGGACAGAGAAACACTTGTCATTGACCCCGCGCGGTTCAGTGTGGCAGAAGCGCCTTACGACTTAGTCAGGAAGATGAGGGCGTCCATTTATGTCCTCGGTCCAATGGTGGCAAGGTTGAAAAAGGCGAAGGTGTCCCTCCCCGGCGGATGCGTCATCGGTCAACGACCCATTGACCTGCATCTCAAGGGACTGGAGGCGCTTGGAGCCAAAGTCAGGGTCTTGCATGGATACATCACCGTTGAAAACCACGGCTTGAAGGGCGCCACATTTTCCCTCGAGGGACCCCAGGGTTCAAGCGTGGGAGCCACATGCAACATCCTCATGGCGGCGGTTATGACGGAGGGAAGGACGGTTATACACGGAGCCGCAAGGGAGCCGGAGGTGCGTGACCTCGTTGATTTCCTGAATGAAATGGGCGCACGAATCGAGGTGCAGGATTCCACCCTGACAATTGAGGGCGTGAAGTCCCTCCACGGGACTCATCACACCATCATTCCTGACAGGATTGAGGCGGGGACTTACATGGTCGCGGCAGCCATCACCCACGGCGACCTCATCCTCAAAGGGTGCCATCTGCCCCACATGGAGTCTGTGGTGAGCAAACTGCGCGAAATCGGCGTGGAGGTGGAACCGGTTGTGGGCGGCGCAAGGTGCCGTTGCAATAATTGCCGGTTCAATCCCACCAGCATCCGGACGCTCCCCTTCCCGGGATTCCCCACCGACCTCCAGGCGCAATTCTCATCCATGCTGACAATTGCAAACGGGGAGAGCACGGTGACGGATACGATATATCCTGAGAGGTTCATGCACGTGGCGGAACTTGCGCGCATGGGGGCGAATATCAGCGTTTACAGCGCCACGGCAACCATCTGCGGCGTGGAGAAATTGCAGGCGGCGCCGGTAATGGCGACAGACCTGCGCGCCAGTGCGGCTCTCATCCTTGCCGCCCTTGCCTCAGAAGGCAAAACGGAAATCCTGCGCGTCTATCACATCGACCGCGGGTATGAACACATCGAGGAAAAACTTGACGCCGTTGGCGCCCGCATCCGCCGTGAGGCGTGATGGGAATCTATGGATTTAGAGTACATTGTGGTTCCGACCCCTCGTTGGACATTTTCTGGGGTGGATCAATCTTGGGATAAGGACATGGAATAGGATTTCCCGATTTATCCTTACCATGATCGCAAACGGCTGGCTCATGTACGCATATATTATTTCCATTTTTATCTTTTTCGCATTGATGGCAAATATGAGTCCATGGCTTTTGTGGACAATATTGAACTTCCCTCTGCGTGCTCATGTAAAGATCATACTTTACAATGGGATGGGCATAATAGGGACCTATCAAGATATACTCAATAATTGTATAATACTTTTCATGAAACTTGTGCTGGGGATTTTTTGAACAATAATATGCCCGCATATGTTGAGTGGCGGTCGATGTACATGTTATAGTATGTGCTGCGGATGGCGGATTGAGTCCGAAATTTATTGTAAAGAAACCCAAATTCAAACCAAATTCACCACTGAGAGACCAATCATTTGCTATTTGGTGAGATGATGAGGAACCGCAAGAACAATCATCTGATTCTTGCCAATCTCCATAAACGGTCCAGCTGCCAAGAAAAATAACTTCCTCAACTTGAGTTTCTTGTGCATAAATGCTGGGAAAGAAGCACAATATAAAAATCAGTGAATAAAAAGTATATTTTTTCATAAATCTACCCCTTTATATTAATAGTTCTTTTGTGGACTCCATAAAACAGCATAATAGATGCCGCCTTTTTGAATCTGATATTCAAGCCATCCCTCCTCAGTAATCGGTTTTACATTTGACGGTTCCGTTGAAATCAATTCGCCATAAAAAGCATTTGGCTCGATCCTATTTATTGAGAACGCAATATTGCCGATCTTCCCATCAGGTTGTTTAAAAGGTTTTCTCAATGACCTGACTTTAACGGTTATTGGTTTTATAAATTCAATATCATAAGGATAAACTATCAGGGCGTTTGACTCAATCCAACTCCTAAAAACCACAGGCATACTGATTCCTGCATTGTCAATTTGATCAATATGACATTTGATGGGCGATTCAACAGCGTTTTCTGGAATAGAAACAATCATGCTGGGCACCCACTCTTTCATATCATACATTTTGGATTGAAATTTAATGGTTTTGGGGCTTTGTATAATTGTTCTTTCCGGTCCGATTTTGTTGAAACATGCTATGACGGGAAATTGATCACCTTTTGTTAATCCTTTCGGTTCACCAACCATTACATGTCGGAATATGGGATAATACCCCGGGCATTCCGCCGAATAACACAACGCTGTTAAATTCGCGGTGTTGCGAATATAAAAATAATGGACTAATTTTTCATCTATTTTATCGGTCTTTTTCTGATAATAATGAATGATAGTGTGTTTATTTGCTGTTGAAGTTGTAATCTGCTCCGCCCAAAGAACTTTCTCTTCTTCCGGGTAAAAAGGAATGCCATTATTAACTTCAATCTTACGCCCAACGATAAGATGAATATCTGCTCCCTGCGGTATATCTTCAGATAGAACGCCGCCCTCCAACATTTCTTTGGGAAAAATAGTTATCGTCAGATAATCATTATCTTGCGCATAAACCAACGCCAATAATAGAAATATGATGACTTGCAATATTATGATTATTCTTCTCATCATTGATGTTCCTTTCTATTAATTAAACTTATTCCAGATATTTTAACTCTTCATAAGCGGCCGTAAGATTATACCACTTGGGATATTTGGTTTCGATAATCTTTCGAATTTGTTGCCCAACATCTTTTCTCCCCAATGTTTCATTGGATTTGGCTTCATAGAGGTAAGCATAGCCAAAAACATTAAAATTCTTATAG
>Ga0315291_10002292_pt1 | contig 25142 bp, 40 predicted proteins | sample YL17G12_20_MG_FD_203070 | JGI IMG/M metagenome (GOLD analysis project Ga0315291, IMG submission 203070) | Sediment microbial communities from Yellowstone Lake, YNP, Wyoming, USA - YL17G12_20 | ecosystem: Environmental > Aquatic > Freshwater > Lake > Sediment | place: USA: Wyoming | collected...
GTAAACGTATGAATTACAATGCTATCTTTCGCAGGATGATAGGCTGCCAATGGGAGTGTTGAATAGTCAATGTGTGAATGTCCATTTGTTGTTTTTTCCTTATCTGGCTTGAGCTCGGCTAGTGCATCCAAGCAACCAACCGTCCGACCATCGCGCAATTTCACGCCATTCGCAAAATCACTGAGACTATGACTAGTGAGAGTGTGATAGTGTATCTCGTTCCACCATAATGACGAACTGCCCAGATTGAATGTGTTGGTGGTTGGAACAACGTTTCCACCAATGTTCACATTTCCATTGAGACTCAAGGTGGACGCACTGAAATCTCCTCCGATTAATGGTGTTGCAGTGTTGCTATTCGCAATGTACAACTTGTTGCTGCCAGTCTCGTTATATCCAGCCTGATTGCCGATAAAGACATTAGACCCTCCAGAAACATTGTAGCCAGCCGCGTATCCTATGATGGTGTTGTAATTGCCAGAGTAACTTGCTGTTCCTCTGCCAGCCTGATAACCCAATAGCACGTTTCCAAGGCCAGCACAATATCTTCCAGATGAATTTCCGACGGCTGTGTCGTAACTGCCGCCCGCCATGTATCCCAGTGTGGTGTATCCAACAGCTACATTGTGATCCGTATTTGCCACGTTTTGACCAGCACCATATCCAATATACGTCCCATATCCTCCTGTTGTGATAGACTGTCCAGGATATGATCCAAACATTGTGTTGTACACTCCAGTTGCAACTGGACCAGCTTGAAATCCCAACCTTGTCTGCCAAATGTTACTGACAATTAATGGTGTGGTACCGTTGTAGATTGTTCCACCGGTCGTATTGATGTACGAAATAGTCGCTCCCAAACTAGCATCTGGTTTAATATCTGTATACGTTGTGGTCGTGTTGTCATTGATCGTATCCACCAACTTCATAACAACAACAGAGCCGCCATTCGTGTTTCGATAGATTTTTCTTGCGACACACGCTGATGACCCTAATGGAATGTTGGTTAGACTTATGCCTTGGTTAGATACAACGATAGCTGGCGTAGAAATGTTGCCGGCCTCCGTTTCTCCGTCTGCGGTTATAAAAGTTACGCGGTATTGATAGGTACCAGTGAGACCAGTTCCAGTTCCTATTGCCGTTGTAGGCGGAGTTATCGCCAAAGATTCTTGGTTGAATCTCAGATTCCCATAATTCACCTCGAGTTTCTGGGATGCGGTTACGCCGCCAATGACAACTTTTCCACTCACTGGTTGCAGAATCACATAGGATGTTGTCTTGGTCGCGTGACTGGTACCCTCGAGCGTTAGATCGTCATTGGCCGCAACACCACCATAGATTTTTGACAGAGCGACCGCGCCAGTGACATCGGTACTGACGATAGCAGTAGTGGTTGGGCTGGAGCTAGCCGCAAGACCACCTAACAAATCCGCATTGTGTGATGATGTAGCCGTGGTCGCCGTTGTGGCGGATGCGGACGAATCCGCTACAAACGCATACGGCACGCTAGACAGCGTCACGTCCGGCGCGAGCTGCTGCCAGCCGAGCGCGCCATCGTTGAACCACACGCGCAGCGACCGATCCGGCGACGTGGCGATGCCAGCCGTAATAGGTTGCGTCATCCCAGCGATGGACGTGTCGCCGAACGCGATACCAAAGATACCGTTGTTGACGGTGAGCGTGATGTGGTCGGTGGGCTGGAACGGAGCAGCGCCCAGACCGGTGCCATCGTTCGACCAGTACGCGGCGTCACCTGCGCTGTTGACGACGGTGAACTTGAACAGACCCGCGCCATTGAAACGCGCGCCGTTCACCAGGATACGGCCCTGGTAAGAGATGGTGCTGGGCGTGTTGGGCGTGGCTTGGTAGAGCGGCACCGGCGCCGTTCCAGCTTGAACTGAAACGGCCAATAGGAGAATCGCCAACGCAGCGATAGATGCAATCGTGAATATGCGGTTCATCGCTTGCCTCGCCTTAACACGCTGGGACCTAACCCAGATGGCAACTTTGGGAATGAGGTCTTGACTCCCATAACGGTTACACTTGATTCTCGCATGGGGACTCCGATGCGCTTCATCACGAATCCAGCCATGAACATGTAGGCCAAAATCCCAACCCGAATGGCGACATACGTGCCAAGTATCTGTGGGGTAGCAATGCTCCACAGGGTAGCCATGATCTGTCCGACAGAGCCAAAGAAAGCATCTGTAAATGCGCTGTGAAAGACAACCGGATCGAATACCTGGTGCAGTGTGATGGGTTGAAAGTAGCTCGTGAGACTAGAAATCGGCATAGGCGTTGGCGTTGTGGGCGGAGGCGGATCAAAGAATAACATGGCGATCCTTTCTACTTTCTATAGGAACGGAATCAACTTGATGGCATTGATGATGGTGTTGACGATCGTGATGATCCGGCTCACAATGCCCCATAAAGAAACGAAAAAGCGCGCCGCCATCAAAAAGATGATAATGAGTAAGGCAGCCACGAACCACGCCGTCAACGCCGCAAACCACGATACGTCACTCATAATCAATACCATGCCACGCGCCAATAGGGCCGGGTCTGATCCAGACACCGTGAATGTGTTGGGCATCGCAGTGCCGGTTACGGTCATAGCGGGCCTGATCGTAGAGATGGCGTCTCTAACTCCATTGACCGGTCCGGTCACTGTCTGCACCCCGGAGACAGATGTGGCAATCCACGAAGTGAAACCAGAGTTTTGCGCGTTGCTCGCGCTGCTAACACCCTGCGAAAGAGATAGACTTGTCGCGGTGGGATATGGAATAGGGGTTGGCATAGGCGTTCTAGTTGCTGTTGGCGTGGATGTGAGGGTAGGCGTCTCTGTACCCTGTGCCAGTACTGGGAATGGCGCAAGACTGAGCGCCAGCGCGACAAAGATTATGAGGGTAGACAGCCAGAGATATTTCACCCTTCATCCTCCTTGTCACTCCCGGCGCCCGGCTCCATCATGGCGCGCACCTGCCCAACGACATACAGCGCCAGCCGAAACGATAGAGCCGCCAGAGCGATAGTAGTTATAACACTGAGCCATTGACCAAATTGAGTGTCCAGTGCGATGATGCCCGCCATAGGGAACGCCAGCCACTTGGCATCGCCAGCGAAATTAACGGCATACGATGCGCCGCCTCCCATTTGAGCGTACCCGAGGAGCGCCAATAGAATCCCCATGGCGGACGACAGCACGACAAAGATGATCCCCAAGATACCGGTGACAACCACAATGAGGGCGAGCACAAGCGCCAAGACCGCGCCCAAGATGAGCAGCACGAGCAGTGTGTTGACGAGTAGGGCAGCCAGTATCGCCGCGAGTAGAACATTGATGGCAAGCAATTCGGCTATAATCGTGGCCTGCAATGCGATCAAAGCCGTCATCAACGCATTAAAGGCGTGGACCTGCCAATTGGCTACAGAGATCGTTGTGCATACCATCGGGTACATAGAATAGTTGTACGTCTCCATGGCCAGATAACGACCCCAGTTGACGCTCGTGGAGAGTGTCCCGCTCAGAATCCCGGTCGTCTCAATATATGGCTTTAACTTGTAGAACGTGTACAATTCTAGAGTATAGGGACTCGGAACGATTGAATTGACATTGCCACATTCCGGGATCGGCGGGATGACCGGTATGCCTCCGCTCGGCGGGGTTGGCGTGGCCAATGACTGCAAGCAGACATCCGTGATTCCTATTCCGTTCGACGAGCCAACGATCAATTCTCCGCCGTACAATCCGCCATAGGGGACCACAAAGGTCACAGATTGATCATAGTTACCTGAACCCTCAATTTCTATGGCAGATAACACGCCGTAATTGCCCGATTTGAAATAACTGACTCCAAGCGTATCTGGCCCCCCGGAGCCAGAGATAGACAGCTTGTAACTGCCCGCATCCAATGTCGTTTGGCTATTTTTGATATGATCGAGTGCGGTCAAGTTAGTCGGTATAGCACCTCCGCCAGAAGTTGTCCACGTGCCGAGACAATTAGAGTATGGAACTGTCGGCGTAACGATTTCAGAGACACACGCATAATCCAATATCGTGGACGTGCTATTTGTTCCAAGTAGCTGCAAATAGAGCGCGACGGCCCCGTTAGAGACCATCTCTGGAGTTACCGTAAAGATAGTGTCATACGAAATAGATCCAACGCCTGAATTGAGATCTATAGAGTTGAGCACTGTACCATCCAGGATTGCCCTAAACGAGATGTCGCTTGATCCAAAACTCAGGACTTGCACATCGCCGGTAAGATGATAAGGCTGACCGATTACAATGGACGAGTCGCGGTCCGTTACTCCTTGACTGATCGGAATCAATTGGCTGACTTGAGACCCAGTGCCATAGACATATAATCGAGCCGAGTGCGGATACGTTCCCAGTGGATTACCTACGCGCGCGCTAATCCAGTGCCATCCATAAGCAGAGCCGTCATAGGTTGCTCCAGTGGCGGGCATCATGGGGCCATCCGGCCCATTTCCAAAGTGCGGATTTGAATTGATGCACTTTAAGGCCGGTACGGTGACTGTTGGAACTGTTGTTCCACACGCCAATGGCCCATCCATTTGTATCGCGCAAACATCGTCAACATCCACAATGTCTATGGCAGGATCGTTAGGACCATCGTCGCGAGCTACACAAGTACCACCGTCACATTCTGCGTAAATCGTTACGGGCCAATTGCTGGCGTTTGGCATATTGTAGAATACGGAGAGCTCATGCCACATTCCAGGGGTAAGAAATCCAGTTGCTAAAATGTCTCCGTCCATAGAGCCGACATGAAGAATCGTATTGGAAAAGCGAGGCTTTATTCTCATCAACACATTGAATTGAGATTCCGGCGTACTGATGTCTTGTTTGATTCCTGATGAATAGTTTGGTGCTAAGAGACCCATAGAATATCCCGGTCCGTAACCAGTGCGCTTAACGCCCTGAATGATCGAGGGGGGATATTTCCTAAAGGACCATCCTGGAATGGCCTGCCATTGCGTGTCATTAATTCCACAAGAGAAAGGCCATTTCAATTCGCATGAACCGAATGGAAAACCAATACCATTCTCAAACCCGCTGTTACCCAACATATTCTTTTGCGTATCGGTGATCGTCAATCCGCATGGACACGATGAATTTGGAGCGGTATAACTCAGGCAAACGCTATCCACAACGACACTAGCGTTCGCGCTCAAGATAAATTGATAGGTACCTATGTGATCTACAGATATTGTTGTGGTAAACATTGCATAGGTTGCTCCGGGAGGAATGTGTACAACACTTCCAGATCCTCCTGGATATAAAAAGAAACTCAATGTGCGCTCATCGCCGGCAAATGGATTCTTGGCTCGGACAGCGATGGTGTAAATACCGGTTTGGCTCAACGTAACCGATTGCTTTAATTGGCTATTGTACGCCAGAGTCCATTCGTGATTTGCCCACGTTACATCAGGATCTGGAGTCCACGTCGTCGAAGCGTAAAAATCATAATCATTGAGAACACCGCATATTGGAGGTTCCGCAAAGCACCCCGTCAGCACGCTCTCCGATATGCCCACGTGAAACGGATACAGGTCTTCGCCTCGCCAGTTTTTATTAATGGTTCTCAGCTCAAATGGAATGTCAGAGCCGGATCGATCAAATACGCCCTGATAGGCCCATGGGCCAGCCGACCCGCCGTCAACGCATCCGGATCCACCGTAAGCAACGATCGGGGCCCATGCTCCAGAAAGCGCATCGCTGATGACGCCTGATAGTCCGGACGACATATAACATGCGTCCGATCCATAGTCATACGCAAACGTTCCAGTCATCGTCGCAGTAAAATTGTGATTCATACACAATCGAGTTGTAGGACTATAGTACATGGTCAGGTTGGGGGGAGTGTTGCCCCACGTTGGAGCAAATGTGATGACCTTGGTGCTATAGGTACACGTGACAGGGCAATCGTTTGACGGACTATGGGTTGGGGTTAGAGCCATGGTCTGCGCTGGAGACGCCAGTAATAGAGCAACAAACACAAATGGAATTATAACGATGAGTAGAATCGTTACGAATTTCCGAAACGGATTTGTGTTCGTCACTGCGAGAACAGTTGAAATGTTCATGTATCTCCTTCAATGGTCAGGAGGTGTCGACCCCTCCCGACGCATTGTGGCGTCATCGTTTAGCCCAGACCGCTGACGGCGCCCTTGACAACACGGATGAGCAGGCCGAGAATGCCAACGCCCAGCGTCAAGCCGATGCCGACCGCTGCGATAGGCATCAAAGCGTTAAACATGTCGCTGGCATAGCTCATGATCTGGCTGATGTCAATGTTGAACGAACCCATTTGTATCACCTCCCTTCTTCATGGTTTTTCCACCCGGACGCGATAGCCGCGCCCGATCAGGAACGCGATGACGGCCCAGAGCGCGGGCCACACACAACAGATTCCAGCGCCAATTGCCCAGGGTGTCACATTGTTCATCCCCCCACCTCTGACAAAACACGCTGTTTGAACTGGTTGTACTCTGCGTCGTCATCGTCTATGTCGGCAGGTATGTGTAGGGTAGGCTCGGGCAGTTGGACGGTCTCCGGGCTCTGGGCTCCGATGACTTTGATGATCATCACGGCTTGGCGCTTTCCAGATGATTCCAGGATATACTCGCCATCGTCCATGTAAAAGCGCTCCAGGCGATAAATTCTGCCAAGCTCTTCGATCTCCATTCTGGATATGCCACGATCTCTGTATTGGTGCCAAAGTTTACGATAGGCAAAATTGCCGGAAAAATTATCTAACGCATAGCGCACTAGCTCCTGGATCGTCACGTCGTGCGTCATCCGGCGATTCCCGAACCGGCCGCCCTCAGCATCGTCAATGATCGAGCGGCGCAGATCATCCTTCAGGAAGCAAACTTGGAACGGAGTGCGATGGCGCGAATAGGCCAGGATCGCCCGGCCCGGCGGGACGGCCTCCTCGAAGCAAGCGCTGCCGTTGCCGATGATGGTCATGCTGTCATAGACGCTGGCGCAGGCCAGCCCGATGCGACCGGGGAAATTTGCCGTTATCAAGGGAGTTAAAACGTTCTTGTCCGGGCGTTGGGTGGCCAGCACTAGATGGATCCCGGACGCGCGGCCCACGCTGGCGATGCGGGCCAGAAACGACTCGATCTCGGCTTTGTGTTTGAGCGTGCGATCTAGCATCACGATCGCCAACTCGTCAAACACCACCACGATGTAGGGCAAGCGCTCAGCGGGCTTGCGCCGTAGGTTGTATTCTCGTATGTGGTTCACGCCGCGCTCCTGGCGCAAGAGCACCATGCGATCCTGGACGTTTTCCCACAGACCTTTGACCAGCGGCAGGACCATGGCCGGGTCCGTGACGACCGGCCGGGCCAGGTGCGGCACGCCGTCATACTGCGGGAACTCGATGCCCTTCAGGTCAATCAGGATCAACTTGATCTCCTCCGGGCGCTGTTTGAGCAGCGTGCAAATGATCGTGTGAACCGCGTTGGTCTTGCCCGCACCCGTCGTTCCGCCGACCAAAAAGTGTGCGGTCGTCTCGTGCTGAAAGTTGATCTTGATCGGCGTGCGGTTCTGCCCCATGCCCAGCGCCACGACCAGCGGCCCGTCCTTGGACGTAATCAGATTCGCCACGTCCGCATAAGCGACGTAGCGTGGGATGTTGCGTAGCCCAGACTGGCGGTCTACCATGAACCAAAGCCCCGCCTCTGATAGGTGATATTGAACCGTCTTGCCAAGCGTGCATTCCAAACCTTTGATGACCTCTTCTTTGGTCATCTCTACTTCGTTCACACCGCGCGGTAGCTTGCGGCTATTCACTTTGAACCTGTATTGATCCGGGCTGATCTCGACCGCTTCAAATTTCACAAAGCGCCGGACCTTGTCGCCGTCCAGGCTAAAGATGTAATCCATCCCGAGCTGCGCCAACTTTTGAGACATCAGCCGCCCAATCATGGACGCCTCTTTGCGGGATGTTTTCCACCAGCGCCGGTTGGCCTGGTCCTGCTGCGCCAGGAACGTCTTGCGCTGCGCGACGTGGCCGATCACCGCATCGCGGTCTACCAGTTCGTCTACACTGAGGGTGCGAGGGAGGCAGGATTGGATTCGTCTACAGGCTCGTCTCCAAGTGAGTTTAGCTGTGACTCGGCCGGCTGCGAGTCCGGCAGCCCCCGCGCGTAAAACGTCATAAAGGCCCGTTTCCAGGTCCGTTTTATTTCCGGCCAGTCCAGACCCAGATACCACAGGGCAGGCCGGAAGCGCCGTCTCAATCGTGCCCATCTCGAGTTCCCCGTCAGAACGAATAGGAAAGCCATACCCGTCACGCCCAGCGTCATCCCCGCGCTGCCGCACACCAGGCCCAGGGCAGATAGCTCAAGCAACGTCGCCATCGCTCCACGTATAGTTGACGATCAGCGCAAAGGCCGAATCCACGTCCGCGTTTTCCATCGGGCGTTGCACGATGGCGGCCAACTCGCCGCGCGCCGATCCGGGCAACTGGTTGTAATTCCGGTTGATCCACGCGAACAGGCCCGGATAGTTCCGCATGTTACGGATGACGGCTACCACGCGCCTCACTGCGGAGATCCAACGCGCGATCATTTTGGCTCGGCGCCTGCCGCCGGTGGACGGCTCCACCAGATGCGCGCCAGTTTCTTGATCCAGTAATCGCTTTTCTTTCTTGGCAGTGGAATCTCCCAGCTATTCATCTGCCCGACGACATCGCCCTTGCGGAGCAGCAGCACCGTCAGCTCGCCGCGCTCGCCGGCGCGCTCGTTCGAACGCTCGTCGCGCTCGGCGTCCGAATCATAGTGCATCACGGATAGCACGCCGTCAATCACGGTGCGGATCAATAGCTCGATCATGATGATGGCGACGAACGCCGCCAGCAAAATGGTCGCCGTTTGGCTGATGATGTCCATGGGGATATTGCCGGACACGACATAGACCCCGGCCGCGAATCCGACCACGAGCGAAATCGGCAGCAACACGATGGCATCGAATCTGCGTTCCATAGCGCCTCCTAACGTTGGTTGTTGTAGACCCACTGGAATAGAAATACCAGGATGACGATGGCGATTACAAGTGCTGTATCCATTGCCAAATCACCAGTACCACAGTCAGGAGCAACGAGGCGCTTCCCAGTATCATGTCCAGCGCGCCGCCGCTCTTGATGTGCGCCAGCTCGATGCGCCAGGGCAGCGGCCAGAGCGCGGGGGCCCCGCCGCTGATCACATCGAGCGCAATGTGGCTGACCCAACCGGCCAGCGCATAGAGCGCCAGATCGGGCGCAAACCATCGAACGATCCACCAGACCAGCCCGGCGGTGATCAGCCAGTGCGATAGCCCGCGATGGCCAAACACGCCGTGCACCAGGCGATTGCCGCCCGGCAGGTTGACCTGAATCCAATCCGGGATCAGTGCGGCCAGGCCCGCCGCGCCAAAGCCTGCGAGGTCGGGTAGACCTCGCAGGCCAGCGCCTACCATCGCCCCGGCGAGCAGGCCACCGACCAGGTGTGTGGTGCCTCTCATTTGTTGAGCCATCCCAACGCGCGGGCGAGGAGACACAAATCGAACGGAAGCCCCAGCAGGAAGAACATCAGCCAGGGCGAGCAGCCCAGGCAGCCGCGCCGCTTTTGTTTTTCCGGGTCGCCGCGCATCCCCCGCGACATTGCCGCCATCAGTGCCAGATCACGCCGATTGAGCATTCCAATCTCCTACTATCATTATAAGGCACTAGGCAAGTCGGTTGGGCAAAAAAAGGCCTTTGAGGTCTTTAACCTCAAAGGTCTTGAAAGCGACTTGCTTGGGCTGGTATAATAGAATCAGGAGGTCGAGATGAAATCTATGGGTTCTAGTTTCGGGGCGCTGGCTATCGTGCCGCTGACGGCCATCATCAGTTTCGTATTAGGGATGTATGTGGTGACAAACCATCTGGATGCCGATCTCATCTCTCGATGCGCGACGCTCATCATGGCCGTGTGGGTCGCCATGACGTTTCTGGAAACGCTGATCGGCGCCATCGCCGCTGCGGTTAATTGGTCACCCGATGAGACGGCGCATACAAATGTGCATGTCTATACGGATTCAGGCCTGGACACTCCCCGCAAGACGGTTCATTACCTGGTTAGCGACGGCGAGGTCGTCGAACAACTCAAGACGCGGAGAGGCTATTTCGACGACGTCAGTTCGCCGCGCAGCAATGCCCAACGCCATAACTTTCTCGTCCGGCTGGGGCTTGCCAAACGATTGGTTGCCGTTCCTCCCCGGGCTCCGCTGCCAGGATTGGAAGAGTTGGATGGCGGTTCGGCCGCCAAGGCGGACGCCAAAAAGAAACACTTTCGAGACATGACGCCGGAGGAAAGAGAGATCGCCTACAAAGAGATGAACGAGAGAGTCAATCGAATCGTCAAAACGGTTATGAGCGGCGTAGGCGATCCTTTTCTAATTTGCGATCAAGAACGGGCCGCAACTGTTCCACCAGGGCCTTTACAGCCGCATCAATAGCTTCGGCAATCGCTTGTTCCTGATCTACGTCAAACGAATTGCCTAACGCTATCAGGATAGCTTCTTTGCGTTTGTTTGACGCTTGGTTGCTGAGTAGATTCGATAATGACACGTTGCCTCCCGATTGTATCTTTTTACCTTCCCGAAAGCTCCAAGCTTTCGGGAAGGTGAGGTTTATGGCACCAGGAACGCGACCGTCACGCCGCCGATCCTCTGCAATGGATTTTGATACAGCGTCAGAAGCCATAGGCCGCTCGCCGAAGGAACGTCGAACGCCAGCGTCGGCTCACTCGCCAGGCCCGGGTTCATCGCGTCTATGGCGGCGAACCACGACGACACGTGCGCGTCAAATCGCCGGCCTCGAATGTCGTACAACTCAAAACTGCCCCAGATGCGCGCCGGCTCTGCGCTGCTGTTGGTGATTTTCGTTTGGATGACCAGAAACTCGCCTTTGGGTTGCGCCTTGAGAATCGCAAAGGCCGTCACGTCTTGGGCCGCTCGAGCGGATGTGACTTGTATCGTCAGCGGCTTGAGATGGATCCAGTTCTGCGCTTCCGTATCGGCCGCGCTCGCCCCCGGCACGAGCGCGAACAAGCCGGACGTGTAGATAAAGATGATCAGCGTCAGCTCGACTCCGACGATCATTTGCCACTTGCGCTTGCGCCACAACTTTTTCCAATCTATGGCGGCGATCAGCCCGGCCAGAGACAAGAGGCCCAGCCAGAAGGCGATGCTCGATAGCGTCGCCTGGCCGGGAAACCAGCGGGGCAGGAAATCGGCCAGGCGCGAGGCGACGAAATAGCCGATCCCGGCCAGGACGAATAGGATTGCCATCGCCAGGCGCACAAAAGCGATCCACACTTTTCTCCAATCTACCGCGACCGCCATCGCCAGCAATGCGAGGATTCCGATCCAGGGGAGAATGTTCAAAAAGGTGTTGAAGGATGGCATGTCAACCTCCTGGGGATGCTAGCCGATAATGCGGACACCGGTCGGGGCAGGAGCGAACACAAACACGCGGGGGCTGGAAACGGAACGCGCGGGATGCCGCTGCCTGAGCTTGGTCAGCATGATCCCGCGCAAAATGGCCCTATCCTCTGGGCTGAGGCAAAACAACACGGCAATCCACTTGGACGATTGCTTACGTCTTTGCCTTTCGCTTTTCATATTTGCCCGCTTTGATGCGCCCGATCTTGAGCAACTCATCACGGTCTTCCTCTGACAGTTTGTCAAAGAGTTCCGACAACTCGATTACCTCGGGCGTCAATTTGTATTCTGGCAGCTCGGGCAGTAGGCCAGCTAGATCGAGTACAACAGCACGCGGCTCGTCAAGCCCATCGGCGATGGCGATGCAAGCCTCATACGTGGGGGTTCGTTTTTCTGACAGTATGTCACTGATTGTCGAAGACGTAATGTTGCCTCTGCGCGCCAACTCGCGCATAGACCATTGCCGTTCTGCTAGTTTATTGTTGATCCAATCGGTCAATTTCATTATTGGTAGTATACAACAAATCTAAAAAATTGGGTATTGACAAAGTAAATACTCGTGGTATAATGCTCTTTAGATAGAGCTGCACTGAATGGAGAGCAGATGAAACTTCCCCGGACCTTCAAACTTTCCGAAACGACAGATCGCTTGCTCGGCGAGTTGGCGGTCATGCCAGAATACGGCAGCAAGACGCGCGTGATCGAGACACTGATTTGGAACGAAGGCCAGGCGCGCCGCCTGGTCAAGCCCTCTAACGGCCGCAACGATCCGCGCCAGAGCAAGCCACGAATAACAGCGGCCTAACCTTTTAGTTGGAGACAATCTAATGAACGGTCAACCGTCTGCCGTGTGGCACAATCAGATCAAGCGATTGATTCTTGACTTTCACGCATCAGAGCAATGCGATCCATCATACGAGGACATCTCTTTTTTTTGTCAGGTGCGTCCAGAAACCATCGCCAAGGTTCTACGGCGATTGGAAGCGTTCGGAGAAGTGCGCGTGCGCCGGAATCCGGGCAAGCGCAACCAGTACATCATTCGGAGGTGAGGACATGATGCAAGAAGGTCTCTTGTGGTACGACGACGATCCGGCGCGGACGCTGTGTGAAAAAGTCGCGCGAGCCATTCTGCGCTACGAGCAGAAATATCGGCGAACACCAACCGCGTGCTGTGTTCATCCATCCGCGTTGCTCGGATTCACCGACGATGTGTTCGTTGGGCGGGTCAAGGTGATCGCAGAAAAACTCGTGTGGCCCAACCACTTTTGGATCGGAGTTCCGGTCAGGGTGGAGAGAACAGCGATTCCGCTGCCCTCGGATGAAATCAAGCCAGAAGGCCATTTAGCGCCGGTCGAGGATATTCCGGCGAATGCCACAGTCAACGACTAGCGCCCCCAGGCAACGGATAGCAACGATGGTAAACAGCCAAAATAGCATCAAGGCAAAGATACCCACACTGGCCTATCACGCCGCCCAAGACCCGGTGTCAGAGCTGGACGACGTGCGCGGGCCACGCGATGCGCGCGCATTTCTGGACCTGTCGCTGTCTCAAATCGCGGCGCTGATTCCAGACACGACCGCTGTGCTCGAACATCACATAGATCGGTCAACCTACTGCCGGTGGGAAAGCGGAACCCGTCATCCGCACATCAACCAAGTCCGCATCGTCGAGCGATTGTTGGCGGACGCGATCACACGCGAGATGGCCTATGACAAAATGTTGGACGAGCCAGAGCGCCGGTTCACGGTGCGGATAGAGGTTGGAAAATCTCGGTGGATCGTCAAGGCGTTCACCACCTGCACCAAGTGCAAGCGACTGTATCACATCACGCGCCGCGATTCGCGGCGGTGCAAGCGGTGCATCGCCAGGAGCAAGGCGACGAGATGACAACCCTATCCATTTCACACATCATGTCAGCCACGAACATCACGGACTTTTACACGGATGAGTACACGCCCTGGCAGCGGCTCGCCGCGGCCATCGTCATCCGGGCCATTAACGATCTGGGCGTTCAACAGAGTCACCACAATCCAGCCGAGGACTTGGTCGCCGCGCGCGAGTTCCTCTTGAGCGAAGCAGCGAGCGATCTGGTCGAGGAGTTGGGGCTGGACTTGCGGCGCGGACTCGAGCGGGTGGGGATCAGGGGGCAGCCATGATAATCGTCAAGCGGACGTGTGTGCAGATGATGGTGCGCGCTGACTTTGAATACGTGTTGGTGAATGACGACATTGACCAACCCATCGCGTACTTTATAGATTGGGACGATGCGATGATGGCCGCCGCGGCGCTCAACATCAAAGCCAAGACGCATAATCGCGTCAAGCAGATAAACGCTCTCATCGAGCAAAGACGAAACGAGGGCTGATGCGGCACATCAGCCCCATGGCAAACAAGGGGGTGTTCCTTGCCTACCACAGCAGATTATACCACGAAGGATCAACAGCGCAGAACTCTACTCCAGACTTTTGCGCGGACGATGGAGGAGGCCGCCGTGCGCGGACTGTTCGGTCATCCCATCGGATTGCACCAGACGACCCTCGTCAACGGCCCGCGCGCCGGAGCGCTCGAGATCGGCGCGGGCTTTGAAAGCGGCGCGCTCCTCCGCGCGCTGCAATCGGACGATGGCGCGACGCTGCGCCAGCTCATCCCCTGGGGTTTTATCGGAGAGCCATCCGCGTTCATGTCGGGCCGCTGCGTGCGGCTCGAGGCGGGTTGGCCGGGCGACATCGCCGAGGACGACATCCCTCTTGCAACCCTCGGCAAACATCCGGTTGGTGAGGGTCGCTGGCTGGTGGGCCGGAACGAATGCGGAAATGTCCTCACCGCCGGACTATCTGATCGCTCCCCGCACTGGCTGGTCAGTGGCACGACAGGCTCTGGTAAAACGACCGCCATGCTCTCGATGATCGGGCAACTTTGCCAGGATGCGAATAACCGGCTCGTGCTGATTGACGCCAAGCATGGCGCCAGCCTGCGCGGGTTGGGTAACGTGCGCGGCCTGGTCGGGCCGCTGGCCGACGACGTGACGAGCGCCCGAGCTGCGCTGGCCTGGTGTACGCGCGAAATGGCCGCCCGCTATTCCGGGGCGCGGGACACGCGGCGCTTGATCGTCGTGATTGACGAGGTGCAAGACATCGCCAACGACACCGCTGCCGCGGAATTGCTCCGGCAGCTCGTGGTGCAAGGGCGCGGAGCGAGCGTCCACGTCGTCGTGGCCACGCAGCATCCAGTGGTCGCCTCGCTGGGCGGGCCTACCGTCGGTCGTAACCTGGTGGGCCGCCTGGCGCTGCGCGTGGCGGATGCGGACGCCTCCCGCGTCGCGCTCGGAGCGTCGAGTCCGCGCGCTGATCACCTCCTGGGCCGGGGCGATTCCTACGCCGTCGCACCAGGCGTCACGCACCGGACACAAGTCGCCTACCTGGATTTCACTCCTCCTACCACAGACCGGATAGACATTGACGAATGGCCGGATGACCTGGACGTACCGGATAGCTCTGGCTGGCCCACCGGCCCAGAGGTCGGAGCGGCGATCATGGGCGCTGAGAACGAACAGGGAAGAGGCAAGTTCCAGCGGGCCGCGTCCGAGATGGGAGTCAAGGTGGCAGACAATAACAAGGCGGTACGGCTGCTGGGGCTGGCGCGTGGCGCGCTGGACTTTTTACACGATCACGGCGCGACTGTCTGTCTGTCTGAAAGCGAAACCACACCCGTTTTGCTCCCAGACAGGGCAGGTGGCGGTCAGAATCGAGTGCGCCCGAGTCGTCAGACAGACAGACAGGTTATAGACGGGTCAGATATAGAAACCGGGGGCGGGGATTATGAGATGGGGAGGCAATCGTGAAAGTCGCAGCCAGGGAAAAAGTAGCAATGATCGTCGGAGCACTGGTGATCGTTCTGGCGGTCGGAGGCGGTGTCATCGGCGGCCTGTATTGGCTGGCCGTTCTGGCGGGCGAGATCGGCGCGCGCTGGTGGGCCGTCGCGGCAACGCTGGCGCTCCCGGCTGCCGTCGCCATCTCGTGGCGCTTGGCGACGAACGCGGCCCGCGAGCACCTGGCCGGGTTTGATCGCGGCCTGGCGGGTGCGCAAAAGACAGTCGAGACGATGGGCCGGTCGCTCTCTGCCACGGCCAGTCTAGCCCGATCAGCGCGCGCTATGCAGCGGCCGGCGCCATCCAACGATGATCTGCTGCCCAACCCGCGCGCCATGCAGATCGTCGAGGCGCAGAGAACAAGTCAAGTGGTGGAGATATAGACGGAGTTTTTGCCGTCCATACGGAGTTAGACGGACTAACATTGAGGTGAGTTTATGGAAGAAGAATTTAATGCAGAGGAAATCGAATGCTTCAATAGGCTGACGGAAATTGAATGTGCTATCCGTGATTCAATTCCGACAGGGGCCCACGTTGGCGAGGTTACTGCCGTGCTTGGGAAAATCATACAGGAAATATCTTTGCAAGCACTTCTACGTCCGTCTAACAAGGGCTTGGAGCCGACGCCCTAAGCAGGCTCGATTACAATGATGATTCGCTGTCACGGGCGCGGCTCAAGCCCGGACGTTAGGCCGCAAAAGGAGAACAATGGATACTGTCACACAAACAACTGAGGCAATCATGGCAACCTATCAAAAGTTGCCACAAGAGGAGCGAGATGAAATTGACCGACTGGCGCAATTGCTAGAGGATTGGATTCATCAACGTAATCCAAACCAGAAAGGGTTTGGACGAAAATCTTCTCTTGAACTATTGGGGAAGTTGGGTATGTTGCTTGATAGAAGCGGCCTAACTCCCGTTGCAGCCGACGCGAGTACGCGCGGCTGAACTATACGTTAGCCGCTTTGCGGCCAGGAGAGGTGAAAATGTTTGACTATTTTGTTCGCTGGTGTGACGTGACCTGGTTCTTGTCACCGCAACGACCATCGCCGCCGCTCTACAAGCGAATCAGCGGATCCAACCTAGAGCCTGTCGCCGATTCTCCAATCGGTGACGTCCACGCAGACTGCGAGTTGATTGAGTTGACGCGTGAGCAATTTGAAATCTTGAGAGCGGCCTAGTACAAAGGGGGATACCATGCCAATGAGCAACTCTCTTTATCCACCTGATTGGCCCGAGATCGCCCTGCGCGAAAAGGTGCGTGCATCGTGGATCTGCGAGCAGTGTGGCGCAGATTGCTGGCAGCCAGTCAGCCAGCAAAACCGGCTGACCGTTCACCACATTGATCACAACCCGGCCAACTGTGAGCCAGGCAACCTGATCGCTCTGTGCGCTGTGTGTCACCTGCGGATAGACGCGCTATGGCACGCGCGCAACGCCAAGGTCACGCGCGCTGCCAAGCGGCGCGGGCCGATGCTGCCACTGAGGTTGGAATGAACACAATGACGACGACTCGCCCGGTAGTTGAAACTGTCCGCATGGCGCCGAATAACATTGACGCCGAAGAGGCATACATCGGCAGTTTGTTGATTGACTCAGAGATGATTGACCGAACGTGCGGGATGCTGGACAGCAGCGATTTCTTTATCGTCAAAAACGGCTGGGTGTTTTCTGTCATCATGGACATCCATCTATCTGGAGCGCCGATTGATTTTTTGACGGTGTGCAACGAGTTAGAGCGCCGAGGGCAATTCGCAGAAGCGGGCGGCGCCCCGTTTCTATCGCACCTACTCAATGCGACTCCGACGGCCATGCACGCTTACGGCTATGCTGAAATCATCAAAGAGGCGGCCGTCAAGCGCAAGTTGCTGGGCATTGCAAACGATGCAGCCGTGGGAGCGCACAACGGTTGCGCGCCGGTTGATGTCATTGAAAAGTTGCAGCGCGAATTGAACCTGCTCAAACTCCGTGTCGCGCCAGAGCCAGAGAAGGAAAACGAGCTCAAGTTGGTCCCCGAGTTGCCCGCCGACGTCCGCGTGGATTGCGATTGGACGGGCGCCGGCTCGTTCCTGAATGGGTACCTGCATCACGCTCTATGTGTTTCGCCCATGACGCCCGAGGCGTTCCACGAGAGCGCGGCGCTGTGGCTGATCGGCGTCGCCATCGCGCGGAGGCTCAAGGCGTCGCTCGATTTCGGAGAAGTCTACCCAAACTTGTACATCGGCTGGATCGCGCCGTCAACGCTGTGGCACAAGACGACGGCGCTAAACATTGCGCGCCGAATCGTCTACCGCGCGTTCCCGCACCTGATGTCACCGCAGGATACCACATTGGAAGGCTTGATCTCGGATTGGTCCGGCAAAGAGCCAGAAAATTTGGCGACACTCCCCGAATCTGACCAGGGCATTTGGCGAGCCTCCCGGAACTTTTCCGCGCAACGCGGCCTCATCATTGACGAGTTGTCCGGTTTTCTGGCTGGAACGGGACGCGATTATAACGCTGGGCTGATCGAGGTGTTTCTCAAGCTCTATGATTGCACCGAACGTCTGGATCGCTCGACCCGTGGGCAGGGATTGATCATCGTCAAAAACGCCTACCTGTCGTTTATCGGGGCGAGCACGCCCATGGCCATGTACCAGCACATGATCAATGACAGACTGTGGGCAGATGGTTGGTGGGCGCGGTATGCGCTGCTGGTGCCGGATCGTGATCGGCCAGAGTATTTCAAGCCTTCCGAAAGCACAGAGCCGACCGACTTGATTGACGCGCTCAAGGCGTTGAATGCCAAGCTCCCTACGGCGACCTGGCCGGATGCCGTAGAGGCGCGCAGCGTGATCTTTGTGCCTGACGCGCTCGAGGCGATTGACCGATATTTCAAGTGCGTCGGTCACGACATGATCACGGATTCACTGGATTATCGGCTGTGGGCCGTCTATGGCCGGATGACCGAAAAGCTGGTCAAAGTATCTGTGCTGCTGGCCACCATTGATTGGGCCCAGCAAGACAGCAGCAGCAACGTTCCGACCGTGACCATGGCGCACATGGCGCGGGCGATGGTGATTGTCGAGAATTGGCGAGCGATCTCGCACCGCGTCATCGAGCAGACCATGATGAGCGAGGGAAACCGGTTCTTGCAGCGGGTGCTGCATTGCATAATGTCAGCCGGCGAGCGCGGCATGACGTTCCGGGATATGTACAAATCCATGCGGGATCGGCAGCCCTACGAAATCCGCGACGCGCTCAACCAGTTGATGCAAGCGTGTGAGATTGAAGAGGTCGCGCTTGGGCCTGGCAAGCGTGGCGGCCCTGGTTCTGTGCGATATAGGCTGGCGCGTGGAAGGTGAGCGTTATGCTGGGCGGGGGTTCCGGGGTACTGGGCCGGCGCCCAGAACCCCCCTGGGGTTGTGTCCCGATATACCCCACTACTGTTTTCATACGTGGACGGCTGGCAGTTGTGGGCAAACACTACCCCACTACCTCGGAATCGTGAGGCCAGAATGACCATTAGAGAATACATCGGACTTGGATTGCTCGTGATGATCTCGCCATTCCTCTTCATCGGCGCGTGCGAGTTTATCTTGGCGCTGCTGTTCGTGCTGACCGAGTGGCTGGTGGACATCGTTGCCTGGTTCGAGATTACGCATGGAAACTATAAGCCGTGAAAAGGCCGCGCATGACCCAGCGCCAGATGGCCCATCTGCCCCGGCTGCTCTGGATGTACTATTCTCCCTCCGAGCTGGCTGACGAGATCGGCTGCAATGTGGACACGATCTACAAGTCGTACATCCCGGCTGGCTGCCCGCATACGCGCGACGAGCGCGGGCGCATCTGGATCATTGGATCCAAGTTCAGCGTGTGGGCGCTGGAGACGTTCAGGCGCAAGCCGAAACCCAAGATGCCAGACGGTATGGCCTACTGTTTGCGATGTCGGCGGCCTACACTGATGTTAGACACGCGGCTCAATCCGTTGAACGTGTACGTAGAGTTTCTCACCGGTCGCTGCGCCGAGTGCGGCGCGACGGTGAATCGAGCGAGGGCTAGAAGTGGTCAACCGCGATAACTGGAAGCTGATCAAGAGATACCTGGCCTACGTGCGCGACGTGCTCCAGCACGATCCGCAAACGGTTGACCGCGCCTGGTGCTCGCTGCGTCATCTGATCGAATGGGCGGACCGAGCCAGCCTGGCGAACGTCCGCAAGATCCGGCCTGTGTTCCCACGCTACCTGGCTGAGCGCGACCTATCACACGCGAGCCAGGCGCGAGCCTGCAACACGGCTCGGGCGTTTTTCCTGTGGCTCAAGGAAGAACACTCTCGGAGTTATGGCCGCATCACCAGCATCTGGCTGGACACGCTGCGACCGGCGAAGCAAGCTGAGCTGCCCCGCGAGCGCGACGTGTACACGCTCGACGATGTGCGCGCGATCGCGGCGCTGCCCGCCGTCACACTCGCCGACCAGCGCGACGCGGCCGCGGTGGCAATGCTGTTTCTGTCCGGGATGCGGATCGGAGCGTTCACGAGCTTGACGATTGACTGTGTGGACTTGGTGAATCGAGCGATCAAGCAGTGGCCCGAGAAGGGCGTCCGCACCAAGAACAAGAAACGCGCCACAACGTACCTGCTGGACATCCCCGACCTACTGGACGTGGTCCAATGTTGGGATGACGTGGTGCGCTCCAGGCTGGCGGAATCTGCGTTGTGGTACGCGCCGCTGGTGCAGGCCGGTGTGGCGCTGGCGAAGGCATACGAAAAGAGCCAGAATCGCAGAGTAAAGTTTTCGACCAGCCTGCGGCGGTTATGCGAGCGGGCCGGGGTGCGCTACCGGTCGCCGCACAAGTTGCGCCATGGCCACGCGGTACACGCGCTGGCCCTGGCTAAAGATGTGGCGGACTTGAAGGCAATCTCGCAGAACTTGATGCACTCGGACTTGAAAACGACGGATGGCATCTATGGCATCCTCAAGGATGAGGATGTGATGACGAGGATTGGAGGGCTAACAAAATGATCACTTTATCAATCTCTGACATGATCAATATGTTGATCGAACTACTCCAAATTTCGTTTGGGTTTATTGGGGGAGTACTGATTATAAGCGTCTTGGTAATGTTTGTAAAACAATTAATAAAAGAACCAAAGTTTGACCGTTTTACTTGGCCTGTTCAACCACCAGTTGATGACAATCCTCATCGTGATTTGTGTTTGTATTGTGGTAGAGATCCTGGACGTGGAATGTCTTGCCGGAATTGTGGGGCACCAAATGACGATTGAGATCACATCGCTTTGCTTCTTTATAGCGGGGTTAGCCTTTGGGCTTGCGATTGGTGCCTTCCTTGGACACTATGGGCTTTAGGATGACCACTTGTGCGAGCCGTAACCGAAAAGTGAACCAGGTTTTCTGAGCGACAAATGACCCTGGCGGATGATACCGAATTGATGTATCATTCGTCAGGGTCATTTAACCGTCACACAATCGCGTTTACTGGTCGCTTTTTGTCGGGGCGAGAGGATTCGAACCTCCGACCTCACGGACTAGAACCCTTATTCTATCACTACACATATTTTTCTCGTTGCGCTTACACGGTTTCTGCATGGCCCGGATCCCCCCAAACCAATCCGAGTATAACACCGATCGGCCACCAGCACAATGGATCATCAACCAAAGAATGCGCCGCCACCGCCAGCAATGTTGCCAGTTGCCAACGTTCAATTTTGATTTTGCGCGCCAACGCGCCAGCCATCGCGATCACCGCGACGCCAACTCCACCAACCTGAGCGACCAGGCCCAGCAGCGTGTTGTGAACGTGGATTCCTACTACATCATCAATGGGGTTAGGTGGAACCGTGTAGCGCGGCCCAACCCCGAACCATGGCGAGTTGCGGATCAACTGTATCCCCTCATAAAAATATCTCAGTCTCCCATTCAGTTCCCACCCACCTCTACCCGGCCACAAAATCAATCCGATCATCAGCACGGGCGCAGCCAGGAGCGCCCAGGGCTGGAACAAAATTGCCAACCCAACCGCACCTCCCAGCATAGCACCTCGCGACAGCGAGCATACAATCCCAACGCAGATGACAATCATGTAGACAGGTCTACGCCAATCTGAGAGCATCGCGGCCGCGGGCAATGTGGCTGCCATTACTCCTCCCATCACGTTTTTGTGCCACATGCCAAGCGGTGAAACGTGACCAGTAAGCTCGATTGCAATCCACAATGCCCCCAGGATGACACCCATCGTCGCCAGGTCAGCGCGCCAATCACGTTTGGCAAGGCGTTGCGCTGCGAACACGCCCGCATAGATCGACCAGCTCGAGATACCTGTTCCGATATTTTGCGCTACATCTGAAACAATCAGCGCCGCCAGGATTCCAATCAGGACACTGGCGATAGGAGAAAAGCGAATCCCTGCACGCCAGAGCCAAACCACGCCGATCAAAAACAGAGCTACGGCCAATCCAGCGCGGACTGGCGCGGCCCAGGGTTGCGGGTTGCGCGTCACAACGCCATCAATGATGACGAATAGCGTCAGGACGGCCCACATCAGTGCAGCCTCCACAGGTAGACGTTCGTTGCGCGTGACTGATAGATCGTTCGAACACGCTCCGCATTGCGCTCGACCAGCCACCGCTCAACAAACGGCGCAATATCACGCGACATCAGCGGACTGTTAATGTGAATCAGCCAATCGCATTGCGCCGGATTTACAGAGCGTATGCCTATAGCGTGAGTCGTCTCCTCATTGATGGTTCGGCGCAGGCTGGCGTCCACGTCGAGCGTGGCCGTCCGTCCGCCGAAATAGTATGTCATCAACACGATAGATGAATTATCCGAGTGGCACACAATGTCGTCTGGACCAGAGTTGGTTGAGAGCCAGGCAGCAGTCTCTAGCAAGCCCGCAGTTCGATCATAACGCTGAAAATATGCAAAGATGGTGACTGCCACAGTGCAGCACGCCAATCCGATCACAGCGATGCGCGGGATATTCCACACACGCGGCAATGTGATCCACCAGGCGATGAGAGCCAGCCACGCAGGTAGACACCCGATCAGAGATCGGCTGAGTAACATCGGCTGCCAGATGAGCGAAATTGCTAGCCCGACCAGAACTGGCCCAAACGCCAGAGCCGCCATTCCAAGCGCGAAACGATTGCGTAGGCGGACGGCCTCGATCAATGGAAACACGATCAGCGCGCTGGAGATCAGCAGGTTAGCCGGGGCAATCCAGTCGAAAGTGAAAGGGGGAAACATCAGTTGATTGAGTTGGGCGATGGCAGAGATGGCAGAGTTTCCAGTTACATCTGCAATCCAATATCCGCCAGTATTTAATCTCTGCGCTTGTGTGATGAGCGCTGGCAGCCAGGCTACCCAGGCCGCTGATCCAGCGCAAATGGAGAATAACGCTTTGCGTGGGCCGAGCCTCCATAGAGCCAATCCCCCCAGGATGGGCATATAGATCACAGACATGTTGTGCGAGAGCAACGTCAGCGCGATCCCGGCCGTCGTCAGCCACACGCGCCGCTCCATGATGCCTATCGTCGCCAACAGAACCGCGACGGTGAGCAGCGCATACATCCGCGCCTCGTTGCTATAGTAGATTTGAAACGGGGACACGGCCATCAAGACCGTTGCGACGATCCGCGTGTTTTCCGGCAAATCCCGTCCGAGTCTCCAGACCAGGCTCACGGCCACCAGGCCCAGGATCAGGCTTGGCAGGCGCAGCGCCATCTCACTGTAGCCGAATAACGCGCAGAATGCAGAGTCAATCAAATACCAGGTGGGCGGATGGACGTCGCCAAGTGTCGCCGCAACCATGCGATCTATCGGCAGCTTGACCAGCATGGCCGTATACGCCTCATCGTACCACAACGGCTGGCCTATCCCGATGATGCGTAGAACGGCCGCCCCGGCCATGATGACGGGCAACTTGCGATTCATCACATCTTGCCAGAGAACGCTTCGCGGTAGACCTGCGTGGCGGCGCCGCCAGATTTGCGCCGGTTGCGTTTCTTTCGGCGCGGCGGAGGATTTGAAAAAGCGTTTCGCTTGCGTCGTTTAGCCATTTGTCCCTCGCACATAGAATAGGCACGCCAGCGTCGTCACGATGACGAACGCGATGACGGACCATCTGATCAAGATGTCCAATCTGCGATTCCCTTGATGACGATGATCAACACAAAAATCACTGCTGCAGCGATTGCCAGCCAGGTCCGCGCGCGCGGCCAGGCGTACCAATTGATCGCGAACGCGACCGTCGCGGCAAATGCCGCCAGGACCGTATTGTCGTAAATCGCAATGACTTGACGCCAGGCTTCGTATGTCATTTAGGCGCGCTCGTCGGCAATGGATCCAGGCGATAGAGAACCATTGGATTATCCTGGATCGGCGTCATTCCGCGCGCCAGAATCGGCGTAGGCGTAGGTTGGATTGCGGCCGGCGCGGTGGGCGCGGCTATTTTCGCCGCAGGGGGCGCTGTGGGCGTTATAGTCGGCTTGGTGGTGACTTTGCCCTGCGTCAGCGTCCAGCCCGCGCTGCAAATGAAACATAGCACCAGCAAGATGACGATCCCGATCACGATGGCTTTGCGCCGCCGGCGGCCCTTCATCCGCTCGATGTTGACGACGGTCGGGGACCAATTGCGACCATCGCCGCTGGCGCGGGTGACGTGCATTCGATTCCCAAATAGGAACGCCATCTCACAACCTCTTGGTGATCTGCGGTATTATGGCCCAGGCCAGCGCCAGCATCATCCCCATGACCACAAGACTTGCCGAGAGCACGTTGAAATACGCACCGAACAGCAAGACGAACGATTCAGCGAAATCAGCCAGATACCGCATCGGACTCCTTTTGACTAATGAATCCAACCTGACCGAGCCATAGGCCAAAAGAGACAATGATGATGAATAGGCTCCCGCCTATGGCGAGCTTGAGCAACAAACCCAGTAGCAAATTTGGCGCGGTCATCTGCCCCTCCACGTCCAGAGTTGGTAGAACAAATCATACAGCCAGCGACCAGCGAACAACACGATCAGTACCAGCAGCGCCGCGATGATGGCCATCGCTCCGAAGGTCCACTGGTAGATGATCTCGACCTGCTCGCCCGAGCTGAGCACGAGATAGGCGATAGATGGGCCAGGAGTTGGGTCCAGTAGTGGTAATGGCATTACGCGAGCCTCCGTGTCCACAGAGTGTTCGTCAGGTCGTAGAGCCAGCGGCCGGCGAACAGCACAAACAGCGCCAGCATCGCCGCAGAGATTCCGATCTCGTCAAATGTCCAGCGATACAGGATGGTTGCCTTGCCAGAAACGGCTGTAGAGCTGGCGTTAACATCGCACCAAAAGCCGGAGCATAGGTCATAGTTCTGGCTGGCGCTCAGGCCAGTGGTAGACTGCCCCAGCGTCGCCTCGAGCGCGTAATCGGCTGACGTTGCGATGTGCGCTCCGCTGCCGATCACGTCCTGGTCAATCGCGTAATCCAGCGATGCGCCCACTGCCGCGATCAGTAGTATAGACAACGCAGCGATGGAGATCGGCTGCTTCATGGTGTCTTGACTCCTAGCGCCTTTTCAAGCGCAGCGATGCGAGCCTCCAATGTCGCGCTCTTGGCATTGACCTCATTGGCAGCGCACAGCACCAGACTCACCATCGCGTCCAGATCGGCGCCTGGTTCGCCCTTGAGTGTTTCGGTAGTGGTATAAATATAATAAGCGCCTGGATCATCGTTATCCGAATCTGTTCTATATGAGATAGGTACAGCACCGTTTGTTAGTGATTT
>Ga0315291_10002295_pt1 | contig 25129 bp, 20 predicted proteins | sample YL17G12_20_MG_FD_203070 | JGI IMG/M metagenome (GOLD analysis project Ga0315291, IMG submission 203070) | Sediment microbial communities from Yellowstone Lake, YNP, Wyoming, USA - YL17G12_20 | ecosystem: Environmental > Aquatic > Freshwater > Lake > Sediment | place: USA: Wyoming | collected...
CTGGAGCTGGCCCTCAACCACGTCTTCGCGAATGCCATCTTCGAGGCCGTGAAGACTCTCCCCGAGAGGGATAGACGCATCGTCTACAACATAGTCGAGTACGAGGCTGACATAGAGAACTTCCTCGTGGCGATGAAGCAGAGGCAGGGATCAAAGAGCGGAGCAAACCTCGAGGAGATATTCCCGGCCACTTACAGCATCTCACTGGAGAAGCTCAGGGAGGTCATCGAGACCAAGGACCTCAAGAAGGTGATAGAGAGCCTCGGGAAAAGCTACGCTAAGGTCCTCTCACCGATATACACGGGAGACGTCGCCATGATCAGGACAGGCCTGAGAAGGCACAAATACGAGACCGTCACCAGCGGCAAGGCCACAAACGCGTTCGGCTTCAACGTGATCATGGCGTACCTGGTCTACAGCGAGATCGAGAAGGACAACCTCGTCGGCGTCGGCTGGGGGAAGGCCCAGGGGATCTCCTCCCAGGAACTCATGAAATACGTTGTCATCCCAAGACCATCATGAGCACAGCTGTTCTTGGAACCCTGACATCTCCAGCTCTCACTATTATTTTCTCAACCAGATTCACAAGACGAATTGCGTCTCCCTGAGGTCATTTACTCCCTTTCTTCTAACATTCACAATACAGGCGTACAGTTTCTTTGGCCAAGATAAAGTTGAAAATTTAGGAATATTGGATGGTTATCAGGAGAGTGTTATTCTTTCCTTCTAACCATGAAGGGTTTGAACGGTTCCCCTCCGCCCGTGAAGAACTTGCCCATGAACTCGTAGTACAGTAACCTCAGCGACTGCACTGAGCTTGAGACGAACTCGAAGCTCAACGCGATGACGTTCATGATCACCAGGCCGATCCCCGTGATGCCAAGGGCCTCTGTGAGGGCCTCGGCCGCGATGGCGAGGCTCGCGTGGGCGAGGGCGAACGCCGCGATACGGAGGAAGCTGAACAGGTTGGCGAGTCCCTCGACGAAGGTCATCAGCATGCCTCCGACGCCCTCCCCTATGGGCTCCATGCCGATGCCGTGCCCGTGCTGGATCGAGTGGATTATGGGCTCGAGGAAGCTGAGCGCCATCCCGCTGAGCATCATGTAGAAGGTCCAGTGGCTGAGGACCGCCATGAAGTTCATACCTATCTGTATGAAGTACATCGCTGAGAGGTAGAGGCCGACGATATAGAGGATCATGCCGAGGCCGTGCTCGCCGAGGGCGCCGACGGGGTTTCCCTTCTTGATCTGGTTAATCGCCCCTAATACTAGTCCGATGATGACCTCGATGGCGGCTATCATGAAGACTAGCTTCATCAGGCCCGTCGTGTTCGTGATCGGGTTCGGGAGCGGGACCGTTAACAACCCGTATATCGGGGCGGGGATCTTCACGCTCAGGACCGTGTGGTGGTGGTAAAGTAGGCCCTCGATCAGGAAGATCGAATCATAGAGGAAGCCGAAGATGATCGCCGAGATCCCCATCGGGACGAAAAGTGTCCCCAGCTTCGACATCATCCCCCTCTTGAACCTCTTGGAGAGGAATATCCCCAGGAGTAGGAATATCAGTCCCTGACCTATGTCCCCGAACATCAGGCCGAATTGGAAGCAGAAGACAAGTATCGTGATGTAACCGGGGTTGATCTCGTTGGATAAGGGCCACCCTCTCAAGGACGTAAGGGTCCAGAGGGGCTGCAGGAATGAGGGCTTAAAATCCATTGGGGGCGTCGGCGCGTTATGATCTTCGGGGCCGGGATCCTCAACCTGAAAGAAGAACTTCTCCCCTAGCTCCTCCTCAACCGCCGCGATAGCCGCCCTAAGTTCAGGAATCTTGCTCTCCGGCGTGTATCCCTGTAGCACGCTTATCACCTTGCTCCTTAGGACCTTCACGCGATCATCAGCATAGTTGGCGAGGAGCTGGTCGTAGTATGCGACCTTGCCTAAAACCTCACCCTGCTCCTTCCCCAGGGCGTCTAATTCCTTCGTATACCTGTCCTCGTTTTCTTTGATTTTCTTGTCATAATCAACCTTTAAGCTCTCAACCTCTTTCCTGTGCTCTTCATCAAGCCTTTTAATCTTGTCTTCGGAGTCATCGCCTGTTCCTTTTCTCTTAAGCTTTTCCAATTCCTCCCTGTATTTCTTAATGGTCTCCTGCCTCTTCTTCGGGTCAAGAACTAGGAGGGCGTCTGTAGATTCTAGCACATCGAAAATATCCTTCACATCAAATACCAAGAAGAGGGCTTCGACCCACTGTCGGCTCTCCTCGGAGCCAAACACGAATAGGAAGCTCTCTTCCTCAGAGATCTTAACGGCTTTGGAGAAGACATCTGGATACCGTTTCAGGTACTCCTCCATCTGGGGGACGATCTCGTTCTTCACGACTCCCACGGCGAAGCATTTCTTGAGCTCCTCAGGCTCCAAGGCCTGGACGGACTCCAGTCTGGCCATGAGGCCCCGCTGCTCGTCCATATACTCCCTCCTCTGCTCCTCGTAGGCCTTGCTCTCCTGCGTTATCTTTGACTGGAGCTCCTCCACAAGCTTGTTTCCAACTTCGAACTTTTCCTCATGCTTGTTCTTAAGCTCGACTATCAACCCATCAAGGTCTTCTGTCACGCTGCTGATGACTGAATCGGGGCCGAGAATGAATCTCTTCATCCCCTCGGTGTCTGGTATGGAGTACTCTATTCTGAGGTTCCCGAGATTTTTAAGCTCAGTGAATCGTGCATGGATCTTAGAATAGAGACCTTTCCAATCGACTTGCTGCTCTCCTTTTCCCTTTAGAGCGTCAAACTCTGAACCAGTGGAAGGTTTGAACTGCGTTACCCCCGCCTTTCCAATGGCCTCAAGGGCTAGGCCTTCGTGCTCTGGAAGCGTGATTATGGTGACTTTCTTCATCACAGCGGTTCACCTATATGGGATGTCTTCCCATTAAAAATTTTCCGCGTACGACGTGGTTCATCCGACGATAGTATAAGTTGAGATCGATTTTTTCCGAGTTCATCGTGAATCTCAGCTCGTTCAATAATCCCAATCATTGAAGAAAATGCGTGAGCGTTCTATTTTTTTCTCATTAAAGGCGTGAAGGAAGCCAATGAGGCGTATGAAACAGCCTTGATGAGATCTCTTTCAGATATGACGCCGACCATTCTATTCCCGCGCGCGCCGGTGATCGGCAGGTAAAAAAGACCTATCGTCTCCACTATTGAAGGTGCATTAATTGTCGAATGAGGTATGTCAGACTGCCTACTTCAAGGAGCCCGGTGCAGTCAACACGGATGAGACACTGAGGCTCGCCAAGAGGAGGGCAGACGAGCTGGGCATAAGGAACGTGGTTGTAGCCTCCTACAGCGGCGTCACGGGCGTGAAGGCATCCAAGGTCTTCAGGGGCTTCAATCTCGTCGTCGTCGCCGGCATGGTCGGCTTCATTGAGCCTAACCAAGACAGGCTCCTCCCAGAGAACAGGAGGATCATAGAGGAGGGCGGCGGCAAGATCCTGAGGGCTTGTCACGCCTTCGGCGGCCTCGGTCGCGCCGTGAACAGGAAGTTTGGCGCCATCCAGGTCGACGAGGTCATCGCCCACGTCCTAAGGCTCTTCGGGGCGGGCGTGAAGGTCGCCTGCGAGGTAGCCTGCATGGCTGTGGACGCCGGTTACTTCAGGACGGATGAGGACTGCGTCGCCATAGGCGGGACCGGGGGAGGCGCGGACTCCGCCGTCGTGCTCCTACCCAGCAATACCCACCGGTTCTTCGACATGAGGATCAGGGAGATCGTCTGCAAGCCCAGGCAGTGGGAGAAGAAGCAGTAGCCCGGACGACGCGCACCTTTCCACAATTTTTCGCCTCGGGGAAGACATTTTATCCAGCGACATCAACGAGCTATTCTAGTGATCACAATGAGCGGCGAATGGTTCCATGAACCCGAGCGGCGTTCGTCCCAGAACTGGTATCCGGCGATCATGGTCATCCTCCTCATCCTGAACGTGGGCGTCCTGGGCTACATCTGGCTCGACTACTCCCAGAGGACATCTGGGCTTAACAGCCAATTTATCGTCCTTAACAGCGAAATCACCTCCCTTAAGGCTCAACTGGCGACGGCAACCAACGAGATCGCCTCACTCATGAGGGAGATCGGCTCTCAGCCAGGAGGCAACTACACGATCTCAAACGCTCAGCTCAACCAGATCTATAACCAGACCCGGGAGAGCGTCGTGCTGATCGTCGTCACGATCTCCAGCGGCAAGGCTCAGGGGAGTGGCTTCGTCTATGACAAGCAGGGGAGGATCATCACCAACAACCATGTCGTCGAGGGGGCTTCTCAGATAGCAGTGACGTTCATCGACGGTACAGTCTCCAAGGCGACCGTCGTCGGCAGGGACCCCTACTCCGACATGGCGGTGATAAAGGTCGACGTGCCAGCCGATAAGCTGAAGCCTGTGAGGCTGGGGAGGTCCTCAGCCCTGGTCGTCGGCGACTACGTGGTCGCCATCGGGAACCCCTACGGCCTCGCCGACTCCATGACCCTTGGCATCGTCAGCGCCGTCGGGAGAGAGATGGATGCCACGGGCAACTACAAGATCGTAGACGTGATCCAGACAGACGCGGCCATCAACCCGGGGAACAGCGGTGGTCCTCTCCTCAACCTGTGGGGCGAGGTCGTAGGGATGAACACCGCCATCCTGAGCGAGACGAACCAGTTCAGCGGCATAGGCTTCGCCATCCCGAGCGACACGATAATCCGTGAGATCGGTAGCCTCATCCAGACCGGTAGCTACGCCCATCCACTCCTCGGGATATCGGGCATGGACCTCACGCCGGAGATAATAGACGCGATGAACCTGCCAAAGGAAACGAAGGGGGCGCTCGTCGTCAGCGTCAACTCCGGCGGCCCATGCGCAGCCGCCGGCGTCAAGGGGAGCGACAGGCAGGTGACGATAGACGGCACGAGGACGAGTGTCGGAGGCGACGTGATCACGGCCGTCGACGGCACCGCCCTCAGGACCTACTACGACCTCATGTACTACATGGAGAGGAACAAAAAACCGGGCGATGTCGTCAAGTTCACGATAATACGCGGGGGCAACATGATCCAGGTGGACGTGACCCTGGGGACGAGGCCGGCGCCGTAGCCTAGAAACGTGGCTTCCTAATCAGCCTGTTTTTCGTCTCATCGTCGTAGCTAAGGAGCCTCCCGAACCTCAGGGCGACCTCCGTCTCCACGGCGTTGCCGACCCTCGACTTCAGGTCCTTCAGCGCATCGTACTCCCTCAGGACGCCCTCGTCGTGGGCGAAGAGTACGACGATCTTCCCCCTAGTGTACTCTGGGTTGAAGAGTCTCGTCGTCAGGAAGTCTCCGTCAGCCTTCACGAGGACGCCGTACTCCTCGGCAATCAGCCTCGTCGGCTCCTCAAGCCCCCTGTGCTCCTCCTCGGTCAGAGGCGGGCTGAGGGCGAGCCTCTTGCACCCAGATGCCACCACCTCGATGAAGGCGTAGTTCATCCCGAGGTAGTATGAGTCGAGGTCGAAGTCCTTGAGGTGCTTCCCGAATCTGTGCTCCTCCATGCGAAACACCCTAAAAAGTATGATATGAGAGCCAATAAAACGGCTACCAGATATAAGGCTGCTGGGAAGGATGGCGGGCTAGACGGTGCCCAGTACTCTCATCATCATGAGGGCCGTTGCCTTCGTGCAGTCGATTATCTCGTCTATCGACGCGTTCTCGTCCTGCCTGTGGCCGTTGCAGTAGGGGCCGCCGACGCCGAAGTTGACGCATGGCATCCCGCCGTCTACGACCTGGTAGTTCATGTCGGTGCTCGCCAGGGTGCCCATGAAGGGAAGCTTCCTCCCGACGACCTCTGCAATGATCGCCTGAGCCTTGAGGGCGTAGGGGTCCGTCGCCGGGACCACGTAGCCCTCGCGGGCGTTGATCACCTCGACGTCGTATCTGAGGTCGGCGTCGGTCGCCTTCACCCCCTCTATGACGGAGATGAACTCCTTCTTCACCTCGTCGAATGTCTCTCCGGGCACCATGCCTCTGAGCGTCTCCTCCTCGCATAGGTCGGGAACCGTCGCGCCCTGTACGCCGCCCCTTATGGTGCCTATGTTGAGCATCGCCGTGAGGCTGCTCACCCCGACCCTCCTCAGGTCCTCCGGGAGCTCTATGCCCGGGACTGGTACCTGCCTCTTCAGCAGCACGTTCCTCCAGTAGTCGGTTAGGGCGACGTTGATCTTCGACATCTTCTCGATGGCGTTGACGCCGAGGATGGGGATCTGGCCGTGATAGGATTTGCCGTGGGTCCTGACCAGGAACCTCGTCCTGCCCTGGGCGGCGAGGCCGATGCCGTTGAGCCCGCCGTCCAGCTGGATGCCGTAGTCCGCCTTCACTATCCCCTCCCTGATGAGGTAGCCGAGGCCGGCCACGCCGCCTATCTCCTCATCGCAGTTCCCAGTCAGGATGAGGTTCCCCTCGAGCTTGACGCCGGCCTCGAGGATCGCCTTGAGGGCGTAGGTCATCGCGGTCGCCTCCCCCTTGTCGTCTGAGACGCCGCGTCCCCAGATGTAGCCGCCTCCCTTGTCGTAGGGGCTCTTGCTGTAGGTCGTAGTCTTCGTCACCTCTCCCCCCAGCGGGTCCTTGGTCCACCCCTCCTTCTGGATGGCCGCGGTGTCTATGTGTGCGCTGATGTGGAGCGTCGGCCCCTTCCCAGACCCCTTGAGCCTGGCGACGACGTTGCTCCTCGGCCCCTCTAGGCCCATCAGCTTCGCCCCCGAGAGCTTCATGTACTTCTCCGTCGCCTCGTGGATGGTGACCTCGCAGCCGAGGCTGCCCAGCTTCTCCGCCATCAGGCCGCAGACCTTGTCGTAGTCGTGTCCCGGCGGTGTCTGCGTGTCGACCCTGACGAGCTCCTGGAGGTGGCGTATCATCTGGTCCCTGTTCTCCTCGATGATCTCGAATACCCTCCCCTCGGGTTTCTCCATGAGAATTCTCTCCTGCCCTATTCTGAGGTGAATGGTGTCTATGAGCTTTGGGCTGCACGGTCACATCGGGATGGCGTGGTTCTTCCTCCGCCTGAAGGAGCTCAAGGTGCTATATCCCGCCCTCCTGAGCTGCTCCACGGCCTCCACGAGCCTGTAGCCGAGCTGGCTGGGCGTGTGGCTGTCGCTGCCGACTGTGACGGTCTTGACCCCCGCCTTGTACGCGGCGTCGAGGAATTGTTGGATGGGGAAGCTGCCGCCTATTCCGTGCCTGTGGCCGGAGGTGTTCACCTCTATCCCCACGCCGTGGCTTACAAGCGAGTCGAGGCAGTCGTAGACGACTGAGCCGAAGTCGTCCCAGCCAACCGGCTGCCTGAAGATGTGGATGTACTTCCTCCAGTAGTCTGGGTGGGCCATGACGTCGAAGAGGCCGCTCTCGATCGCCCTCCTCCAGACCGTGTAGTACTCGTCTGCTCCCTCTGAGATGGGCCTCCTTGCGAAGAACTCCTCCGCCTGCCTCCTGGAGCCTATGTCGACGCCGTTGACGTAATGGGTGCTGCCGAGGACGATGTCGAGGCTGTGCTCGCCGAGTATCCTCTCGATCCTCCGCTCCTCCTGGGGGAAGTAGTCGACCTCGAGGCCTGCGAGGAGCCTTACCTTCGTCGTCTCCTGCGCCCGCTCGATCTCGTCGATGTACTCTGGTATCTCGTGGAGCCTGATCCCTATGTCGACATCCTGGCCCGCCGTGATGAGGTGGGTGGTGAAGGCGACTTCGTCTATCCCCCTCTCCTCCGCCGCCCTGACGTAGTTCTCGACGGTCGCTGAACTGGTATCCCTGGAGTGGCGCTCGTGCACGTGGTAGTCGATCAAGCTCTGTCCCCGGCGGATCTACGCACCTCTAGACGTGACCGGAGTATTTAGATGGTGAAGATCAGTTTATCGTTTCTCCACCGGGTGCCTGAGGATCGTCTTCAGCCTCTCGGGCGCCGTCCTCCGTGGGTCACCCATGTAGATCTCGTGGTGACGCCCCCTCAGCCTATAGCCCAGCTCCTCTATGAAGGCGTGAAGTATCCTCTGGCTTCTCGGCTCGTCGCTGTACGGCCCGACGTGGAGTATCTGGGCTGAGAGCCCCTCGTGGAGAGGCTCGAGCCTAACCCTGTCGGCGGCGGGGCCCCTCTTCCCCCTTACCTCGGCCTTGGCGGCCTCCGCCATCTCCTCGGTCACAAGGTCCGGCATCCTAATCATCGACTTCCAGTTCCAGGTCTCCCTGGGCGGCGCGTCCTCCAGCCGTACGATGGTCGGGTCGTCCCACCACCATAGCCCCTCGAGCCCCATGACCGTGAAGTCGGCGACTTCCCTCTTCTTCAGGCCGAACTTCAGTGTGTAGGCGACGCCGTAGAGGGCGTTCAGGGCGGTCGTGTACTCTTCTCCGCCTGGCTCGCCCCTGCCGTCGAACGCCAGGAACCTGCCCTCAGGGACGTCGATCATCTCCGGTCTGGTCTTGGCTGTGTAGAACCTCTTAAGCTCCTTCTTGAGGTCGATGGTCTCCATGGCTGATCAATTAGAATGGCGATATTAAAGTTGGAGAGTGGGGCTCCCTATGCGGGGGGCCGAAGGCGACTTGGGAGAAAGGTGAAGAAACCTGTTAGCCTCCCCTTTGGCGAGCCCTGACTGATGCGTGTCCGAAGGCTGCTATATTCCCTTGTAAGTTGGTGGTTCCTACATACAGAAGATGGAAACAGGCATGGTTCCTGGACCTGAACGAGCCTCCGGAAGGCGGTGCCGCCTTCGGGAACGGTTATATTCTCCGTGCCCGCTCTGCTTCAGTGGCGGGTGAGTGGGGCCTCCCACCCGATTCCGCCGTAGAAACCCCGGTGAAGGGAGGCAATAGAGTTGAACGTTAGAGAGATCAGCCTGACGGCTGTCGTGGCCGCGCTCTACGCGGCATTGGTCATCGTTCTCGCCCCTGTTTCTTTTGGTCCCATCCAGCTCAGAGTCGCCGACTGCTTGATTCCGCTGGCGGCCCTCCTCGGTTGGCCTGTCGTCTTCGGCGTGGGCTTGGGCGCCTTCGTTGGGAACGCCTACTACTTCCTTGGTCCCCTCGACGTCGTTCTAGGGCCGTTGGCGAACCTTCTAGCGGCGGCCCTGATCTTCAAGCTCAGGACGCGGCTTCTTCCTGCCTGCTTCGCTGGCTCGCTGGTGATCGGCTTCGTCGTGGGCGGCTACCTATGGGTCTTCTTCCCTCCGCCTGAGCTCGGCTTCAGCCTCCCCGTCTGGGCGGCGATGATGGTGAGCATAACCCTCAGCAGCCTCGTCGCCGTCGCGGTGATGGGTTACGTGCTGGTCACGGCCATGAGGTCCTCAGGCTTCTCAAGGCTCCTCGAGTCGAGGGGAGTGAGGACGTACCTGAAGTAGGCTCGGCGGCCCTCCTGAGGGGCCGCTTGTGAGCGGCTACCCTTCGAAAAGTACGCCTACATTAATCACTATACGGCCACGTGAAAGTAGAAAAAAATTTGAGGGTCTTACTTCGTGGTAAGCGTGTACATAACACCGAGGGGCTCGAGGGCCTCATCGACCTTATCGATGAGGTTATTCAGCTCGTCCATCGTCGGCTTCTTGAACCATTCGAAGAAGAAGTCGTACTCGCCTAGGCTCTCACCAGATTTGCTGATGATCGTGCTGCACCTCTTTTCCGGCACCTCGCCGAATTCGGCGAAGTAGGCCTGTACATCATCATAGACATCATATCTGATGGACAGGGGCGAGTAGGCGATGACTGTGTTCCATATGCAGACCTCAGGCATTCCGATTGCGACCTTCTCAAGGGCCTTGATGGCCTTCAGAAGCGGGGGACCGTAGACCTTGACGTAGCTCTTCATTTTCAGAACCTCTAACTAGTCTTCTGACAAAATTCCTTTTAAAGGTTACTTAATTCGTGCGCTAACCCGTTCGCGCGCGCGACCCGTCTGTAACAAAATACTCGCATAAAACCTATATATGTTGACTGCACGCGCCTGATAAATTAAGCACGTTTTATGGTTAAAGGGTAAAACTTGAATCCTCGTCCCCCCTCTAGTTCTCCATGAACGTCCGGATACTCCGCCTCTGCGGCTTCTTCGGCATGCTCACGCCGGTCGTCGGCTTCATCATGGTCTTCCTCGCCATCAGCCAGGCGCCGTGGTTCAGCTGGACCATGAACGCCCTAAGCGACCTGGGCGTAGACGGCTTCGAGGCGGTCCTATTCAACTCAGGGCTCCCCTTGACGGGGGCGGTGATGATGATGTTCAGCGCGGGCCTCTTCGAGCTGACGAAGGGTAGCAGGGTCGGCATGGCGGGGAGCGCCGTCCACCTCGCCTCGGCCGTTCTCCTCATCCTGATAGGCGTCGTCAACGAGACCATAGAGCCCTGGCACTACGTCGTCAGCTTCGCCTTCTTCGCCAGCCTCGCCGTCATGCTCGCCATAATGGGGGTCTACCACTGGAGGACGAACATGAGGCGCTTCTCCATCCTCGCATGGAGCGCCGCCGTCGTCGGCGTCGTCATCTGGATGCTCCCCTGGCGGGGCGTCGCCCTCCCGGAGGCCATCTCCGCCCTCTGCGTCAGCGCCTGGCAGGTCAGCCTAAGCTACTGGATGTATATGCTCAAGGAGGAGAAGGAGGGGCTTTAGGACTCAACTTCAAGTGTGACGTTCAGAAGATCCCTTTTTTTCAGCTTCTCGACGGCGACGACCTCGGATGGGACGGTGAACTGCCCATTCTTCATGAGCCTCGCATGGAACTCGCGGTCGAACAACTTACCGGTCCTCACAGTGTAGACCCTCCCGGCCTCGAGCCTGAACCTCCACCTGACCTCGACGGGCACCGTCACCCTGCTGCATGCGCCAAGCCTCGCGAGGAAGACGACGTCAACCATATCTAAAATTAGCTAAACAGCACCCGTATAAAAACGAATAGAAAAATACGAGATAATATAAAAAAATACAGGAAATCATAAAAAAATACGGAATAATAACCCAGTTAAACCATTCCGAGACCCCTTCGACGAAAAGGACCCTGAAAACAGCCGGGAAAAAATAGAGGGGGGACTCTCATTATAGCCTTCATGATATAGAAAAAAAATTTCGCCTTATCCACAGTAGCGTAGGATAAGCCTACGGGAAGACCCGCCTCATGTCCCTCGGGAACGGGATCGCGTCCCTGATATGCTCAAGCTTCAGCATCCAGCAGAGCACACGCTCTATACCCAGCCCGAAGCCACTGTGAGGCACCGTCCCCCACCTCCGGAGGTCAATGTACCAGCTGTAGTCCTCGGGCCTCAGGCCGTCGTCCAGGACCCTCTGAAGCAGCTGCGCGTAGTCGTGAACCCTCTGCCCGCCCCCGATGATCTCGCCGTAGCCCTCGGGAGCCATCAGGTCCGCGGATAGCGTCACCTCGGGCCTCTTCGGGTCAGGCAGGTGGTAGAAGGGCTTGATGCCGCTCGGGAAGCCCCGGACCCAGAAAGGCGAGTCGAAGTGCCGCGTCAGCGGCTCCTCCTGCTGCCAGCCGAAGTCGTCGCCCCAGAGCATCTCGACGCCGTCCCCCTGAACGGTCTCCACCGCCTCGTCGTACGTGATCTGGGGGAAGGGAGGCTCGACCCTGAGCAGATCACTCGGGTCCCTGCCCGTCGCCCTCACCTCACGGGGCATCTCCTCCGCAAGCACGTGGGCCATGTAGCTGACCAGCTCGTCGCCGACCCTCATGATGCCAGCCAGATCCGTCCAGGGCTGCTCGACCTCAAGGTGCCAGAACTCGCTGATGTGCCTCCTGGTCCTGCTCGGCTCGGCCCTGAAGCTCGGCGCAATCGTGTATATCTTGCCTAGGCTCGCAATCATCGCCTCGGCGTACAGCTGCCAGCTCTGGCTCAGGTAGACGCCCGGCCTGTCGAAGTACTTCACCTCGAACAGGGTGCTGCCCCCCTCGCAGGCGGCGGTGATGAACATGGGGCTCTGTGTCTCAGTGTAGCCGTTCTCGTTGAACCAGCGCCTGCCCGCGTCCATGAACCTCGCCCTGATCCTGAAGATATTCTGGAGCCTGGGGTCCCTGACCCAGAGGTGCCTGTTGTCCATCAGGAACTCCAGGCCGTGCTCCTTCTTCGTTATCGGGAAGTCAGGCATCGCCTCATTGACCTCGCCGAGATTATTCACGGAGAGCTCACGGCCGTCAGGCGCACGCTGGTCAACGTTGACCACGCCGGACAGCTCAAGAGTTGACTCTATGGGCAGCTTCTCGACCCTATTGTATGCTTCCTCGTCGACGCTGCGCCTATTCAGGGTGCACTGCAGCACGCCTGTCCCATCCCTCACCACGAGGAATTGGATCCCTCCGCTGCTCCGGCTGTTGTGCAGCCAGCCGCGGACAGAGACCCGCTCCCCGTCGTATCCTCCGCCTAGTATCTTGGCTATGTCAACGAATTCGGTCATATCGACCGAACAGTGTAGGCGCCCCTTGACTAATATCCTTTACTTCAGCGGCCGAAGAAGCTCGCCAGCGCCGTCTGCCTGGGGCGCCCCACCATCTCGTCGAAGCTCATGTCCAGGGCGTCGAGGAGCTGCTCGAAGGTAGCCTCCAGATACTCCTCGTATTTCCCGACGTCAACGTCCCTCTTCGAGGCGAGCTGCGCGGGCTTCACGTCGTCCCTCGTGACGACGTAGCTGATGATGTCCCCCTCCTTGAGGTCGTAGCCCTGATCCTCAAGCATCTTCGCCGCCTTGACGTGCTGAGGGTTCGTGTCATACCCCCTCAACGACTTCCCCAACATCATGCTGAAGGCGACGTCGGGGATCTCAAACTCCCTGTTCTTGAGCCGCCTGCTGGTCTCCTCGACGAGGTGCCTGATCTTCTCCTTAGCCTCGGGGAACTCCTCAGGCCTCTGGACGTTGCTCAGTATCGCGGTGAGCTGGTCGAAGGCGTCCTTCAGCAGCGGCGGTATGTGCCTCTTCTTCCCAGTCAGCCCCTTGATGTCAAGCTTGCCGTCGGGGTAGACGCCGAGGTAGTTCTTCTTCCTCAGGCTGAATATTGCGTACCTGTACGTCTTATCCACGTCGAGGTCGATGCCGAGCTCCTGATCCGCCCATCCGACCAGATTGTCAAGCTGCTCCTTCGATGGGCGCTCGAGGAAGACGCTGTCCGTGTCCCCGTAGATGACCTCTATTCCGAGCCTCTGAGACTCCTCGACAGCCTTCGTCATCGCGTAGCGGCCGACCGCCGCGACGCTCTCCGCGAGGGGCGGGCAGTACAGCGGGAAGCTCTCGGCGCCGAAGACGCCGTAGCTCGCGTTCAGGAACACCTTGAGCGCCTGCTGGACGACGTCGTAGAACATCCTCTCCTCAGCGTTCAGCGTCTTGTCCTTGGCCCTCGGCTTATACCAGAGCACACGGAGGTCTCTGAGGCTGCCGATGATGAGGCTCGTCATCCCACGCTTCCTCGTGCACGCCCAGTGAGGCGTCCCGGGTATCAGGTTGCTCCTGCACTCTGGGTGCGTGCAGAGCACCGTGTCGTAGCTCAGGTTCCAGTTCCTGATCGCCGAGGGGTAGAGGCTCGCGAAGTCGCAGACAGTGACATCGAAGTGCGCCCCTGGCTTCGGCTCCCTGACTATCGCGCCCTGATACTTCTTCCCCTTGATGGCGCTCGTCGTCGTGGCGCTCCCCTTAGCGGCGAGGATGTCGTCTCCATTCGGTATCAGCCAGCCCCTGCGCCTGTGCTCGTACTCCATCAGCGCCAGAATCCAGCGGCTGACCCCCTGCCTCGTGACGTCCTCCATGATCATCTTGCTGATCCGGGTCAGGAGGACGATCAGGTTCATCACCAGGTCATGGTTGAACGCCGTCAGCTGGTAGGTGATGTCGCCGTCCCGCATGCAGTATTTCGCCAGCTCGTCGAGCCTGAGCTGGTTGACCTCGCCGAAGTCGAGCTTCTTCATGTCTATGAGGCTTGAGGCGACGTCGTTCAGAGTGTTCTCACGGTACCTGTTGCCGAAGGCGTAGCCTTGGATGGTGCGGTTGAGGAAGAACTTGTAGAGGTCGACGTGTACGCCGTTGCGGAGGAAGGCGAAGCGGCGGCCCAGCACGATGGGGTTCTCATCATCCCGTACACCGAGGTTCCTAGCCCTGTTCCTGAGATACTTCATGTCGAAGTCGTCGCCGTTGAACGTGAGCACGACAGGATAGTCGTCGAGGACGTCGAAGGTCGCCTCGATTATGCTCCGCTCGTCCTTGTAGAGTACGACCTCAGCGCCGTCGACCCCGGGCTCCTCGATGTCAACGCCCGAGTCATTGAGCAGGATCACCCTCCTCAGCCCGTCGGAGCCGGCGAAGCTCACGGCATTTATCGGGTCGATCGCCTCGTCAGCGTTCGGCAGCCTGTTCGCGACGGAGCCTCGGACCTCGATGTCTACTGCGACCCTCCTTATGTGGGGCACAGGACACTGGAGGAGGCGAGCCCACTCCTTCATGTTCCCCCTCAGGTCCTCCTGAGTCCCCCTGAGTCTCTCGTCGAGCCCCGCCTCAACCTCAGGCGGGAGCTTGAAACCCCCCTCGACGAGGTTGCCGTTCTCAACCCTGTAGGGCATCCCGACGATGAGGCCGCGGTCGTATATGAAGCACTGGTAGTATCTGATGCGGCTCTCCCAGCTGTCGCCTATGATGCTCCTAATCGGCGTACCCCTACCCCCGCCTATGCTGAGGGGGTCCTTGGCGACCACCTTCGTCACCTTGATCTCCTCGTCCTTCAGCGGGTCGTGCTTCATAACCTGCTCAAGCGTCAGGAAACCCTCGTGCCGGAGCAGCCTGTCGTTCTTCCTCAGCTCGTCAGGCGACTCCTTCGAGATACAGTAAGGTAGGTGGTCAGTGTTGTCGTACCAGAGGTAGACCTGCTGGGAGACGGGCTCGTAGAGCCTGAGGTAAGCCTTCTGCATCTTGCCGTCGTAGCCGGCGGAGAGGAGGTAGCTCGTCGGCAGGTTCTCGGGCGCGAGCCTGCCCTGGGGCTGAATCTCCTCCCCTCCCTCATCGACGACGAAGTCAGGGGCTGCCATTTCGCTTAACAATCAGGCGTGGTCCGATATATGGTCTCTTAGGGTCGACGCCGTCTCGCGGCCTCGAATGAGTAAAGGGTCTCGAGGACGATATAGGCGGCTTGGACGGATGTCAGGCCGGAGTCGTAGAACGGTGAGACCTCCGTTAGGTCGAAGCCCACGAACCTTTTATCCACGAAGCCGCCGACCAGGTCGAGGAGGTCTGTGACGTTCAGACCCTCAGGGCTCGGGTTCCCGACTGCGGGTGCCTGAGAGGGGTCGACGACGTCCATGTCTATGCTCATGTAGGCTGAGCTAGCCCCCTTCAAGGCCTCGGATACGACCTTCAGGCCGTATTGGACGCCTTTCGACGCTAGTTCCCTGGCCGTGACTACCTTGATCCTGTCCTCGCCCTCGGCGAAGCCGAGCTCCTCTGATGAGAGAGCCCTCGCCCCGAGGACGACCAGCTTGAAGCCGAGCTCCTCGTAGGCTCTCCTCATGTAGGTTGCGTGAAAGAGCTTCTCGTCGAAGAGGGTGTCCCTGAGGTCGAGGTGGGCGTCGAACACGATGACGGTTTCAGGCTTTAGAGCCCTCAGTGCGCCGAGGGTCACGGTATGCTCGCCGCCGAGGATCACGGAGACCTTACCCAACTCGTACAACTTCTTCACGAGTTCCTCGATCTGGGTCAAAGCCCCGCCTAAGTCACCGCAGACAAGGTCTCCCGCGTCCGCGAGGCTCAGGTCGTCCCAGTTTAGACCAGTTCTGACACTGTAAGATTCAAGATATTGGCTCTCACGCCTTATGGCAGCCGGCGCGAACCTTGAGCCCCTCCTGTAGGATACCGTCGCGTCCAGTGGTGCGCCGAAGAGTACGTAAGCGGCCTCTTTGGGGTCCTCGGTCTTCTCTAGGAAGGACTGCGGGGTCGGCCTCAGGTTCTCGTCGAGCAAGCTGCATCACATCCTAGCCGGTGATATTTGTTGGTGATTACTAGGAGGCAAAGATGTATAAGGTCTATCCGCTAAGCTCGCTGTGCCTATAGCAGGTGACGAGGTGGTCGTTCACCATCCCGACCGACTGCATGTAGGCGTAGCAGATGGTTGGGCCGACGAAGCTGAAGCCCCTCCTCTTCAGGTCGGCGCTCATCGCCTTGGACTCCTCGGTCTCGGCGGGCATCTCCCTGAAGCTCGTGAAGTGGTTCACCCTCGGCCCTCCGCCGACGAATCCCCAGACGTAGGCGTCGAAGGAGCCGAACTCCCTCTGAACCTCGAGTAACCTCTTGGCGTTGTTTACAGCGGACTCGATCTTCCTCCTGTTCCTTATGACCCCGGGCTCACCGAGAAGCCTCTCAACGTCCTTCTCCGTGTAGGCAGCAACCTTGATTGCGTCGAAGCCGTCGAAGGCCCTCCTGTAGTGCTCGCGTCTGTGGAGAATCGTCGACCAGCTAAGCCCCGCCTGGGCACCCTCTAGGACGAGCATCTCGAAGAGCCTTCTGTCATCATGGATCGGAGCGCCCCATTCCTCGTCGTGATACTTGAGCATCTCGAGGTCGTTCGTCCCCCAGCCACACCTCTGCTTCATGCCTCAAACCACACCTCGCGCGCACCTGGTCTCAGCCCGAATAATAGTAGCGTCCAGAGCTCTTCTGCTCCTTGTCGAGCTTCGAGTTAGGCTTGTTCACCCTGGGCCTCTTAGTGTCACCGTCCCTGCGGAAGGTTATGCTCATCTGCTTCAGGAAGGCGTTCATACCGTCCTCCAAGCTGAGTGGGTGACCCACGTGCCCGTGGATACCGGCCTCGCCCGTGAATACCATGAGCTTGTCCGCGATGAAGTCCTGGGTAACGATGTCGTGCTCCACGACGAAGGCTGTGACCCCCTTTATCTTCGTTATGCGGCGTATGGCCCTCGCCATGGCCAGGCGCTCCTCCACGTCCAGATAGGCGCTCGGCTCATCGAGGAGGTAGATGTCCGTGTCCCTGCTCAGGCACTCAGCTATCGCGACCCTCTGGAGCTCGCCGCCGCTGAGCACCGAGACCTCACGCTCAAGCATCCTCTTCACGTGTAGGGGCTCGATGATCTCCGCGGAGAACCATGCCTCGGCGTACTTCTCGCCCGCAGCCCTCCTGAGGACGTCCTCGACTGTGCCGCTGACGCTCTCGCTGATGTACTGGGGCTTGTAGCTCACCTTCAGGCTGGGGTTGCTCACCGCCCCCTCGTCGGGCTTCTCGACCCCCGCGAGGATCCTGATGAACGTCGTCTTACCAATCCCGTTCATGCCCAGGATACCGACGACCTCGCCGACGCCAATGCTGCCGGCGTCGACGTCGAGGGTGAAGCCCCCGTAGCTCTTCCTCAGCGCGGACCACTCGAGGAGGGGCCTCGCCTTGCCCCTCGGCACGTTCGGCGGCTTCTCGTGGAAGATTATCGGGGTTTCTCTGAACCTGACGTTCTCGTCCGGGATGTAGCCTTTTATGTAGATGTTGATGCCCTCACGGACCGTGTGTATCTTGCTTACAATACCGTAGACGTCCGGCTCGCCATATAGGAGGAAGACGTCGTCGCTCATGTAGTCGAGGACAGCGAGGTCGTGCTCCGCGGCGACGACCATCTTCTCCTCGTCGACGAGCCCCCTTATGACACGCGCAGCCCTGGTGCGCTGGTAGACGTCGAGGTGACTGCTCGGCTCGTCGAATAAGTAGACGGCTGCATCCCTGATGATAGCGGTAGCGATGGCGACCCTCTGTAGCTCGCCGCCGCTGAGGACGCCGAGGTCTCTGTCCATGAGCTGATCCAGCTCGAGGTCCTTCGTCACCTTTTCAAGTTGACCCTTCTGATCTAGCTTACTTAGGACCTCTCCGACGGTCCCCTTCACAATCCTCGGGATCTTGTCCACGTACTGGGGCTTGTGGACGACCTGAATCGAGCTGGCGTAGAGGGCCTCAAGGTAGTCGTGCATAGGTTCGCCGGCAAAATTCTCCTTAACCTCCTCCTTGGTCGGCGGCTCGTTGTAGTTGCCGAGGTTGGGGGTGATTTCCCCCGAGAGTACCTTCAGGACCGTCGTCTTCCCTATTCCGTTCCTGCCGAGGAGCCCGACGACGCTCCCCCGCTTGAGGGTCGGCAGCCTGTAGAGGGTGAAGGCATTGGGGCCGAAGCGGTGAATGTGGTCCGTCTCAAGCTCGTCGGGGAGGTTGACGATGTGGAGGGCGTCGAAGGGGCACTTCCTGACGCAGATGCCGCAGCCGCTGCAGATCATCTCCGCCACATACGCCTTCTTGTCGTCGTCGAGCCTGATCGCCTCTCGCCTCGTTCTGACCATGGGGCAGAACCTGATGCAGACTGTATCGCACTTGTCTGACCTGCACCGCTCCTTGTCGACGACAGCTATCCTCAACGCCCACACCTTTTCTGAATCAATGGTTAAGGCATCTTATTTAAGAAGTGACTGAAAAATGATTCCGCTAAACCAGACATCGGGTTCGCGCGTGTAAAGAGCTGTAAACGGTGAACACTTATTTTTTTAAACGAGTTTCATGCACGGACTGGGTGAGGCGTCTACGCCTCCACCTCCTTGTCCGCTAGCTTCAGCCCCTCGTCCATTGCATTGATGCCGACGTCAACCTGCTCCTTAGTCACGATCAAAGGCGGAGCTACCACGAAGTGGCTGATCCAAGTGTTGCAGATGACGCCGCTCCTACCCATCTCCGCGGCGACCTTATCCACCATTAATGGGACGCCACCGACCTTGTCAATCCGCGTGTTGAAGGGTTCCTTCGTCTTCCTGTTCTTCACGATCTCGACCGCCCAGAATAGGCCTATGCCCCTCACGTCTCCGATTGAGGGGTGCCGATCCTTGAGCTCGTTCAGCCTCTTCCCCATGTGGGCGCCAAGTTTTTTAGCGTTCTCGAAGAGGTTGAGCCGCTTGTATTCGTTTATCGCGGGGGCAACCGGCGCCATGGCGAGGGGGTGCGCCTCGTATGTGTGGCCGTGGGCGAAGTAGTTCTCCTCGAAGTAGTCCGCGATCTTTTTGGTGGTGGCCGTTATCCCGAGGGGCGTGTAGGCGCCTGTGCTGCCCTTGGCCGTGACGAGGATGTCCGGCTTCACCCTCCAGTTGTCGACGGCGAACCAGGTGCCTGTCCTTCCCCAGCCCGCCATCACCTCGTCGGCTATGAAGATCACGTTGTGTTCCTCAGCTATCTGCTTGAGCCGGGGTAGGTACTCCGTGACTGGGACGAGCACTCCGTTCGTGCCGACGACGGGCTCCACTATGATGGCGGCTACGTTTCCCTCGTTCCTGAGGATGTAATCAACGTATTCAGCGCAGGTCACACCGCAAGCTGGGTACTCTTGGTGGAATGGGCACCTGTAGCAATAGCAGTCGGGGGCGAATACTGTGCCATCGACCTTACTGCTGGGCTCAGCGAACCACCTTCGGGGGTCGCCTGTGCAGGCGATGGCTGCTGCGGTTGAGCCATGGTAGGAAGTGTAGCGGGAAATGACCTTGTAGGCTCCCCTAGGCTTCTGGTACATCCTGGCGATCTTGAGGGCGGCCTCGTTAGCCTCCGTCCCCGAGGTCGAGTAGAATATCTTCTCGAGCCCTGCTGGCAGGACCTTTACCAGAGCCTCACTCGCCTTTGCCCGGATGTCGGTAGAGTAGGCGGGGTTTATGTAGGGCATCTTCTGAGCCTGCTCAACTATCGCTTTGATGAGTGCCTGGTTCTTGTGGCCCAGATTGGAGCACATGAGTTGGGACGAGAAATCTAGGTATCTCTTCCCGGAGACGTCGGTGAGGTAGACGCCTTCTGCGTCGACTATATGCTGGGGCCTCCATCCCTTCTGGAAACGCCAAGTTCCATACGTGTACTTTACAACCTGATCCACGATCTCATCTGGTTGCTTCGACAAGCTGTATCATAGAGGTACTGTTCTACAAAGTAATAAAAATAGGGTCTAGATCGCGCGCGCTGAGTTCAAGCCCAACATCATCAGCCGCGCAAGCGTAATCAACTTCCTCGAATCCATGAGGGAGGCCGGCATCCTCAAGGGAGTCGAGAGGACGGGGAAGGGTGGATACCGCTGGATCTACAGCCCAGCCATGAACGAGGTCGAGTTCAAAGAGTTCATCGTTGGCACCCTGATTAAAAAAACTCATGAGGGACTTCCCTGAGGAGACCAGAGTGGTCCTCGAAAACTTAGAGCCCTAGAGAGCCCAACGAATACAAATCCTAAAGACGCATAAATCTGTTCAAATCTCACAGGCCCCACTATTCAATTCACTCGTCCCACTTTCAGGTAGGTTTCCTGAATAGCTTCAAGCCATCCGCGCGCGCGACGCCGTAACCGCCCTCGCGCTGTGGGGGAGGGTGAAGACGCCTGAGCCGGCCTTCATCTTCGACCAAGCCAAGTATAACAAGTATAACTTTATAATCTTCGTGGTACTGGATCGTCGTAGGGAAGACACATGGGTTCAACCATCGTCATCAAGGAAGTCGACGATGAGGCCTTCAAGAACCTCAAGGGAGAGGCCATGAGATCCGGGATGAAAGTCGGCGAAGCCGCGTCCCAGTCCTTCAGGTTCTGGGTTCAGCAGCACAGGCTCCGCCGAGTCAGAGACGTGGACCGACAGAGGAGGGCGGCGGAGATCATTGATAGAAACCGATCCAAGACAGCGACCCGCGGGGACTGGTCCTCCGTGGATGTGGTGAGAAGTTGGAGAGAGGCTCGCAGACCATCGTAGTCGACGCCTCGGTTGTCATCAAGTGGTTCATCCCCGAGGCTGACTCCGATAAGGCGGTCAAGCTTCGAGACAGGCACATCGAAGGCTTCTTGACGCTGATGGCTCCGGACTTGCTTGTATACGAGGTGGCGAATGCCCTCTCCTACCACCCCGATCTCTCCATTGACGAGGTCAAGGAGGACTTGGAGGCGCTCCTCATGCTGGACCTCGACCTGATCCAGCCCTCAGGCGAGTTCGTCTCATCGATCGCCGAGGACGCGAGGAAGTACGCCGTGTCTGTGTACGATTCGAGCTATCTCGCGCTCGCCGAGGCCACGTCTTCTAGCCTGGTAACCGCTGATAGGAAGCTGTATGAGAAGGCTAAGAAGGCTGGTTTGGCGCTGACGCTCGATGAATACGATGATGGTTAACGTCGATGTGGTGACCCGGTCTCCCCCATTTCTGAGGTACATGTTAACTCGGAGGAAGAGCGATGCGTACGCGCGCGATGCCTTAACTTCTTTCATGCACCCGCAGAAACTGAATGGCCTCGGAACACATAGGCAGGTTCATGAGGCGCACCAGAAAATAGGAACATATCGAAGTGTCGCCGTCATGGAATTAAATAGATATCATCTGATCCTCGTCTCGGTAGCTCTAATCGCTGCGCTCGGCGTCGTCATCTGGCTGAAGATGCCGTTCCTGCCAGAGCAGCTGATTGAGAGCCCAGCCGATGCCTTAGATGAACGGATAGTGAAGACCCCGCCGGGGAGCAGCCCGGAGAGCCGCAGGGACCTGCTTCTCGACTTCGACGACTTCGTCTCCAAGAACTTCCCCATGACCTTGGTCATTCAGGGCACAGTGGTGAATCTGATCGAACTCAGGACGAGGCGAGCCATCGAGGAGATCCACTCCGCCAGCGTCCAAGAGGGGAGCATGAGGGTCTGGTACATATACAACATGGGAGTCGTCATCAAGACGACGAACGCGATCGTCGGGATAGACGTGGCGGGGACCTATGTGGCGCCCTCCATCGCCGACGTCGGCGGGCTCCTCGACGTCCTCATAGTGACCCACCCACACGGAGACCACCTCGACGCGAAGGTCACGGCCGCGGCGGAGAAGGCCGGGGCGAAGATAGTGGTGGCCGACGAGAGGGTCAGGGTCGACAGTTCAGGAAACATCGTTAGGGATCCCGGAGGTGTGAGCATGGTTCAGGCCCTGGCGGGCTCAGCCTTGGCCGCCCAGGCACTCGTCGGGGTGGAACTAGGGGGAACAATTGAGGTGAAGGGCGTCAGGATCACGGCCTACCCAGCGGAGCACAGCTACCCGAATAGACCGGACGACGACTTCTCGGCGACGCCGACTGGCTGGTTCTACATCGAGGCCTCGGGCTTCGGCATACTCCACACTGGGGACGGCTTCTTCTCCGATGCCAAACCGGATCTCTCGAGTAAGCGGGTTGACCTCTACCTCATCCACTACGTCGACGAGATCTGCGCCGAGGACTACTACGAGCTCGCCCCGCAGAGCCACGTCATGGTTCCCCTCCATCTCCACGAGCTCGGCCACGGCAGGGAGATCCTCGACTACGCCATGTTCAGTAACGCCCTCGGACAGGAGCGGGACGGTGACCTCTGGCTCAGCCATATGACGCCTCAGGATACGGGGATACGCTACGTCCCTCTTGTCTGGGGTGAGAGCGTGGAGATGAGTATAAGCCCGTGAGCGCACTCAGATTAAGATAAAGCATTCGTATAAACTCGGCTTTTCTATTTAAATCGTCTTCATGGAGCGACGAATGAGCCTGAACCGCGGCGCAGTAAAGTATCTTCACTAGTTGTACCTCGTCGTTGACTACTTCAATTCGTTTATCATGACGCTGATGCGTTTGAGCTGCGTGCGCGGCGCGCTCAGATGTCTTCCTCGGTTGAGTATTTACAAAACGCATAATGGGTAAACTGTTTTAGTTACCCGTAAAAGCGCGCGCGGGCCGCCTAAGAACGGCACTAGTGGTAGGTCACGTTCACTTCTTAATCTTAAAGAGCTCGGCGCTTGTCTCGCCGAGTATTCTAGATTTGTACATGGCCTCGACGCCCTTCATACCCCTGATCACGGGGATCGCGTCGTAGTCCCCCATATCCCATGGGAAATCGGTGCCGAAGAGGACGTTCTCCACCCCCATCGAGGAGACGAGATACTCTAAGGCCACCTCCGAGTGAGTGATAGTATCGTAGTACATCCGACTGACATAGCAGCTCGGCGGCACATTGATATTCGCCTTAGGCTCGGGCCTCACCTCATAGCCATGGTCGAACCTCCCGATCTGGTAGGGCCAGAACCCTCCGCCATGACACCAGCAGAAAGTGAGCCTCTTGAGCTTCTCGAGCACGCCGCCGAAGACGACGCTCCCGATGGCGAGGGTCGTCTCCATGGGGTTCCCCACTATGTTGCCAAGGTAATATCTCCCCATCCTATCCGCCCCCGCATTGTTGATCGGGTGCACAACGATAGGCGTCTCCAGCCTCTCCGCCTCAGCGTAGAACGGTATCAACTCTGGCGAGTCGAGGTTCCTCCCCGCCACATTCGTCCCGATCTCCACGCTTGTGAAGCCCAAGTCTTTCACGGCGCGGTTCAGCTCCCCAACCGCAGCCTCCGGTTCTTGGAGCGGCACCGTCGCGCACCCTACGAAGCGATCAGGGTGCCCCTCGACCATACTGGCAATGGCGTCGTTCTGTGCCATAGCGATCGCCAGACCCGCCTCGGGTGGCGCTTCATAGCAGAAGTTCCCAGGCGTAACCGAGAGGATCTGAACGTCCACCCCCGTTTCATCCATCAGCCTGAGCCGCTCGGTGGCGTCGTAGAATTCCCTCATGGGCTCCATGGGCTCACTCAATCTCCCCCCGGTGACTATGAAGCTCCTCCCACCCTCGACGGTGAGCTGCGGTGCATACTTCATATACTGACTACCGATCCCCGCTAGTGCCTCCCTAGTGAAGACGTGAGCGTGCATATCCACTATCAATGAGATCAAAGAAGAGGGACACAGCGCAAGATAAAACAGCTACCAGCCGAGCCAAATCAGAGAGGCCTATTCGCACGTGCGACCTACCGCGTCGGGATATAGCACTCTGGTATGAGCGCGCGCGCCTCGACTTGGCAAAGAGGGCTTTACCATGTCAACATAGGAGCTCGCTGTTCAAACGAAATATTAATTGGCATGTGCCTTTATTTATCATCAAATGTTTGGATTCAATGGTAATATACTAAAAGTTGATTTAAATTCCCAAAAAATCGACGTAGAGGTTCTTGATGAGAAGTTTTACAGGAAATATCTAGGCGGCCGTAACTTCGGATTATTTTATCTAACAAGGGAGATGAGCCCAAACATTGATCCCCTTTCGCCAGAAAACATCCTCGTATTTGCTACAGGTGTCACCACTGGCATTCCTCTCACTGGGTTTTGTAGGCATAGTGTGGTCGCTAAATCGCCCCTCACGAACGGTTTCGGCGAGGCCGAAGCCGGTGGTTTTTGGGGGGCGGAACTAAAGTTCGCTGGGTTCGATGCTGTCGTGATTAAAGGTGCTTCCCCAAAACCAGTCTACTTATGGGTACACGATGGGGAAGCGGAGGTACGGGACGCCTCAGGATTGTGGGGACAATCAACTAAGGACACACAAAAAGCTATCCGTGAAGAATTGAAGGATATGTTAGTAAGGGTTGCACAAATCGGCCCCGCTGGAGAGAAACTCGTTAGATATGCATGTATAACGAACGAGTTGAAATACGCCAACGGAAGAAGCGGCCTCGGAGCCGTCATGGGCTCGAAGAATTTAAAGGCCATCGCTGTACGCGGGCATAATAAACTCGAGGTTAAGGACCCAGAAAAAATCATGGAACTCGCAAAATGGTACAGCGAAAACTGGCCTAAACATCCGGGAGCCTTGGCTAGGAGCAGGCTTGGGACTTCAGATGGGTTGCTCGCCATAAATGCGGATGGTATTCTACCTACAAGAAATTTCTTGAAAGGATCATTTGAATACGCTGAGGACATCTCCGGTGAAAAAATGAAGGACACCATCCTAATTGGAACGGAGGGTTGCTACGCGTGCTCTATTAGATGCAAACGCGTGGTGAGGAGCAAGCCACCCTATGAGACGGATCCTAATTATGGCGGCCCGGAGTATGAGACCATCGCTGCATTTGGTTCTCTGTGCGAGGTTAGCGACCTAAACGCGATATCATACGCCAACCAACTTTGCAACGCATATGGAATGGACACTATCAGCACTGGATGTACTATTGCTTTTGCCATGGAGTGTTTCGAGAATGGTGTACTAACAAAGGACGAGACCAGCGATATCGATCTGAGATTTGGCAATACCGAAGCGATGGTGAAATTGGTCGAC
>Ga0315291_10002298_pt1 | contig 25121 bp, 19 predicted proteins | sample YL17G12_20_MG_FD_203070 | JGI IMG/M metagenome (GOLD analysis project Ga0315291, IMG submission 203070) | Sediment microbial communities from Yellowstone Lake, YNP, Wyoming, USA - YL17G12_20 | ecosystem: Environmental > Aquatic > Freshwater > Lake > Sediment | place: USA: Wyoming | collected...
GCGGCAATAATCAGGGTCGATTTCAACACCAATACTGTTGCGACCCGTTCTCAGAGCAGCAACCATTGTGGTGCCAGACCCACAAAAAGGGTCAAACACTGTATCGCCCACAAAGGAGAACATGCGCACAAGACGAGTGGCCAATTCTAGGGGGAATGGCGCCGGGTGTTGCTTGGTCGAAGCCCCAGGGATGTTCCATATCTGTCGAAACCACCGGTCAAACTCGTCCTTAGATAGTCTGCTTGCATCACGCTGCGCCTCCGACGGCTTCCGGTATCCTCCGGGTTTGCGCTGCATAAGTATGAATTCCATATCATTCTTGATTATCGCATTCGGTTCGTAAGGCTTGCCAAGGAATTTTGAGCCATTGGAGACTTCGTAAGAAGCATTGGCTATCTTGTGCCACAGAATGGGGTTGAGGTTGTCAAAACCGAGCCGTCGACAAATGACGCAGATGTCAGCGTGCAAGGGAAACACAAGGTGCCGCCCGAACTTCCGTCGCGCCACACACACGTCACCCACCACACAGACCAAACGACCCCCTGGAACCAGAATTCTGAGAACGTGTCTCCATATCTTTTCCAGTTCGGCCAGGAAAGCTTCGTAGTCATTAATGTGTCCGAGTTGGCTAGGGTTCTCGTTATACCGTTTGAGATTCCAGTATGGCGGAGATGTGACGACAAGATGCACAGACTCGTCATCCAGAAAGGCTAATTCTCGGGCATCACCGTTGACTAGCCTGTGAAAAGTTGATGTTATGGCTTTAGACAAAGGTTCTCGCATGGGCAACTAACGCTTTCGAGAAACGTTCGATCGACAGATCTTCAGCTGGAGTCTTGTAGGCACCGTGGAGGCCTTCTTGACTCGTGGAAGTAATGAAAGCGGAAGCAGTATAATGCCTTTCCAAGGCGAGCTTCCGACAGAATAATTCATAGCGCTTCATGTATGAGGCGCCAACGAATTCTGGGAAGACTTTGAAGTGCGGTTCCTGGACGCCGACCGGGCGGTTGGATGCCGCACACTCTTCAAGCATGAATAAGTAGCCCAGGAATGGTTGCGGGCTGTCAAGGTATGCACGTTCCCGAAAGGCAGTCCAAAGGTCAATAGCACTGCCCATGGCCTCTTCTGTACGATTATTGAAATTGTTGCCGAAAGAGGGGCCAACTTGAGACTTGGCTTCTATGGCGGCAACCAATGCTCTATCCTTAACGATGATAATGTCCCATTCCTTGGTCGGTCTGAAAAACCCTGGCAGTTCAACAGCCTTCTTCCTAAAAACACATTGTTTAGGTATGCCCACCCGCGCGATGAGTTCAGTGAGGAGATCAATAAACCCATCCATCTGTGCGCCGCCGGTTACAGCGCTACGCAGACCTTGATCAGCCTTGCCGCTTTGCTCTTGTCTTCTACGCTGGGAAGCTCGTGTCTGCCAATAGTGGACAACAGCTCGTTTCGTCAACTGTTGCAAGTCTTTCAGTATAAGGTTCTGTTCCATGATGTAGGTAGTATACCAGAAGAATAGGACTATTCCAGAGGCTAACGAGTCTGTAGAAAAAGCTTTTGCGAGAGCTATATCCTGTCCGCTCGTCCTCAGATTATCCTGACTTACGCTTTATCTCAGCCATGCCCCTATGCGTTCGCTCCACTGTCTCACTCTCATCACCCTTCGTAGCGGGTGTCAGGTAATTACCATCACTGTACACTTCGCTGTGATACCCGTTGTCAGCAACCACAACGGCCGTCTCCAACACGCCCGCACCCTCGCCAATCTCAGATAAGTTCTCCCGCATCCCTTCTAGCATCGGCCCCAAAAAGCTGTTTCTCCTGACCCTCACCAAAAGCCTCAGCATATACTACAACCTGATGCTTCGAGTCCACTGCCGCTATACCACTGTAGCCCTGTACAACCCCATGCGCACTCGGCATCTTCGCACTCTCATCGTCTGTCAGGTTGCTCTGCTTCACATTACCTCGAGAACCCTTCTTGTCCTCCCCGCTCTTAAGCCACCCCTCAATCTTCTTCACTTTGGCCCGCAGTCGCTCTATCCCCTCCCCCTCTTTCTCCCGCATCCAACCACCACCCTCACTCTCATTCGCCTCCCGGTGTTTGCGAAGCAGAACCCGGATAGATTCTAGCTCCCCTTCTTCCTCCCAAAGTCAGCCCGAGTCCTGCTCCACTCCTTGGCACAGTTAGACGATATCTTGAACGCATCGATGGCAAACATCTGGCCACCTATCAAACCTCCCTCGGCACAGATCACAAGCACATTGCGAAACAGGGGAGCGATCTCCTGCTCCATCGAAGAAACGAACTCCGTTATCGTCGTAAAATGTGGCCGAATGTCAGCTGAAAGCGCCATGAAGACCACGTTCTCACGGCAGGCACGCTCTGTCTCACGTGAGGAAATGACACCCCGGGAGTAGGCAAAAAGAACGACCTTCAACAGAATGGCAGGATCGTAGGCAGGGGCTCCCGTTTCGTCATTGCGAAAACGACCGTCGAAGATCGAGAGATCCATCTCATCAACGATCTCGTTCAGGGCAAACTCAAAGGTACCGGGTTGAAGTTGATTCTTGAGATCGACAGGGATCAGCAGTGTCTGCTCATACGAGTAGGGTTTGAAGTGCGGCATCGGTCCTCCCTTTGAAGAATCTTACTCAGGGAGTCTAGCTGATCTTGTGATTACCTCAAGCCTTTTCCTGCAGATTCAACGTCCGCCATAACCGTCAGCCAACTAGTCGAGGAAAAGTTCTCTATGAGTTGGTACTCAGACACTCTACTCTACACCCATTGCCTCTTGTAACAGTTTGAACGGCTCCTCGTTACCGCCTTTTAGGTACTGACTCACGATATCTTTTGCTTTAAGGATTCCTTCCGGCCCTACCCCCGCTAAGTTAGCTAGCGTTTTCTGGATTGCCTCCTTGGGGTAGCTTGGTTGAGCCGTGTCGAGCACACAACGCCAGATTTCATATGCTTCAGACGGTTGATACTCGCTGATTCTTGCGATACTCCTTAGTAAATCATAGGAGTGATGTTCATCTGCGTATGGTACCACCGAGAGGATCAAAAGCTTGTTTGTTTGGTTGACCTCATTTACAAATACAGTCCAATCGCAGAGCTTCGACGCCAGCTGCTTACCTTCTCGGGTACTGGTGTCAATCACCGCAAGAATACGTGGCCATAGTTCGAAGACCTTAGCCCTGATCTTCTCATCTCCGTCCTTCCGCAGTGTCCACAAGAACCAAATAAGCTGACTGAGCTCCGGATGCTTTCTCCGCACAAGCAATTGATGTATGAGGCTTGTCTCATCCTCCAGTTTCTCTAAGTCATTGACGTAGGCAACTGCAATATTTTGAATAATCTTCTCGTCTACATTTTTCTTGAGGTTCTCGTCATCTAAAGCCCGGACAAAGTGACCATTCTCTTTCAGGTACTTGTAGATTCCTTCGTACACCTTGCCTACATAGGCATAGCCCTGCATGGCGCACAGCCATTTCTGATAGTTCTTTTGGTCAAAGATGCTTTCGAGATTTGTAAAGACCCAATCCTTAGATATATACAGGAAGTTCGGCAGGTAGTTGACTACGAGAGTGACAAACTCGTATTCACCGCGATCAGCCCGTGCCAACTCGGCATCGTATCTAGGCTGAAAGTGGCTCCAAGTTTCGACATGCACACCGCCGTGTGTGTCTGCCAAACGACAGGAACGAAAAGTGAGGTTTATTAGCGCCTCGATACAACGTCCGCGGGGACTATTAATCGCCAGAAACACCGCATTGCTATCAGGTTTGAATTCCTCGCCCTCTTCCTTTTCAAGAAGAATACGAAGAATCCTCTCTGCCTGCTCTAGGAATTTTTCAGGAAATGCATGCTCGTCCGTCTTCGTACCGTTTTCAATCAGGCGTCCGATTCCCCCTACAACCCAATACCTATTTGCCACAAAGGCGCTTCTTTCTTGTGCATTTTCCGGCAACCAGAATCTATCCTGAGTGACAATGTCTTCGCAGAACAATAGCAGGTATCCCCAGATTTCTTCCCAAGGCAGCTGCGCTTTTTCTGTCCATAACTCTCCGTATGCCTCGATAAGCTCATAGACATACGCGAGATCCAATCGTGAAAACTGATGCATCTGATTGTGAAACCGGAGCGGCTCCGCCTTGACTACTTGTCGCAGAGCTTTAACGAGGCCTTCGAGTCCCGGTTCGCCAAACCGGCCTGTATCCTGATAAGAGTCCAGTCGGTTGACCAACTGCTGTGCATCCAAGGAAAGCAACTCATCTTTTGCTATGGGTGTTTCGTGATCTATCCCGCCGACTGACATGTAACTCGAGAAATCGGGGTGTTCTGGTTCGCCACCTATCACGTCGATGGATTGCCGGTAAAGCTGAGCAACGTCGTCCCCGTAGTCTTTGATGGCAGACAACCATATAGCACGTTTGTAGGCCGTCGCGCCCTCGCTTTGCTGACCCTTATCGTCTGCCTTTACTAGGCTGGCGATCGCCGTCTGCACTATCCTCTTCTCGACTTCAGAGAACTGTGGATAATGGTTGTGCAAGAGATGCCATAGCTCATGCTGGAAGTTGCTTGTGAAATGGTGACCTACAATGGCTCGGCCTACCATTTTACTGAGTTGCTGATAGCGCTGATCTATCGCATAGATCGCAATCCGCCTCGTGGTCTCAAACGGGCTCTCTAGGATTCGCCCTACATATTCGTTAGCCGCGAGGGGGGCTTGTTCGATGTAACCCAACAGCGAGTCTCTGTATGCCTCAACGATAATGTCTTCCGCATCATCAGGGTCATCATTCTGCTCATGGTCCTCGATAGCTGATCTCCATACTGCGGACCATCTGTCGTTATTTAGCTCCGCCAAGATATGCTCAAGGCGGTTTTGGAACAGCTCGATAGCCACCAACCCAAGCACTCGGCCAGCCTTAGCAGCCACCTTCTTAGTAAGCTCCTTTGCGTGCCAGCTGTTAAAGCGCAGTATCACCTCCTTCTCAGTCGAAGCACCGTAATGTTTTTCTACAAGCTTTGTCTTGTAAAGCGCCGCCAGCAGACTCATCGCGATTGTCCTGCAATGCTCGTCGTCTCGATCGAGTAGACTGATTAACCAATCTTCGCCAAGACTTTCTGCTACCAAGCCTCGCTCATACAAGTCGTCAAGCCAGTAGTCGACAGCGGTTACGTCATCAAGCCTAATCAAATGAGTTGGTATGTTGCGAAGGATCTTTGAAAACTGCCACCATACCCGATAGTTACCGTAGTTGTGCTCTTTGGCATAAGCCGTCGAAGCTCGAATGAACCCCAGGAACTCGACGGCACACCCCTCATTCTCCGGGGCAAGAAGTTCGGGGCTCGTTGCGACCAGGTAGTCAGTAATAGGCCACGCTGGAATACTCACATAGCCCTCTTCCTTAGCTGACGTCGGTGGCGGGATATCTGTTGGGCGAAGGAACCCTGCCTCCTTAAACGCGGAAAACCAATGAATCCCCGCAGCTCTGCTAAACAGAATTCGTTGCAGATTGGGGTTCCGTTTAGCACGCTCTATGGCACTTCGCTGCTTTGGTGTGAGCGTTTTAGCCACTGATCTCCTCCTCGATAGCCGCGACCTCATCGGCAAGCGCTATACCTCCGAACTTTAACTTCTTCGACCACGAGGCGAGCAGTTCTACCTGGTGTGCGTAACCTTTATAGTCTTTCGGAAACCCAATTAGCTCCGCCGCGAACGACTCAAGATAGTAATCGTGAAGCAAGTTATAGAGAGGTTTTTCCGCATTAAAGAAGCCCTGCAGGATGTACCGTCGTACCCTGTCCACTCCTTCCTTACCGGTTGCCCCTCCACGACGAAGGATGTACTCCAGGACTTCAATTTCCTCCAAGCCGTAACCCAGAAATAGAACCGTCTTTTTCTCGAAGAGATACCTCAGGAAGTCTTGCACTTCCTCACTCGAATAATGGTCCAGGTAGTCCTTAGTGGTAATTATCATGTCGTCGGGGTCGTCCAGGCAACCGTGTATGTGCACAACGTTTCCGTTCCGATCCAGATTCACCCCCAGCAGCTGCTCGCGCTTATAGAATCTCCACTCTTCCTCAGGATCAGCTTTGCGGGACGATGGAGACAGATATTTCTCGTAATTCGTAGTGACGAACGATGAGTTAAATAAGTTGAGATAGTCATAGACATTGCCCGGCTCCAGTCGCACACTGAAAATGGCTGCGTAATCAACCTTGATCTTCTTTTTTCGCGCCACGATTTTCGCGATGGACAATCTTTTCTTTGGGTCCGCGATGTTCTTGATTTGCGACAATTCGTAATGATCAATGCCCGCGGGCACAAGCTGGCCCAAAACGCTGTCGGCGAAGCCGTCCCACGAGGGGCACTTGATAAGCCTTGAAACGCCAGCGCCGACAAAGACGACTAGTTCCCCAGATTGGGCCGCATTTTCAACCTCGGGGGGTACGTCGGGCGAGGGATTAAAGGTCGCTGACATTCAAGCCTCCTTCACCCGCAGGTGTCCAGTGAGAAAATCTTGCATAAGAACTCTCTTTGTCGCACTCAGCTTCGCGACGTATCTTCGTCCTGATCCGATCCGCTGCATCGCTGCAGTCAATTTTCCCAAAATTTCCTGCTCCTTTGCCTGCGGCAGCCGGGCCTGACGCATGCATCACCTGCGGGCGCCGAAGGCGACCGGCTGGTGGAGGCGCCGGTTGTGCCAATTCATAGGCTATCCTTCGATTTCAGCTTCTTCCTCTACAACCGGGCTCTCATCGAGAGCCGGCTTAGTGCGAATTTCACAGATGGATTTCCAGTTGTCGTCCAGAATGATAGTAGGTTTGTTGGCAAGCTTCTCCAGTTCTCTTGAAAGTGCCCTTCGCCAACTGACGATCTGAACATCCCTCCCAACCTCCTGCCTGCAGAATCGTACGGCTTCTTGGTAATCTCCGTCTCCAGCAACAACGATGATTCTGTCCAGACTACCTGACTTCATTCCTCCAGAAATCACCAGTTGCGCAGCCAAGCATACGTCCACGCCCTTCTCATACTTGAGGAGGAACTCTTTGGTACAATCGAAACACTCGTCGGGATCGAGTGACAGCTTGCAGGTCAGTTTTCCACGGTGAGCATCAACGCACTTGAAGTATGCCTGACGCATTCGAACCCTGCATTTGACCTCGGCGAACCTAAGTGGAACAGCGTGTAGGGTGAAGTTGAATGGGGGATTCTGAATGACCTTGTAGAACCCTGATTGTGCCGATTTCTTCACCATCTCGTCCCACTCCTCTTCCGTAGGCCTCCGCTTGAGCTTGTTCACGTCTGCAGCAGGAGGAAGTGAGACGAAGAAATGGCGAGCGAATATGTCGAGTCCTCCATTCTGCGATTCCAACATTTTGAGTAGATTGTCCCAGCGCATCCTCAAATACTGACCTTCCTTCAGCTCGCCTCCTCTAACAAGTGAGCGCGAGTAGGAGTACATTCCCTTGAAGATATTAGAGTTATCTACGAACACTGCAGCTTTTTCTCGAGGCATTTGTTTCTCCATTCTTTTGGCACAACGTATAGGATTGTATCCGGAGTGCTCACGGTGGTAAGGCGCGATTCGTCAAGAGACTGATGAGCGTGAGCATTCTGGATACAATTTGTTGAACTGAGCCGCTTCGCACTTACCTATGGGGATTGTATCGGAAGACAGAGGTTGTTTGCAAGGCTTTTGGAACTGCGATTTGTTTGATGTGTGACGGCGTGAGTACAGGGAATGCCGGTTTCTGATGGCGTGAAGGTGGCCCGGAGAGCCTGATGAGGTCTGGATCATGGAAGCAGACGCACTGTCGCGATACGTCAACGCGGCGTCTGTTGACAGGCTTGAAGGGTTTAGAACTCATCGACAGTGGACTCATGGCTTCACCCTACGAGGTATCACATCCTGGAGGATCTAATCCAGCTCCGGGATCGGGATAGATGGTCTCTACCAGGACAAGTCGCCCTTCTTTGCAGGCAGGGCAGAGCTGTGAGTGAACGTCTTGGCCCTGCTCAGGAAGTTCATGTGGAGGAGCTTCGCAGCCTGAGGTGTGGGTGCTCGGCTTCTCACCGAGGAGCCTTCTTGCGAGTGTGAGTCTGTTCTCTCGTACACGATTAGCGAGGAAGCCATAGTGCCGGATGTGCACGAAGCCCGTGGGGAAGACGTGTAGAAGGAACCTGCGTATGAAGTCCACAGCGTCGAGACTCATCGTTCGCTCACAGTTGCCGTGAGCGTAGTCTTTCCATCGGAAGCTGACCTTGCCGTCTTTGAGTGAGATGAGCCGGCCGTTTGAGATGGCGACACGGTGTGTATAACGTGCAAGGTATTTGAGGACTTGCGTTGGTCCTCCAAAAGGAGGCTTTGCGTATACCACCCAGTCTGTGGTCTCTAGTGCTGTGACGAGACGTTGCCAGTTCTCTGTGTTTCTCAGAGGTTCAAGCTTCCCGTAAAAGGAGAGCTTCCCGGCGTTGTAAGCCGTCATGAGGTATGCAAGGAGCTTCTTGCGGAAAAGGCGACTCAAAACTCGCACTGGGAAGAAGAAGCTCTCTCTGCAAGATAGCCACTGATTGCCATCGGGGGAGATTCCCCCACCTGGGACAACGCAGTGGACGTGGGGATGATGGTGCAGATTCTGTCCCCAGGTGTGAAGCACTGCAAGGAAGCCGATCTCAGCACCGAGGTGCTTGGGGTCTCTTGCTATAGTGAGAAGAGTCTCGGAAACGGCACGGAACAAAAGCCCATAGACGAGCCGCTTGTTCTGAAGGGCCAGGGAACTGAGTTTGTCCGGAAGCGTAAACACCACGTGGAAATAAGACACACCAAGGAGCTCCCTCTCCCTTGCGTCAAGCCATTGGGCCCTGGCTCTTGCCTCACACTTGGGGCAGTGGCGATTGCGACAGGAGTTGTAGGAGATCTCCTCGTGACCACAAAGGTCACATATCTTCTTGTGGCCGCCCAGAGCTCGGGTACGACAGACTGAGACGGCTCGCAGGACTCGCCTCTGCTCGGGTGAAGTCCAGACTCCGCAAGCCTCCTCGTACTGAGCTCCATGGTTCCGGAAAACATCGGCCACCTCGAGCCGATGTTCCCTCATGATCTCTCTCTTGCCTCCGTTGCACGTCGAAGCAGATCCAAAGGCCCCTCGGTTGACTTAAGAGCTCGTGTGGCAACGTCAAGATACACGGTTGTAGTGCTGAGGCTCTGATGACCGAGCAAGAGCTGGATCGTACGTAAATCCACCCCAGCCTCAAGAAGATGCGTCGCAAAACAGTGACGCATCGTGTGTGTCGTCACACGCTTTGAGAGCCGAGCCTTCCTTCGAGCTTGTGAGCAGACTCTTTGCACCGAGCTCACCGACAGAGGCTGATCAGGAGAGATGCCAGCAAAGAGCCAGGACGTTGGTCTGTATGCTTTCCAGTATTCCCTCAGTATGTTCAGCAGTGTTGAAGAGAGAGGGACATAGCGATCCCGCTTGCCTTTTCCCTGACGTATGCGAACAAGCATCCTGTCACTGTCAATGTCTGAGATCTGAAGGTTCATCGCCTCCGAGATTCTTAAACCCGCAGCATACATCGTCATAAGTACCGTGCGGTGCTTGAGATTCTCCACAGCACCAAACAGAGCTCTAAGCTCACGCACACTCGGAATAACGGGGAGCCTCTTCTCCTGCCTCGGGAACGGGATGTGCTCAATCATCCCCTTCCTGCCAAGCGTGACCTGGTAGAAAAACCGCAGGGCACAAACCATCTGGTTGAACAGAGACCAAGAAGCACGCTTGCCCTCGACCAGGAAAAGCTGGTAGTCTCGGATATGTTCAGGACCAAGCACAGCCGGAGACTTACCAAAGTGGCTGGCAAACTTTGCAACGCAACGGATGTAGGTATTGATGGTCCTGGGAGAATAGTTGCGTACACGCAGGTCTTCGATCATCTTCTCGCGTAGAGAGCTCATGACAGACTCCTTTCGTGGGGTTGGGGTTAAGGGTTTTGAGCTAAACAACAAAACCCTACCTCACGAGAGGGTCTTTTGCATCCCCACAAATGACCCTGCACTCAATGAGCTATCCAGAACTGATGGGATCGTAGAAAGCACGGTGGGAAAAAAGAGAAGCTCTCAGTCAGCTACCGCGAAGCGGTTTAGTTCAACATGTAGTATACGGAACTACCTAATATATTGCCCTGACAGCAGCTCGCAGTATATTTTGTCTTGACATACGGCGCGGCGAACCCAAATTCCACCCGAATCTTCGATTACAACGCACTCAGTGCCGCAGTGCAGGTGGAAATGCTGCGAGCGTCGTCAATGTACTCGGATAGAGATAGCGAGTATCCGGACTAGTCTTCTGCCGCCTGAGATAGCACTCGAACCCTCGAATCAACTTATCTAGCGGAGCATATACCCGTGATGCTTGCTTCGTCAAAGACAAAATGGGCGGTCAACTCAAACGCCGCATGGCAACCACGCTACGGATGCACGGTGGGTCAACAACAAAATGAGCCTGTCAACTTAAAGTCGATGTATACCAACCACGCCATCGATGGCTATGCCACGTGCACTGCCCCTGCCCGTGCTTCGTGGCGTTACCTCACGGTCAGGCTATCCCTTCACCCCCACCCCACCCCCTATCCCCACCACTTCCCTCAGCGCCTTCCCCGTGTGGGAGCCTTTGCTTGCGGCCAACTCTTCCGGTGTCCCGAGAGCCACAACGCAGCCACCCTCGTCGCCGCCTTCTGGGCCAAGGTCGATGATGTAATCGGCTGTCTTAACGACGTCAAGATTGTGTTCAATCACGATTACGGTGTTTCCTGCCGCCACCAGGCGGTCCAGCACCCGCAACAGAAGTCTGACATCATCAAAATGGAGGCCTGTTGTGGGCTCATCGAGGATGTAAACTGTCTTCCCAGTGGCAACCTTGGAAAGCTCTGTGGCGAGTTTTACCCTTTGGGCCTCGCCTCCGGAGAGTCTCGTGGCCGGCTGCCCAAGCCTCAGATAGCCCAGGCCGACGCCCGTCAGAGCTTCGAGTTTTCGTCTGACAGGCGGTATCTGGAGGAAGAATTGATGGGCGGTCTCAACTGTCATCTCCAGAACATCAGCGATGCTCTTTCCTTTGTAGAGAATTTCCAAAGTATCACGATTATACCTTTTGCCCCTGCACGTATCGCATGTCACGTAGACGTCGGGCAGAAAGTGCATCGCTATCTTGACGACACCGTCACCCTGACACGCTTCGCAGCGACCACCGTGTACATTGAAGCTAAATCTCCCCGGCCTGTAACCTCTCACCTTCGCCTCTGGCAGTTGAGCGAACAGAGACCTTATGAAAGTGAAAGCGCCGACATAGGTGGCCGCGTTGGAACGAGGTGTCCTGCCTATCGGCGATTGGTCTATGTCCACAACTTTGTCAATCTCATGCAGTCCTTCTATGGCCCTGTGTTTTCCTGGAGATTCCGGGGACGAATAAAAATGCCTGGCAAGCGCTCTATAGAGAATGTCGTTTATGAGCGTGCTCTTGCCCGAGCCCGAAACGCCAGTCACGCAAACGAAGAGACCCAGGGGGAAAGACACATCAATCGATTTCAAGTTGTTTGCCGCGGCTCCTCTCACGGTAAGAGACGCGCCCTGCGGCAGTCTCCTTGTCCGCGGTACTTCAACGTCCTTTCGACCAGAGAGGTAAAGACCGGTCAGCGACGCGCTGTTTGCTGCAATTTCCCCGGGCCTCCCAGTTGCCACGACCCACCCGCCTCCCTCTCCTGCGCCAGGACCAAGGTCTATCACGTGGTCGGCGGAGAGAATCGTGTCCCTGTCGTGCTCGACTACGAGAACTGTGTTTCCCATGTCTCTGAGCTCGAAGAGTGTGCCCAAGAGTCTTCGCTGGTCGCGATGGTGAAGTCCTATGCTGGGCTCATCAAGAACGTACAGTACACCGCTAAGCCTTGAGCCTATCTGCGTCGCCAGCCGCAGTCTCTGGGCTTCCCCTCCTGCCAGTGTCGCCGCGTTTCTGTCGAGCGTGAGATAGTCCAGGCCGACGTCACAAAGGAATCTCAGCCTCTGCACGATTTCTTTGAGTATGGGTTCAGCAATCGGGATTTCGCTTTCACGAAACTCCATCATCTCAAGAAACGCTCTGGCTTCTTTGACCGAGAGAGACGTGTACTCGGCGATGTTTCGGCCCTTGACTCTTACGGCGAGGCTCTCTGGCTTGAGTCGCTTCCCCTCACACGCTGGGCATTGTCCCGGCGCCATGAAACCTTCCAGCCACTCCCTCACAGCGTCGGAGGTCGTGGCCCTGTACCTCCTTGCCAGGTCAGGGACCAGTCCGGCGAACTTGCGCTTCCCCTTCACCGTGAAGGTCGGGCTCTTGTAGGTGAATTCAACTTCGTCTTGCCCGGCGCCAAAAAAGATGATCTCCTTTATGCGTTCCGGTACCTCCTGGAACGGCGTCTTCAGATCGAAACCATAGTGCCGCGCAAGAGCTCGCATCTGACCATAGAACCACGCTGAGCTGGAAGTCCCCCACGGCGCTATAGCGCCTTCAGAGATGGAGAGCGATGGGTCGGGGACAACGAGGGAAGGGTCTATCTCAAGTCGGGTGCCCAGACCGTCGCACACAGAACAGGCACCGTAAGGGTTATTAAAGGAAAAATTACGGGGGTTCAAGTCGTCGAAGCCGATACCGCAACGAGCGCACGCTCTCTTCTCGCTAAAGAGAAGTTCCTTCTCCTTCCCCGCCCCCACAAGTACGCTCACAACACCGCCGCCGACTCTGAGCGCCGTTTCAATCGAGTCAACAAGCCTTGATTGGTTCTTTCGGTCTGCAACCAGCCTGTCCACGAGAATATCGATCGAGTGTTTCTTTGTCTTCTTTAGCTCCTTGACATTTTCGAGCTCGACAAGCTCTCCGTCTATCCGGGCTCGCAAAAACCCTTGCCTCCTCGCCGCGTCCAGCTCCTTTTTGTACTCCCCTTTTCTTCCTTTTACTATGGGAGCCATTATCTGGACGGTCTTTCCACCCCCGGCCTCTAGCACCGAGTCAACGATCTGGGAAGGCGTCTCGGCGCCTATCGGAGCGCCACATTTGTGACAGTGCTGCACACCCAGTCTAGAGAAAAGGAGTCTCAGATAATCATAAAGTTCCGTGACCGTTGCCACGGTTGAACGAGGGTTTGCACCAGCGGTTCTCTGTTCGATGGAGATTGCAGGAGAGAGCCCCTCGATTGAGTCCACGTCGGGCTTTTCCATCTGGCCCAGGAACTGCCTGGCATATGCAGAGAGGGACTCGACGTAGCGTCTCTGACCCTCGGCGTAGATGGTGTCAAAGGCGAGTGAGCTCTTTCCGGAACCACTCACGCCCGTCACCACGATGAGCGAGTTCCTCGGAAGCTCCACGTCTATGTTCTTGAGGTTGTGCTCCCGTGCTCCTCTCACTAAAATGAAACCAGGCAACGAGCCGGGGGTAGCTTTCACTTGGAGAGCTTGAGCAACCTCTCTTTCGCCATGCTTCCCCACTCCGAGTTTTCACCTTCTCTTTCCAGCAAGAGCCTGTATTGCTTGGTAGCAGCATCGATGTTTCCGGCTTCTTCAAACGCAAGACCCGCCTTGTAGCGAGAGGTCACTGCCCAGAGGGATCCCTCGCCATAGAGATATGGTACCTTGAGGAACTCCGAGGCGGCCCTCTCGAATTCTCCCATCGCCGCGTATGTCTCACCTATCCAGTACTGGATCTCGGGTTTCTCATCGTCCGCGGCCACTCCTAAAGCTGTGTTGAGAAGCTCCAGCGCCTTTGGGCGCTGGCCGGCGTTCAGATAGCAGTACCCGGTTTTGAAAACTGCATCCTGGCCGAGCTTACCCTTGCACGTGGCGGCGACTTTCTCGTAGATGGAGGCGGCCTCAGGCCAGTTGTCCGTCTTCTCGACGCACAAACCAGCATTGTACAATGCCTCGCACCGCCCGGAGGAATCCGGGCCCAGCGTTCCCGCCGCCAAATAAGCGCGGGAGGCCTCAACGTATTTCGTCTGAGCATAAAGCGACGTCCCGAGCTTGAAGTACGCGGTGAAACTCAGCGTGCTGTCCAGAGACCCGAGCTGAGGTCCGAGCTCGAGCGCCTCCTCAAAATGACTCGAAGCTTGGGGGAAATCCCTCTCTTTGAGCTTGCACATACCCATCGTTACAAGCGCTCTGACCCTTTGTTCAAGAGGCAAATTCGCCTGCGCCTGGGAGAGTTTTGCATAGGCGGCTCCAAGCTGGTCCTGTTCAAAGAGGCCCATGCCTCTCTCAAAGTCGATCTCAGAAGCCAGGGTTGTGTCGCCGGGGAAATTCTTCTCATACCACGCCAGCCTTTTCTGGACCTTCCCTTCGTCTCCCACCCTCGCCAGAGAGAGGACACTTCCTCGAGCCACTTCGTTCCGTCCGCTTTCGCTTATGTCGAGCTTGAGCAACCGTTCGTAAGCCTCAAGGCTCGACTTATAATCACCCGCCTTAAAGCTCGCGCGCGCAAGACCCAGCATCACACTTGTGTCTGCGCTTGACTCCGGGAATCTGTCTTGAATCTGTTGATACGTCGCCTGGGCCTTCTTTGAGTCGCCAGCGGCCGCTTCGGCTTCTGCCTTGCGAAGAAGAGCCTTGGAAAGAAGCGGGCTTTTTGGAAACAGCACCAGCAATCGTCCAAAGCTTTCGGATGCCCTGTCCAACATTCCGCGGCTCAGGTAAGCTTCTGCTTCCTTGACAAGCAGATCGTCAGCGAACGACCCCTTTGGGTCGTGTTTGAGTATGTACTCGTACTGCTCAATTGCCTCGTCCAGCTTCCCCTGCACAAGCAAGCAATCCCCTTTTCTCGCAAGAGCTCTTTCTCTGAGGCTCCTGTTTCTTGCTTTGTCGAAAGCCTGCTTGTAGAGTGCCAAGGCCTCATCAATCTGACGCTTTGCGAGCTCACACTCCGCAAGCTCGTACGCGGCGTCAGGAGCGACCACACTGGCAGGATGACTTGCTAACACGGTCGCAAATTCATTCTCTGCCCCATCGATGTTCCCGGCCTTGGCCAGCATCCGCCCCTTGTCATAATGCGCCTGGGCAACGAGGGGGCTGCGCGGAAATTCCTGGATGAGTTTGTCGTAAGACGCGAGCGCCTCGTTGTAAGATTCGTCCCCAGGTTTCTGAGAAAGCTTCATGAACGCCTGAGCCCTTCCCAGGAGAGCGTCTTCGAATCTGTCTGTCAGGGGGTAACCCTTGAGGAATCCGCTATAAAGCGACGCGGCAGTTCTCTCTTTCTCGGGTGAAGAGAGTCTCTCGAGCTTGTCCTGGATGAGCAGGAGCTCTGCATCATCAACGAGCGGGCTGTCGGAATACTGCGAGATGAGGTCTCTCAGGTACTTTAGAGCCTGATTCTTCGCGGCTACGGCTTCGTTTGCTCTCCCTTCAGACTGGGCCTTTCTGGACAGGAGCTGATAGACGCTACTCAGCCGCAAAAACAGAATGGGTTTCCTCTCCGGAGGAGAGTTAAACACCGCCCGCTCGAGCATCGCTCTCGCTTCCTCGAAGGAGTGAAAGTCCCCTTGAAATAGCAGAGCTGCCTCTTCAAGCAACTTGTCACCTTGGACGGAGCCTGAAGCAGCCGAAAGGATGAGAGCACTCAGCTTCTTCAGTTCATTCTCGCCGATATTCTTTGGAAAGAGATAGTCGAGAGTCTCCGCTCTTTCGAGCGCTTCGTCAGCATAGGGACCAAGCGGAAAGTCTGCCGCGAGCTTTCGGTACAGAGCCGAGGCCCTCGAGAAGTCGCGCTTTTTTTCATAGAGTCCCGCTATCTCGTGAAGCGCACGACCAGTGGTTTCGGATTCAGGATAAAGGTCAACAAGAAGACTGTAATACCCGAGTGCTCTGTCCGGCTCGCCCATACGCTTCACGCACAAATCTCCGAGGTGCATGAGCGCCATCGCGTGGAGACTATCGGGACCGGGCAGAGTCAGCGCCCGAAGATAAGACTCAACCGAACCTTCAAACTGAGAAAGCTCCTCCTTTATCTCGCCTTCTTCGACGCTGGCAGAGCAACAGAGAGAGTCGATCTGTCTTGCGCATCCCATCTTGGAGATGAAATCAAGAGCGTCCTGGTATCGACCCTGGGCGCGGCTTGCGCGTGCCCTTGTGAGAAGGGAGAGCCGCCGCGCCTTCGCGGAGAAGTTCCCTGATAAAAGCTTCTGCGCAAGAAGGTCTGCCTGGCGGTAATCCCCACCTGACAGATAGGCTCTCTGCGAGCTCAGATTACATGCTTCGCAGAGCGAGGAGTCCGGTGAGAGGCTAAAGCACTCAGAATATTCTCGAGCAGCGTCTTGGGGCCGACCGATCAGGTCAAGAAGCTCTCCCCTCTTCATGAAAGCTCCTGCCCGGAGTGATTTGTCAACCTTGTACGAGAGCGCTTCAGCCAGGACGTCGAGAGAACCCTGCGTGTCACCCTGGTCAAAGAGAATCTGAGAGAGTTCGAGAGAGGCCTTGAAAGCGGCTTCGGTTCCAGGATAAGCACTTCGCACTTTTTCAAAAATGTCCCTTGCCTTGCCGATGTTGACTCGGGTCTCCGCCTTTCCCTGCCAATAGAGCAGTTCACCACTCTTCTGCTCGCCCTGGCAGGCGGCCAGTGTCTCTTCGAATTCTCTTGCCGCCTGTTCGTAGTCACCGGATTCGAAAAACGCTTTGCCCAGATCCGTCATCGCCGGGCAATACTGCGGGCATTCTGGAAACAGCTTGATGACCTTCTGAAAGGTCGAAATCGCCTCCTCATACTGATGCAAAAGAAACCTGGATTGGCCTGCCTTGTAGAGCGCATCACACGCGCTTTCACCTCGCGGATTGGCTTCGTAGGCCCGCATGTAGCGGCGGGTCGCCTCGGCAAGGTTTGACTGGGAAAATTTTATGTCTCCAAGAAGAAGCGCTCCGCGCTGGCGAAGGGCCGCCGAAGGTTCGCTCTCCATGAATCTCAAAAGCTCATTCTCCGCAACGTCAAGCATACCTTCACGAATGAGCTTTTCAACGTAGTCCAGTTCAGAACGCCCCGAGGGGAGGACACCCTTGCCCGTGGAAATCTGCGTTTCACTGGCCGGGAAGGCCTGGGAGGTCTGAGCGTAAACCGGCGTGGACAGACCGTGGGACATGAGGCACAGAGTCGCCACCGCTAGAACCTGAAACACGACGCTCAGAGCCACCACGGCCAGAACCTTCAACGTGGCACGCAGAGCCGCCAAGGTCAGCACTCTAGACGCGGCACGCAAAGCCGCAGTAACTGCAACATTTACAACCGATAATCTGTTTTCCTTCATGTTGTTTCTCGCCGATTCATTTCTCTCCCGTCCCAATTCATTCCTGTTCCAGCTCAGCTCGTACCTATCCGATCCCGCGCCAGTCCGGCCTCATCTCAGTTCATCCCTATCCCATCTCAGTTCGTACGTAAAGCCCTTTGGTCTTGCCCCAGGTGGTTCAAAGTAAACTCCTCTCCAGCTCATTTCTATCCGATCCCGCCTCATTCCAGCCCCCATCTCGGTTCCCTCTTATCCCATCTCAGTTCGTACGCAAAGCCCTTTGGTCTCGCCCCAGGTGGTCAACTAAACCTCTTTCCATCTCATTCCCGCCCCGTCTCATTCGTACCTCAGAGCTGCAACCGGGTCCAGTCTTGATGCCTTTACAGCCGGATAAATCCCGAAGAAGAGGCCAAGGGCCGAAGAAAACGCAAAACCGAGCACAAGCGACCAGACTGGCGCAGCAGACGGTATGTGTGTCGCCTTCTCAACCAACCATCCGACTGCTACCCCGACGCCAATCCCTATCGCTCCGCCAGCAGCCGTGAGGACGATAGCCTCCGTGAGAAACTGGGTCAATACGTCCGACCTGCGCGCACCGACGGCCATGCGCAGCCCTATCTCTCTCGTTCTCTCGGTCACGGAGACAAACATTATATTCGTGACACCGATTCCCCCAACAAGCAGGGCTATTGAAGAGATCGCTATCATCACTATGTAGAAGGCGCCGGTTATCTTGTGATACAGATCCATGAGTGCGTCTTCCGTGAACACTCCAAAGTCCGAGGGAGCATTTGGAGAGACACCACGTCTTCGTCTCAGCAAGTCGGTGATCTCGTCGATCGCCTCATCGGTCACTTCGATACTCAGAGGTGCCGCGTCAATGTAGGTCTCGATTTCGCTTCCGAACCTCTTCTTCAACGTGGCGTGCGGGATGAGGACAAAGTTGTCCAGGCTCTGGCCGAGAAAGCTGCCTCTCTTCTCGATTTCGCCCACGACCAGAAAACGTTTTCCTTCGATTGAGACCCAGTGCTCCAAGGCTGTGCCGCTTGGGAACAGCGTCTCCAGAAGATCCTGCCCCAGCAGGCAAACGTCGGCCTTGTGCAACTCCTCTTCCTTCGTGAAACTCCTGCCCGAGGATACTCCTAGCTGATGGATTTCGAGATACTCGGCGTTACTCCCGTATATTTCGGTAAGCTTGGTATCTGTATTCCTGTACTTGACCTTGGCCATGTAGTAGCTAACGGGCGCGGCAGCCTTCACAGACGGGCACAGATCCTCAATCGCGATCACATCTTCGACCTTGAAATCCTTTCTGTGTCTCAGACTCTCGGGCATCTCCCCCATGAAGACACCCGGTTCGTGCTTTCTGATGTATATTGTTGACGTGCCAAGAGACCTGATTTGTTTCGCCATGCTGCGGTTGAGGCCCTGAACGAGCGAGACCATCCCGACAAGAGACGTGATGCCGATTATGATACCCAGGACCGTGAGAATAGCCCTAAGTTTGTGAACTCGCAGTGACGAAAGCGCCATCCCCACGCTTTCCCTGAACAATCCGGTTTTCAGAGACATCGTGACTCCCATCAATCTACAGACAGTACTTGGGAACGCGTGCCAGCATACGGCTACTCGTCCTACAGACGCTGCTCGAGAAGGTTTGCTTGTAAGCGCCTACTCAACCTACCGACAGCACTTGAGAAGGTCTACTTGTCTGCGGCTCCTCATCACCCATTCGTAGCGCAGACTCTATTCATGGTGCAAGGTCGCTATCGGATCCTGCGTCCTCTATTCATAGCGCAGGGCCACTATCGGATCCTGTGTTGCGGCCCTTCTAGCCGGGTAAATGCCAAAGAAAGTGCCGACCCCACATGCAACGATGAGACCCGTGACAATGGCCCAGAGCCGGATGGTCGCCGGCAAGGGGGACACTTGCGCTATCAGCGTGGCAACGGCAACACCGAGAAGGACGCCCACTATACCGCCAGAGCCAGAAAGGATCAGGGACTCTATGAGAAACTGGACCATTATCTCTCCTCGCGTTGCCCCAACCGCCTTTCGTATGCCTATCTCCTTTGTTCTTTCTGTCACAGACACAAGCATTATGTTCATGATCACGATTCCGCCAACAAAAAGCGAAAGAGAAGCAATTCCAATGGTCGCCATGTAAGCGGCGGAGGTGAATTTCCTATAGATTTCCATGAACGTTTCAGTGCTCATTATGCTGAAGTCGTCGGGTTTGGAGAAAGGCACCTTCCTCCTGGCCCGCAATATCGATCTCGCCTCGTCCTGCGCGATCTGCAAGCTCGCTTGATTCTTTGCCTTGGCCACCAGCGTAACCGGCGATCTCGACCCGAAAGCTTTCTGAAACGAGGTGATGGGGATCGTCACGAAGTTGTCCTGACTCTGCCCGAGGAGACTGCCCTTTTTCTCACCCACGCCTATGATTCTAAAAGTATGACGTCCAACGCGGACTTCCTTCCCGAGCGGGTCTATCCCGCTGAAGAGCTTTCTCACGACGTCGACGCCGATGATGCACGCGGCTCTTTTTCGCAAAATGTCTTCACGCGAGAGAAGCCTGCCAGATTCCACTTCGAGCCGCTGAACGGTCTCGTAGCCCTCGTCTACACCGAGAACTCTGACTCCGGAGACGCTCCTCGACCTGTACCGAACATCTTTGGCGCTCCCCGCGACCGCGCCCGCTGCCTCGACGGACGGCGAAAGACGTTCCAGCGCCCGTGCGTCATCCAGTGTCAGCTCTTTTCTTTTCAGAGCTTCCAGGTATTGTTCGTAGTCTGTGATCAGACCGAACTGGTCCACGTAAAAAGTGTTCGAACCCTCCTCGACAAGCCTCTCGGAGACGTACTTGTTCACACCTTCTATGACGGACACCACCGTCACGACGGACATCACGCCTATGACAGTACCGATGACCGTCAGCAAGGAACGAACCTTGTGAGCGCGGAGGGTCGAAACCGCTATGCGGAAGCTCTCAGAAACCTGCAAGAGTTACCCCCGCTTTGTCAAGCCAACTGGTCGGACTCAATCAGGCCGTCTTTCAACCTGACTATGCGCCCAGCATGCTCTGCTATGTATTCTTCGTGTGTCACGAGAATGATGGCATTACCGGCCTTGTGGATTTTCTCGAAGGCCTGCATTATTTCCTCGCCTGTTTTGCTGTCCAGGTTTCCGGTGGGTTCATCTGCAAGTATTACGGAGGGCTCGTTTACGAGTGCGCGCGCTATGGCTGCCCGCTGTCGCTGACCTCCAGAGAGCTCCGCGGGACGGTGTTTGGCTCTGTCCTGGAGCCCCACGGCCTCGAGTGCCGAATCAACCCTTCGCTTCCTTTCAGTCCGGGGAACACCGGCATAAATGAGAGGAAGCTCGACGTTGTGCGCGGTATCTGCGCGCGGAAGGAGATTGAAGGTCTGGAACACAAAGCCTATTTTTCGATTTCTTATGCGGGCAAGCTCGTCATCGGAAAGATCCTTGACCTCCTCATTAGCAAACAAATAGGAGCCGCTTGTGGGGGTATCCAGACAGCCAATAATGTTCATCAACGTGGACTTCCCGGAACCAGAGGGCCCCATGACCGCAACATAATCGTTTGTGCCAACCTCGAGGTCGATTCCGTCGAGCGCGTGAACGTCTTCGGCACCTACGTGGTATATCTTTTTGACTTCCTTCAGCTCTATCAGGTTAGGCATCCGTTCTCCTCTACTTGGCTGCAAGATCTCCAATCTTCGAGAAGGGAGCTTTTCGAGAATAGAACTCTTCTAGAATAGAGATCTTCTAGAAAGGAGCTAGTCACCTTCCTTGCTCCCTTTCTTACCCTTGCCCTTCTCCCCTTCCTTTTGTTTCTTCTCCTCTTTTACCTTCTGCGCGTCCTTCAAATCTCGTAGCACCCTGAAGGGCCCCGTTACAACGCGATCACCTTGAGAGATACCCTTCAGGATTTCAACGTCAGTCTCGCTCATGATGCCTGTTTGGACGGGCACGAACTTAACCTTCTCTCCTTCTACCACAAAGATGCCCGTCACTTCCTCAGACGCACCCTTGCCTTTGCCCGAGACTCCAACCGTGTCAGCCGTGTCAGGCCGAGCCACACCGCTTGCTTTCTCAGCATTCTTCTTTGCCTTCGTCTTTTCTCCTACTGCCCCCTTGGCCCCCTTCTTTGCCTCAGAGCTTCGTTTGGCCATCCACTTCTCTACGGTCTTCTTGTCGCGGACTACTATGGCCTGGATGGGAAGCGTCAGAGCATTCGTGTGTGTGGCGGTCGTTATCTCAGCATCCGCGGTCATGTCCGGTCTGAGACCGACGTTGCCCGGCTCCAACCTCAGCTTTACCTCGAAATCTGTAGAAGAGGAAACCTCCCCAGTGGCAGCAGTCCTCTTTCCAGAGCTCCCTATCTCCACAACGGTTCCATCAAGCACGGTATCCGGGAACGCGTCAACATAGACTTTCGCACGCTGGTCCTTCTTTATGCTCACGACATCAGTCTCATCCACGTCGCACTCAACCTGCATGTGGGCAAGGTCTGCTACCGTCATTATCACCGTTCCTGGCACATTCATGGTGCCAACCACGACTATCTCGCCTTTTTCAACGTTGAGCTGGGAGACGACGCCTGCCTGGGGTGCAACGAACGTGGTCTTCTTAAGATCGTCCTGGGCGATCTTGAGCCCAGCAGTAGCCTCCGCAACACCTTGCTTTGCCGCCTCCACTTGAGCCGCCTGCACGTCAAACTGAGTCCTTGCAGATTCTAGCTCCTCAGGAGAAGCAAGGTTCTTTTCGGAGAGAGTTTTCTTTCTCTCATATACTGACTTTGCCTGGTCAAACGATGCTTGATAAAGACTGAGACTGGCCTTGGCATTTGCAAGCGCTGCCCTTCTCTGTTCCACCTGAGCGGCGTACTCTGACTTGTCCAACTGGAGAAGCAATTGACCCTTTTCAACCCATTCACCCTCGCGCACCGGCAGCTCCACAATCTGACCGGGTAGCCGCGCACTAATCTCGACCTTGGTCTCCGGCCTTATCTTCCCGGGCGCCCTCACGGTCGACGTTATCGTACCCTTTGTAACCTTCGAAATCTGCACAGCGAGGGCCTTCTCCGAGCCGCGCCTCAGATTGCCGACGACGATGAGCAAAATCACAAGTACGACCGCAGCAACAATAAATACGGTCCTTTTTCTGAGCTTCATCCGCTTTGTTCCTCCATAGCCACGTGTATTACTTTACCGGCTGACCCGTCGCCTTTTCAAAGAGAGCCTCTGCTTCCCTCAGACCTGCCATTGCCTCGACGTAAGCGCTTCTTGCCTGGGAGAGGTTCACTTCAGCGGTCAGGAGCTCGAGCATCGTCCCGGAGCCCACGTCGTACTTCTCGCGGGAAAGCTTGTAATCCTCCTCAGTACTGGCCAATCCACTCTTGGAGGCCTTGATCTGCTGAGTCGCCTGTTCGAGTCCCAGCGTGGCCTCTTTGACTTCGAGCGCAGCTTGAAGCTCGCTGTCGCGCAGCTGATTGTCAGCCATTGCAGCACGAGCTTTTGCCTGTCGAATGTTGGCGGTCGTTGCCAACCCATCGAAAAGGGGCAGGGTGATGCCCACCCTTACGTCCCAGGAGTAGTTCTTGTCTCGCGCCTCCGGGGTCCTAGGAAATACGTTGTCGGACCAACTGTATGAAAAGCTGGTGTATGCGCTGGGGAGTCTGGCTGCTCTTGAACCGAGAAGCGAAGTTTTGGCACCCTTCAGATTCTCCCTCACCGCAAGGACGTCCGGCCTTTGCCCAAGAGCCCTCTGGACCGAGTTTTCAGTTTGCACCTGCGGGGTCTCTTCTCCCAAGTCTTCAACTATCTTGAGAGGACTATCTACAGGCAGGCCCAATAACTTCGCCAATCTTGAGCTCTCAAGTTTCACCCTGTTGTCTGCTGCGATGAGCGCCAACTCGCTTTGCGAAACCCTCACTTCAGCTTTCAGCACGTCGCCCCTGGCAACCGATCCTACTTCGTACAGAGCCTTTGCCCTTTCCAATTCATCACGGCTCAACTGCATCGAGGTTTTGCTGACCTCTGCAAGTTTCATCGCCTTTAGAAACTCGTAGAACTGTGTTTTCACCTGATAGACCACTGTTTGTTTCGCAAGATCGAGCGAATAGCGCGAGGCGCGGACGGAATGAGTTGCGCTCGAGAATTGTAACCAGGCAGGTACGTTGATCAGGCTTTGAGTTGCCTGGACGCCATAGGAATACGAATCCGAAGTCAGAGGGTGGCTCAAAACAGTTATGTTGTACTCAGGTATGTAGATCTCCGTCGGGCCCTGGATGCGTCTCCCGAAACCGGCACTGGCCTGAACCTTTGGGGCCAACCCGCTTATTGCCCCGAGCTGCATGCCCATGGATTCGTTCACGTTCTCGCTTGCGTTGACCACCGAGAAGTTTCTCACAAGGGCAATCTCCACGCACTTGGAGACTGCAAGCGGCCCCTCAGGCAAGACCGGGGGATTGGCACCAGAGGCCGTGCTTGGAAGAAGTAGAGCGGCAATTCCAACAATTCCAGATAAGACAGAGAACAACACAAGAAACAAATAGAGATGCGATTTCAAGCGCATTCAACTCCCTCCTGGGGGCATTCCCGAAAAACTCCTAATCAGCTAGCCTCCAGCCCTTATATACGTTCTGTTAGGCCAATGGGTTTCAACACATCGCAAAGTGCCCCTGGCGCACGTTCAGCTAGGCCAACGGGTTTGGTTTGAGCCCACACCGACGTGCCCCTAGCCCATGGTCTTTTTTGGGCTAACGGGTTTCACCAGACGGCAAACTGCCCCAGGCCCACGGGTCTCCCTAGCCCATGGATCGTGCCGCTATACCGCCGAGTACTGAACTGCCCAGAGCGTAGACCAGCCAGAGAGCGACTACAACGTAGTACGATTTCTGGCGTGAGAACTTGAACATGACCGAGAGGCCAATGGCCATCAAAACAAGCTTCCACACGGCAAATACGTCTACCTGGTCGAGGAAACGATACAGGAAACGATACGCAAAAGCCCTGGAAGCATCCGGCGCACTTATCAACAGAGCCAGGCTCGTAAGACCCTCAGTTCTTTTGGTTAGAAGCTCGAGGGGGACTTTCACTATGCTCTCCGGCACGCTGACCAGGGAAGAGTAGACTACTACTGCAAAGGTTCTGGCAAAACTGGCCTTACCACCCAGAAGCAAGGCGCATATCAAATGAAAGATGCCTGCCACTACCAGGATAATGAGTCCGGTAACCACGGTAGCGCTCGCCAGTCCCAGGTACAATGGTCTGTTGCCTTCTAGCCAAGGCCTTGCGGCTTCGAGCTGCTCTTCGGTCAACCCGGGCCGGTTCTCGAGCGCTTCTCGCTGCTGCGGGAGGATTACGCTAGGAAGCAGAATCCAGGAGCTAATTGCAGCAACAAGCACACAAATTAGCAAGGGAATCAGCCAGTTGGGTCGTCCTTCTAGTTCCTGGAAAACTCTAGCGGGAGAGTAGACAACGCGAACAACTTTACGAAGGGAGCCCATAAAACCGCCTTTTTCTGGGGCTTCCACGCCGGGGGTAGTCAGATCGCTCATTACGCCCTCCTTCTCTACGGCACTATCTCTACAGCACTACGTCTAAAGCACCACGATGCTCAGGGGAACTCAAAGAGGCAGTGCGACAAAAAAATCGCGCAGCAGCGCAGCCTCGTCTCGCAGCAAACAGGCCAACAAAGACAGCAACTGTCTAGTCTAAGGCGACCGGAGCGGGTTGTCAATACCATGTTCTGTGCGTTGGAGTTAGCCTCGGATTGTCTTCGTTCGGGACTATT
>Ga0315291_10002301_pt1 | contig 25099 bp, 22 predicted proteins | sample YL17G12_20_MG_FD_203070 | JGI IMG/M metagenome (GOLD analysis project Ga0315291, IMG submission 203070) | Sediment microbial communities from Yellowstone Lake, YNP, Wyoming, USA - YL17G12_20 | ecosystem: Environmental > Aquatic > Freshwater > Lake > Sediment | place: USA: Wyoming | collected...
AAGGCGAGTTGAACGGGAGGGCTCGTTGGAAGAGAAGAAGGAGCGAGAAATCAATGAGAGCCTCGACGAAGCGATGCCCCGTTTCCTCGTGAGCTCCTCTCCTCACATTCACGACGGGACCCGGATCGGCGATATCATGCGCCTCGTGATCATCGCCCTCGTACCGGCGGTCCTCTTTTCCGTGTACCTGTTCGGTCTCCGGGCGCTCCTCACGATCGTCATCTCGGTCGGTTCCGCCGTGCTCCTCGAGGCGCTCTGGCAGAAGATCATGCGGAAGCCGGTCACGATCGGCAATATGAGCGCGGCGCTCACGGGGCTGCTCCTCGCCCTCAACCTCCCGGCGACGAGCCCGTGGTGGATGATCCTCGTTGGGTCCTTTTTCGCCATCGTCATAACGAAGCAGTTCTACGGAGGGATCGGCTACAACATATTCAACCCGGCGCTCGTCGGGCGCGTGGTGCTCCTCATCGCGTTTCCCGAGCAGATGACGGCGAAGTGGGTCGCCCCGTCAGCGTGGGGAATGAACGCCGTTACGACCGCCACCCCCCTCGGCAAGGTGCGCGAGGCGCTCCTCTCGACGGGGCATCTCGACGTGCACCTCACGCGGCATGAAGTCATCGACCTTCTCATCGGGAACCGCGCCGGTTCTCTCGGCGAGGTTTCCGTGGTGCTGCTGCTCGTCGGCGGCATATTCCTCGTGGCGAGGAAGATCATCACCTGGCACATTCCCGTTTCGTTCATCGCGAGCGTCTGGGCGATGAGCGGGATTTTTCATCTCGTCAATCCCGCGCGGTACGCCGATCCGAGCTTCCACGTGATCACGGGAGGGCTCTTCCTCGGCGCCATCTTCATGGCGACCGATTACGTCACGAGCCCCATCACGCCGGGCGGTAAGCTCATCTTCGGGGTCGGGTGCGGCGCGGTCACCGTTGTGATCAGGCTTTTCGGCGCCTACCCGGAGGGCGTCAGTTTCGCTATATTGCTCATGAATGCATTTACCCCGCTCATCGACCGGTACGTGAAGCCGACCGTGTTCGGTGCGCGGAAAGAAAAGGCGAAGGCGGCCGCGTGAGCGGCCCGGCGATCGAGACACGGCTCTTGAAAGGCGCACCGTTGGAGGTTGACGCACCATGAAGGAAATACTGAGACTCTGTATCGTGCTCACGCTGATCGGCGCCGTATGCGCGGCGGTGATGGCGTTCGTCGAGCAAAAGACGAAGGATCCGATCGAGAAATCGCTCGCCGCGGAGAAGATGGACGCCATGAAGGTCGTCATACCTTCCTCGGACAACGATCTCGCGAAGGACGCGATCACGATCAAGGACACGGACCGGGAGATGGAGATGACGTTTTACCCGGGCAAAAAGGACGGGGTGCCGGTGGGCGCGGCGTTCGTCGTCGTCGCCCCGAGCGGATACGCGGGGCCAATCGAGATCCTCGTCGGCGTCGACACGGCGCGCGTCGTCACGGGAGTCGAGATCCTCAAGCACGCCGAGACCCCGGGGCTCGGGAGCAAGATCGCCACGCCGGCCTTCAAGGGTCAGTACGTCGGCACGAGCGTCAAGGATCCCGCCAACTGGAGCGTTATGAAGGACGGCGGGCCTTTCAAGCAGATAACCGGTGCGACGATCTCGTCGCGTGCCGTGACGACGGCGATCGCGACCGGGCTCGAGTTCCTCGAGGCGCACAAGGCCGAGATATTCGGCGCGCCGAAGGCCGGCGCCGGGACGAAGCCGGCGGACGCGAAACCGGCATGTGAGGAGCCGCAGACAACCGGCAAGCCGAAGGGGGCGGGGGAAAAGTAATGGGTGCGATGAAGGAATTCACGAAGGGCCTCTGGGCGGAGAATCCGATCTTCCGGATCGTGCTCGGCATGTGCCCGACGCTCGCCGTCACGACGAGCGCCAACAACGGGATCGGGATGGGGCTCGCGGCCACGTTCGTCCTCGTCGGCTCGAACGTCATGATCTCGGCGCTCCGCAACTTCATTCCGAAAAAGATCCGCATCCCCGGCTACATCGTCATCATCGCCACCTTCGTCACCGTGGTCGACCTCGCCATGAACGCCTATTTTCACTCCCTGCACAAATCGCTCGGAATCTTCATCCCGCTCATCGTCGTCAACTGCATCATCATGGGAAGGGCCGAGGCGTACGCCGCCAAGAACGGCGTGCTCTACTCGATGCTCGACGGGCTCGGCATGGGGCTCGGATTCACGATCTCGATCGTCGTGATCGGCATGATCCGGGAGACCCTCGGCTACGGCACGATCTTCGGCACCCCGGTCATGGGGCAGTCGTATATCCCGTTTCTCCTCCTGATACTTCCCCCCGGCGCGTTCATCCTCCTCGGCTCCATGCTCGGAGGGATGAACCGGCTCGAGATCTACATGGCGAAAAAGGCGGGCAGAACGACCACCTTCCGCAAGGAGCACGACTGCGCGAGCTGCGAGATCTTCCGCGGGTGGTTCGGTCACGGAGAGAAGGGACCCGAGGCGACCGAAGAGCGCGGGTGAGAGTCTCCCGGCCGCTCGAATCACCACCGCACGCCTACCCCAACAGAAAATGGCCGAGCGCGAAGAGCGCGGCCAGATAGAAGAAGTGCCTCGTCCAGTAGAACGGGGTGAACAGCCTTCCCATTCCGTCCGGGTAGAAGTGCTGGAGCACGATCTGCCCGATGAAGAGCTTCGCGAACAAGATGAGGATCAGCGGCAGGGTCGTGTTGAGGACGATCCCGCTGAACGTGACCGGGTGCGCGAGGGTCGAGAGGCTGAAGGCGGCCATCGTGATCGCGCCGACGACGACCCCCACGCCGTTCACGAGGTATCCGACGATGACGGTCGCGCGGTAATTCAAGAGGAACGGGACCGCGAGGATCCCGGCGATGTCCCACACAAAGGGGAGGAAGTTGGCGGGATTCTGCGCGCTGTTCGGGCCTATCGGCACCGGATGCAGCCGGTAATGGAGGAGGAATCCTCCGAGCGAAAGGAACGTCAGCTCGAGGATCAGCTTTCGGATCTCCTTCCTGAACAGCATCCCCAGTCACCTCCGCTCATTGAGGGACACGCACTGCCATCGCCTCCGCGGGACGTTTCCGGAGTTTTCTTCAAACCGGGGCCCGGGCGCTAGAAGCGGACCAAGTGCCCGAGATACAGCACGAACGAGATTGCCGCGACGTGCAGGATCCACCAGCCGATTCGGCCTCTCATAAAATGCTTCACGGCGTTACCTCCAAATGAAGTGTCCGAGCGCGAAGACCACGCTCAGGTATACGAAGTGCCTCGTCCACCAGAACGCGTTGAAGAGCCTCCCCATCCCGTTCGGGTGATAGTGGAGCAGAACCATCTGAGCGAGAAAGAGCTTCGGAAAAAGGAGAATGATGCTCGAGAGCATCGTTCCCGTGAAAATGCTCGTGAAGGTGAGCGGAGAGGGGAGTTTCCCAAGGCTCAACATCGCCATCCCGATCGCGCCGACGACGACGCTCAGCCCGTTGATGAGGTAACCTGCGACGAAGGTGCCGCGATAGTTGAGGAGGATGGGAGCCACGATGATGCCGAGGAGCCCCGAGAGATACGGCACGAGGAACGCCGGGTTCCCCGGGTTCACGGGATCGAATGAGACCGGATGCACCCTCGCGTGGAAGAGCCACCCGCCGAACGACAGGAGGATGATCGAGAAGATCGGGAGCCTGAGTTCTTTCTTGATCACGTCGAACCGCCTTTCCCGCAACGCGCCCGGAATCGCGGCGTCCGCCCGGTCTACAGGGTTCTGTAGAGATTGAAGCCGAACCTGACGTCGCCGTTATCGTTGAGATCCCCGCCGGGGATGTACTGGTTCGGCGTCAAACCGTAGGCGTCGGTCACGAAGACGTGGAACACGTGCCCGCCCTTCTTCGCCTCGAAGCCGATTCCCCAGGTATCGGTTCCCGTCTCGCCGCCGGCGAGCACGGGGGTCCATTCTCCGATGAGAGATATGTTTTCGATGAGCATGAGCCGGCTCCCGAGCCCGAGGGACGTCGTGTTGTCCTCGCCCGGGAGCGCGTAGTTCGTGTTGCTCGAAAACGATGGAACGCAGAGGAACGAGAACCGGTCCGTGAGCTGGCGCGAGAGCGCGAGCTGCGCGTTGAAGTGGAAGTTGTCCGAATCGAAGAGACTCACCCCGGCCGGCCGCTGTGTCGTCTGCGTGACACCGGCCGCGAGAGTCGCTGAAACGGGGGCGGAAAAATCCTTCCCCTGCCGCATGAGCGCGACCTTCGATGAAAGCTCGATCTCGTCGAGCAGATTCGTTCGGCCGAGCCCCACGCTCACCCGATCGGTGACGCCGTAGGCGAGGCTCAGGAGGATGTATGCGGGACCGTCGAGCCCGAGGAAGTGCTCATGGCCGGCGTTCGTCGGCTCGATGAAACGGTGGGAGACCCTGAAAAGGAGATCCCCCTTCCCGGGCGTCGCGGTCGTCGGAAGGTTAACGAGCGATTTCCCGTAGAAGGCGGCCGCGGCGAATCCGGAAGCGTCACCGCTTCTCCTCAGGGCTTTTTTTTTATCCCTCGCCGGGGGAGCGGCCGGTGCGGTCTCCCTGTCGAGAACCGCCAGGGCGTACACCCAGAGCTCGATCGTCTGTATCTCGTCCTCCCGAAGCGCGGGCGCGTCGAGGGGCATTCGATCTCCCTCGATTCCCCGGGCCCCACGTACCTTCATGAGGAGATAGCTCATTTCGGGTTTCTCGAGGTCGACGATCTTGAGCGTATCGACCTGTCTGCTCGGCGCGTTTTTCACCGCGTCGGCGAACGTCTCGCGGGTAAGCATGAGCTTTGCCTTCGGATACGAGCCGCTGTGGCATCCCGACACGGAGCAGTTTTTCGCGAGAATATCGGACGTTCTCGCCTGAAGCTGTTCCTTGAGCGATTCGGGGAAGGAGACCTGCTCCTTCGAGCGGGCCTGCTCCGGGAGGGAGCCCGCGGCGAGATAGCAGACGAGGGCGATGGAAGCGATGAAAACGAGCTTTGCCGGCTTTGATGTCATTGTGATTCCTCCGCGTTCCCGTTTTCGGGCCGTGAGATTCTCCTCCGGGGATTGAGCGCGGATGTCAGAGGGCTTTTCCGTCCGCGAGGGTGAGCGTCCCCTTGAAGTCACCGACCTCTTTATACGATATGCCGTCTCCCTGTAGCAAGGCATAAAGCGCTCGCGCGCCAGCGAGGCGCGCGAGCGTATCCCTCCCCCGCGCGGGCCCGAGCACGAAGAGCCCCGTCGAGAGCGCGTCCGAGGCGAGCCCCGTCGGCGCAACGACCGTGACGCTCAGGACGTCCGAGACGGGCCGTCCCGTGCGGGGGTCGATAATGTGGCCGTAGCGCTTCCCGTCGATCTCGACGAAGTTCTCGTAGTTGCCCGATGTGGCGACCGCTTCATCCCTGAGGAGAAGCGAGCCAACCGTTTCGAGGCCCCCCTTCGGATCGCGGATTCCGATCCTCCAACCCTTCTCGCCGGGCGCGGTACCCATCGCAAAGATATTGCCGCCGATATTGACGAGGGCATTCTCGACGCCGAGCCTTGCGAGCACGGCGACGCAGCGGTCGACGGCGTATCCCTTTGCGACGCCGGCGAGGTCGATCTGCATTCCGGCGGGAAGGGTCACCGTCGATCGCAGGGAATCGAGAACTACCTTTCCGTACCCGACGCGCGCCATGGTGCGCACGATGTTTTCATCGGACGGGAGTTTCGGCTCCCCGCCCTGGAAGCCCCAGAGGAGGACGAGGGGGCGAACCGTTACGTCGAATGCGCCGGAGGTGGCCTTCGCGTAGAAAAGGGAGCTGTCGATGAGGGAGTAGAGCTCGCGCGATACCGCAAAGGGCGCTCCGTTCGATTCCGTGTTGAGGCGGGAGATCTCGCTCTGCCGCCGCCAGGTGCTCATGACGCTTTCGATGCGGTACATCTCGCGGAAGGCCTTGACGGCCGCGCTGTCCGCATCGACCTTTTTCATCCCGGCGATCGTCACCCAGGCCTTCGTTCCCATGACGAAGGTCTCCTTCGTGCACGGCTCGCCGAGCGAGCAGGCCGAAACGAGGACGCATATCGCGGCGAACAGGACGGGGAGGGCTTGCGTGCGCGCGCGGATCACGGTTTCCCGCTCCTTCCGAGAAGCTTGAACATCCTTCTCTTGTATTCCTCGACCCCGGGCTGGTCGAACGGATTCACCCCGGCGAGGCGCGCCGAGACCGAGATCGCGATTTCGAAGAAAACGAAAATTTCTCCCACGGAGCCGGGCGTAACCGATTCCGTTTCGATCGTGAGAACGGGGATGCCCCCCGCCGCGTGAGCCTCGCGCGTCCCCTCGAATGCCTTGCGGTTCACCTCGCCCATGCGTGCGCCGGCGAGGTAGTTGAGGCCGTCGAGATCGCTCTCGTCGGCGTCTATCGTGACGTCCGTCCCCGGCTCCGCCGCCGAAAGGAAGCTCTCGAGGATGTCCCGGGAGCCATCCTGCAGGTATTGACCGAGAGAATGGAGGTCGGTGCTCATGACGGTCGAGGCGGGAAAGAGCCCCATTCCATTCTTCCCTTCCGATTCCCCGGCGAGCTGCTTCCACCATTCGCAGAGCGAGGCGAGCTCGGGATGAAAGGTCGAGAGCACCTCGATCGCGATTCCCTTCCGGTGGAGAAGGTGTCTGAGGGAGGCGTAGCGAACCGCCTCGTTGCGCGCGTCGTCTCTCGTGAATCGCCCGAGCGCCGCCGCGGCCCCGTCGAGCAGCTCCCGTATCGGAATGCCCGCTGCGGCGCAGGGAAAGAGGCCCACGGGGGAAAGAACGCTGAACCGCCCGCCGACGCCGGCCGGTATCGTGAAATCGGTCCACGATTCCCTCGCCGCCATTGTTCTCAGGACTCCCGCGCTCCGGTCCGTTACGGCGATGATCCGTTTCCGGGCGTCCGATGCGCCGAACCGTTCGATCAGCTTCTTCCGCAGAAGGCGGAAGGCGATCGCGGGCTCGAGCGTCGTTCCCGATTTCGATATGGCGCAGAGCGCGAAGCGTTTTCCCTCGAGCCCGGCGAGGATGCGCGCGTGATACTCGGGGGAAAGATTGATTCCCGCGAAGATCACGGGAAATGAGGCCTCCTTCGGGAGCCCCTCGATCGCGGCTCGCGCGCCGAGGTACGAGCCGCCGATACCGCAGATGACGAGGCAGTCGTTTTCGTCCTGGACCCGTTTCGCCGCGTCGGCGATCGCCTCGACCTCGCTTTTCGGGGCTAACGGAAGATCGAGCCAGCCCGTGAGCGATGCCCCCGCGCCTTCCCTGCGCACGAGGGAGCGCAGCTCATCGAGCGCGCCGGGCATGGCGGCGGTCAACGCGTCGTCCGCGATTCGGCCGCGGACAAGAGATGTGTCGAGTGTAAGCAATGCGCCCTCCCCCTCTGCGACGCCGGATGAGCCTGTATCCGCGACGACGACGACGCGCCGCGCGCGTCACTGCGCCTTTGCGATTGAGCGCTCCGCGAGCCGCACCGTTTCCTCGGCATGACGGACGATCTCGCCGCGGAGCCGCTCCGCCTCGGCGAGCGTCTCTTTCCTGAAGCGCTCATCGTCGATACCGGGAAGATTGATCGCCACGTTGAGGAATGCGCCCTCGGCGGCCGTTCTCGCCGCGAGCGCCGCGACGCCCCCGTCGCTGATTGAATTCCTGTTTCCCTTCTCGACGACGAGCCTTGCGAGCTCTGCCGCTTCGCGCGAACGCCGCAGAACGTCGAGGGGCACGCGGGTCGCGCCCGCCGTCGCTTCCTGGATCGCGCCCTCCCGAGCCTTCTTCTCGGCTTCGGTCCCCTTCGGGAGGCGCATGGCGTCCATGACCCGGTTGAAAGCCTCCGTATCGCGGTCGACGTCCTCGAGGAAAGCGGCCTTGAGCGCCTGCGCCCGGACCCCGGCGATCTCCATCTCGGCGAACGCCGCCTCGTACCCATGCTTCCCGTAGGTAAGGGCGGCGACCATGGAGGAGAGGGCGCCGCTGAGCGCCCCGCAGAGCGCGGCGACGCTCCCGCCGCCCGGAGCGGGCGCATCGGTCGAAAGAACGTCCGTGAACGCGTTCACCTTCATCCCGACGAGGGGGCCCTCCGTCCTGAACTGGTACTCGATGATCTTCTTCTCCGCCTCGAACGGGTAGAGGTCGCCCATCCCCATCGAGAGTGCGGCGATATGGATGAGCTCCTGCTCCGGAACCCCCGTCGTCTTTTTCTGCTTCGCGAGGTAATGGCGCCCGGCCTGGAGCATCGCCTCGAGCGGGATGAGGCCGACGAGCTCGCTCCCCGTGACGTGCACCCCGTGGCTCTCGGCGAGCTTTACGCATTCGTCAAAGACGAGATGCGGCGGCGTCACCCGGTAATTGACGAGGTTCATCGAGATCTGGGCCCGGGCGAAATCTTCCATGTACCAGCCGACCGCCTTGCATGCCCTGAACTTGCCGGGGGCGAATACCGTCTCGCCGCTTTCGTCCTTCATGATCGCTCCCGAGGCGTCGCGCCGTGCGCGTCCCTTCTCTCGTATCTCGAAGGCGATCTCGCGCGCAATGCGTACGTCGCGCGTGTTGAGATTGACATTGTACGCGATCAGGAACTCGCGGGCGCCGATCACCGTCGCGCCGCTCGTGGGGTTGAATTCGGCGGGGCCGAAGTCGGGTTTCCATGCGGGATCCTTGAGCTTCTCGGCGAGACCTTCGTATTCACCCTGCCGGATGTTCGCGAGATTGCGCCGCTCGGGCCGTGACGCGGCCTCCTCATAGAGATATACGGGGATCCCGAGCTCCGAACCGACGCGCTCGCCGAGGCTCCGGGCGAGGGCGGCGCAGTCTTCCATCGTGACGCCGGCGACCGGCACGAAGGGGCACACGTCCGTCGCCCCCATCCGCGCATGGGCGCCTGCATGCGTTCGCATGTCGATGACTTCGGCCGCCTTCGCGATCGCCCTGAACGCCGCTTCGAGAACCCCCTCGGGCGTTCCAATGAATGTGACGACGGTCCGGTTCGTGTCCTTTCCCGGGTCGACGTCGATGAGTTTCACCCCTTCGGTGGTTCGGATCTCGTTCGTAATCCGCTCGATCTTAGCCGCATCGCGTCCTTCGCTGAAATTGGGAACGCATTCCACCAGTCTCATTCCATGCACCGCCTTGCCTCGCGAAAAGCCTCGTTCTTGCAATATCGACCGGATATGTGCTACGTTGACGCCCACCGGGGCGATTCTAACCTTCCGGCGGATGCTTTGTAGAATACTAATATCGCATTTTACGGTCAAGTGAGAGCTTGCGCCCGCGGGCGCGGGACGGTGTGCATGATCTTCCATGCGAGCGTCATGCTCGATAAGCTCGAGGAGCGGCTCGATGCGGTCGTCCGGGCGGGGTTCCTCCCCGAAGTGCGGATGACCGACGTCGCGCATTTGCGGCGGATTCCCGATGAGGAGGTTGCGCGGCTGCGGAGGCTCCTCGAGGGGCGCGCCCTCACGACTTTCACCCACGGCCCCTTTCTCGGCCTCGACATCGCGAGCCTCAACGGCCATGTCGCCGAGTACAGCGCCGAATGCCTCATGCGCGGGTGTGAAGTGACCGCGGGGCTCGGCGGCTCGGTCATGATCATTCACACGAATTATTCCCCCTTCTTCTCGCGCGCGGGGCTCAGAGAATGGCTCGGCAACTGGAGCGCGCGCATGCCCCCGATCCTCGAGAAGGCCGGGGGCCTCGGCGTGCGTATCGCCCTCGAGAATGCGTGGGAGGAGCGCCCCGAGGTCCTCGCGCACCTCATCGAAATACTCCCGGCGGGCGCGGCGATGGCGTGCCTCGACACGGGGCATATCAACGCCTTCTCGCATCTGACCGTCAGACGGTGGTGGGAAGTACTGGGTGACAGGGTCATCGCGCTCCACCTGCACGACAACGATGGACTCTCGGATGATCACCTCCCACCGGGAGCGGGGATCTTCGATTTCCCGTCGCTCGCGGCGCTCGTGCGGGAGCGGCAGCCGGTCCCTCTCATGACGCTCGAGGTCGAAATTCCCCGGGCGATCGAGGGAAGGCGATACCTCGAGGAGCTCTTCTCGAGAGGGGTATGAAATGTCCCGGCCGCGGGGCATCGGAGGCGATGCGGTGATGGAAACGATACGGATTCTTCACACGTCCGACGTGCACATCGGCGCGCCGTTCCAGTTTCTCGGGATCCGGGGGAACGAACAGCGCCTCGCCCTTCGGGACGCGCTCCGGCGCATCGCGCTGCTCGCGCGGGATGAGAAGTACCACGCGCTTCTCATCGCGGGGGATCTCTTCAACGCGGCGTTCGACGTAAGCGACGCCGACGTTTCGTTCGTCATCGCGTCCCTTCACGAGGCGGGAGCGCTCTGCCACGTTTTCATCCTGCCCGGGGGTCACGACTGCTATTCGCCCGGATCGGTCTACGAGCGTGAGCTGAAACGCTTCGAGGCGGGCGGGAACGTGCACGTGCTGACGCCGGAAAAAAGCGTCATCGAGATCCCGGAGCTCTCGCTCGCGGTCCATGGCACGGCGCTTTTCTCGAACGTCCCTGCCGGGAGCGTTTTTGCGGGTCTCGCGCCGTCCGCGGGACGGCGGTGGAACGTGTGCGTCGCGCACGGCTCCGTCGCGGGGTTCTCCGCCGATCTCGACTCGAACGAGGTGCCGGCGCGCCTCGAGGAGCTCGCACCGGGCTTCGATTACGTCGCTCTCGGCCACTGGCACTCGTACCGGGTGCTGAAAGAGAAGGGTCCGCCGGTCCTCTACAGCGGCGCTCCCGAGATCGTCGCGCGGGATCAGCGGGGCGCCGGCTTCGCCGTCTCGGTCACCCTCTCGGAGGGTGGGGCCTCGTTCGAGAGATTGAGCATCGGGAAGCGGCGCGTCGAAAGCCTGGCAATCGACTGCACCGCGCTGCAGTCGACCGAGGAGTTCGTGCGGAAGGTCCTCGACGCCGCCCCCGCCGACGGCGACCTCATTCTCGAGCTGACCCTTACGGGTCTTCTCGGGATCGAATCGGCGTTCGATCCCGGCCAGATTCCGGCGGAGCTCGAGCGGCACTACTTCTCCGTGCGGCTCGCGGGCTCGGGGCCGTCGAGGGAGATATCGAGGGAGGAGCTTCTCTCCATTCCGGAGGGGACCGTAGCGGGCGCGTTCGTGCGGAGCATGCTGAGGAAGATCGAGGGCGCCGACGAGGGGACGAAGGACCTCTACGAAGAAGCGCTCCAGCTCGGCTACCACCTGTTCAAGGGGAGGGATTTGATCGGATGAGGGTGTTCGCGCTCATGTGAACGCCCCGCAAGGCGGTCGCGCGTGTGGATTGAACGTGTACATCTCGAAAACGTCCTCGCCTTCCGGGAGGCCTCGATAGGGCTCTCTCCCGGTTTCAACGTCGTTCTGTCTCCGAACGAGGGGGGCAAGTCGAGCCTGTTCCGGAGCGTCGTCGCGGGCTTTTTCGCGCATGCGGGGACGCAGAGCAAAGACATCCTTGCTCTCGCGCGCTGGGGGTGCGGGGGGCGCTTCAGGATCGAGATCGATTTCCATCTCGGCGGAGCTTCCTATCGGCTCGTTCGGGACTTCGGCTCGAAGGAGCACGCGATATACCGGAAGGACGACGCGAGGCCGTTCGCGAAGGGGAAGGACGCGGACGCGTTTCTCGAGGAGCATCTTACCATTCCCGACGAGAATCTATTCCTCCGGGTCTGCGGGGTGCGCCACGAGGAGCTCGGCCTCATCGGCGAGAAGGCGCCCGTCATCGGCGAGAAGATCGAGGAGCTGCTCGGGGGGGGGTGGGGGGAGGTCACGCCGGCGAGCATCCAGCGGACGCTCGAGGAGAAGCGCAGGGATCTTGTCAGGGGAATGGACCGGCCGGTTCACGAGGAGAACCGGGGCGCTCTTAAGCGCTTCACGGACGATCTCGATCGGCTCGAGCGGGACGCGGTCAGGGCCTCGGACCTTGCACGCGTCCGCGAGGGGCTTCTCAGGGCGATTGCGGAGATGGACGCGGAGCTCGCGCGTGTCGACGCCGATCTGGAAAGTTTGAAGACGAAGAGGCAGAAGGCGTCCGCCTTTTGCGAACTGGAGAAGAACGAGACGGCGCTGCGCGAGAAGGCCGATGGCCTGAGAAGACGACTGAAACGCGTCGAGGAGCTCCGTGCCCTGAAGGGGGACCTCACCGCGGGAGGCGCGCGCTTCGACGGCCCGCTCGCCTCGCGGAGGGCGGCCTCTCTCGACGGCACGAGAAATGATCTGGCCCGTGAAGCGCTGCTCGACGCGGAGACGGCGGGCGCGGGAGGCGGAACGAGGGCCGGATCGCCTGTCTGGAGGCTCGTTCTCGCCTCGATTCTGATCCTCGGCGGCGCCGCGGCGGCGATGTTCTGGATACCCCTGTCGCTTGTTCTCGTCATTGCCGGGCTCGCTCTCATGGTCTGGCATCTCGCGACACGCGGCGGCGGGGCGGCCGCGGCCGCCGCGGAAAAGCAGGGAGAGCTCGAGAAGCTCAGGAGAGCGCGCGCTGTGTGGGCGGGGGGGCGCTCCCTCGACGAATCGAAAGCGCTTCTCGCGGAGTACGTCTCATGGCTCGAGCGCGTGCGGGACGTCGAGGCCCGGATCGAGGAGGCCGCCGGAACGCGCGCGAACGACGTCGGCGCGTTCGTCGAGGAGCTCGATGCGGAGTACGGCGCGGCCGCGGTCGCGCTGCGGGCCCTCATGGAGTCGCGTGTCGGGCTCGAACCGTACCGGATCGACGCGGACGGGATGCTGAGGCTCGATCGCGAGTTCGCCGCCCGCGGGCGCGAACGGGAACGCCTCGCGGTGGAGCGCGCGGACAAGGATCGCGGGCTCGCCGCGCTCGAACGGATGGACGTGAACGACGTTGCCGAACGTCTCGCGTGCGCGAAGGAAGGTTGGGAGCGCGCCGAAAGAAGGGTGCGCGTTCTCGATGCGATCCTCGAGACGCTCGGCGAGGCGCGGCGGGAGATGTCGGGAGCTCTCGCCGGGCGGCTCCCGCCGCTCGCCGGGCGCTATCTCTCGCTCGTGACCGGCGGCCGCTACGGGACGCTATTCGTCGATCCTTTGACCATGAGGGTCGAGATCGTGCCCGCCGCGGGGGACGGGGAGGCCGCGGCCGGCGCTTCCGGCGCCCCGGGGCGCGTCGAGCCGGACGCCTTGAGCCAGGGTGCGCGCGACCAGATATACCTCGCCGTGCGGCTCGCGCTCGTCGAGCTCATGAGCGGCGGGGAACCGCAGCCCCTGTTCCTCGACGACCCGTTCGTCCACTTCGACCCCGAGCGGCGTGCGCGAGCCCTCGATCTCGTGCGCGAATTCGCGGCGAGGCACCAGGTTATCCTGTTCACCTGCGATCCGCGATACCGCGAGACGCCCGGGCGCCTTATAGAGCTTCCCGGCCGCGCATGAATTATCTTGTCAAACCGTTCGGCTCCTCCTACAGTCGAGGCAACGTGCGGTCTCAGGATTCTCCGATCGTTCGTCATGCGAGGAGGACGGTATGAAAGAGATCGAGGTTGGCGTCGTTCAGGATTATTTCGCCAAGATCGGCGTCGCCGCGCTCGAGATCACCGCTCACGGGATCAAGGTCGGCGACGAGATCCACTTCAAGGGGCACACGACCGATTTCAGTCAGCTTGTGGACTCGCTCCAGATCGAGCATGCGCAGGTGAACGAAGCGGTCGCCGGGGCTTCGGCGGGAACGAAGACGAAGGACCGGGTCAGGATAGGGGATAAGGTTTACAAGATCGTCGAAGACTAGCGCCCCTTACTTGCCGATCAGCACGAGGACCCCGAACAGGATGAAGAGTCCCCCCGAGACGAAGCGGATCATTTTTTCGCCGACGAGAGCGGGGAGGAAGCTTCCCACGAACGTGCCAATGGCGGTAGCCAGCACGAGGGCGAGGGCGGCTCCGGCGAATACAATCCACGGCGATCGGAATCGCGACGTGCAGGAAATGACCGCGAGCTGAGTCTTGTCCCCGATCTCCGCGAGGAACATCACGCCGAACGTCGTCAAGAAAATCTTCCACATTACTCTGACAATCCTTTCTCGCGCATCGCGCGCATCCGCGTCCGTACCGCGGCCACCATCGTTTCGAGCCCGGGGAGCCGCCCCGCCTCCCTGGCCCCCTGCTCGAGGAGATCGATCCCGCTCGGAATCGATTCGAGAAACCTCGGTTTGCCTTTCCTGGTCCCCAGCTTGACGAAAGCGGCGAGCGCCTGCAGGGTGCGCTGGACGCCGGCGATCGTGAACGTTTGATGGAAGTCGTCGAACCGCTCCCCCCGGCGCGCACCGCGCGCCTGGAGCTTCGCGTGGAATTCCTCGAGAAGCGTGCGCCTCTCCTCGGCCGGGACGGGATGGTAGGCGTCCTTGAGGAGCGAGGCAGCGTCGTAGAGTCCCGGCCCCCGGTGCGCTGTTTGGAAATCGACGATCCTGGCCCGGCCGTCCTTCAGCATGATGTTCCTGCATTGGAAGTCGCGGTGCATGAAGACGAGGGGTTCGCGGGCGAGGGTCTCGGCGAGGAATCGCCGCTCCCCTTCCCAGGAGTCCGGGACCGGCACGGGGCAGAATCCCTCGATGAATTCGCGCATGAAGTACTCCGTTTCGCCGAGGAGCGTCTTCTCGTCGAAGATCCGGTCGCGGAGGAGCCCTTCATGCGCCAGGGCCCCGGTGACCGAGGTCTCGAGCTCGACGAGGATGTCGAGCGCGCCGGCGTAATACGCGGCCGCTTCACGGGAGGAAGCGGTTTTCAGGGCATCCTCGAGATGGAGGTCGCCGAGATCCTCCATGAGAATGAGGCCTCGCTCCCTGTCGAACGCGTAGATTTCGGGCGCGCCGGCGCGAAAACGTTCGAGGAAGCGCGCGATCTCGACGTAGGAGTCGATCTCCCCTCCGCCGCCCGGCTGGAAAAGGACGACCGCGGTGCGGTTTTTCCCCGCAAGGCGGTAAAAGCGCCTGTCCGAACCCCCGTCGGCGATCGCGGAAAGAGTCGCGCTCGAAGCGAGCTCCCCGATCCCCGCGCGCCTCGCGAGCTCGACTGCCGCATCGATCATGTTTCGAACTTCTCCATCGACCATCTTCATCGACCGCCCGATGCCTTGAGAGCTCCTCCCGTGAACAGAATCTCGTTCCTATGAACGCTTCCCCGTGCGACGACCGTATCGGCGAGAACGACGCAGTCCTCGAGCCGCGCATCCCTCTCGATGACGGCCCGGGGACCTATCTCGCAGAATCCTTTCCATTCCGTCCCTGGATCGACCACCGCTCCCTCGCCGGCGTGGATTGAAAGGGGAGGCGGTTCGAGGGCCGGATCGAAACGAACCTTGTCGACGAGAATCGAGCGATGGATGGCGAGATAGCCTTCCGGCGAGCCCGCGTCTCCCCACGCATACCGCTCGCCGTTCGCCGCGGCGTTCCATCCGACGACGGAGCCGGGCCTTTTCCGCATCATCGCGGTGAGGATCGGGACGAGCTCGGCCTTCTCGCCGCGTGGAAAGAAGGGGAGCGATTCAGGGGAAAGCACCGCCATCCCGGTGTACCCGAGGAGGCGCGCGCGGCGCGCGTGCCCCGCGGCAGCCTCGCCGATGGCCACGACTCCGTCATCGGCATCGGTCGCGACATTCGCTTTGGGACCGGATGGAACGAGCACGAGCGTCACGAGCGCTCCCCGTTTCCGGTGGAGTGAGATCGCTGATTCATACCGCAGCCCCGAGATTATATCCCCGTTATGGAGAAGTATTATGTCGGCGCCCGCAACGCCGTCGGCCATGTTCCCCACGCCTCCTCCCGTTCCGAGGAGCTCCCGCTCACGGTGGAACCGTACGGGCCATCCCGTGCCCTCGGCGAACTCCTCGATCTTCCCGGGGAGATGATGGAGGTTGCAGTGGATATCCGCGGCGCCGTGCCTCATGAGCTTCCGCACGAGTATCTCGAAGAGGGGGGTGCCGAGAATCGGAAAGAGCGGTTTCGGCAGCGTGTCAGAGAGGGGGAGCATTCGCTCGCCGTACCCCGCGGCAAGAATGATTCCGGAGATTATCGGCGTTGCGTCACGCATAGGGTTCAGTAGAGAAGATAGGGTTTCCGCTCTTGTGCGAAGCGTTCCTCGTCCACGCGCCATGCGTCGAAGAGAGACGAGAGGTCCCCTCCCTCGTCGATCGTCTCCCGCAGCGCGGCGCTTCCCGAAATGATGTCGATCGGCGGGATTGCGTATTCGTATTCGTAGGGCGGGGCGTTCCACCGGAAGCGCGCGGGGTAGAGCCGCGCCGAGGCCGCGATGATCGCAGCCCCGCAGCGCACGGGTCTGAAGGCCTTCCGGTCCGTGACGTGAAGCTGGACTCCGCCGCAGAGCTCTCGGGCGTATTTGTCCCATGCCGGCGAGAAATGGAGCGGCCGGAAGACGACGCCGGCGAGTGCGAAGGAGGCGAGCTCCGCCGCGAGGGCGTGCGGGTCGATCCACGGCGCGCCGATGATTTCGAACGGCCTCGTCGTTCCTCGTCCCTCCGAAATGTTCGTCCCTTCGAGCATCACAACGCCGGGATAGACGAGCGCCGTCGCGGGAGTCGGCATGTTGGGAGAGGGAAGGACCCAGGGCTGCCCCGTCTCGTCGAAGAGCATCGTCCGGTTCCACCCGCTCATCGCCACGACGCGCAGGGCGCAGCCGATCCCTTCCTTCTCGTTCATCATGGCGAGCGCCTCCCCCATGGTGAGGCCGTGCCGCATCGGGAGCGGGTGGAGCCCGACGAACGATGTGAATCCATCCCGGAGCAGCGCTCCCTCGACCGCCTCCCCGCCGATCGGGTTGGGCCGGTCGAGCACGAACACCTCGATACTCGCTCCGGCGCACGCGCGCACCATGAGGAGCGAGGTCCAGAGATAGGTGTAGGGGCGCGCCCCCGCGTCGGGAAGGTCGATCACGATGCAGTCGAGCCCCTCGATCTCCGCCTGTTGCGGCCGACGCCGTTCGCCATAGAGGGAGCTGACGGGAATGCCGAGCGTGGGATGTGTGAACCCGTTCCACTCGATCATGTTGGCCTGGGTGTCCCCCCAGATCCCGTGCTGGGGGCCGAAGATCCGCTCGAGGCGGATGCCGCACGAGAGGAAAACGTCGATCGTCGATTGAAGGGATCGGGTAACGGAAGCGGGATTCACGAGGAGCCCGGCGCGCTTGTCCGCGAGGCTCCTGCACGATTCAGCGAGAATGATATCGCAGCCGGTTTTGATCACGTCAGTGATCGCCGTCTCCGGGGCAGGCATGCCGCCCGCCCCGGAGCGGCGCATCGATTACAGACTCCAGTCGTAGACTCTCAGCGTATCGGAGCCGCCTCCACCGTCCGTGTTGACGATCTGAACGGGCCCGACTCCGGGCGCCAACCACAGTATTTGATGCACGTGTCCCTCGTCAACGGGATTTCCATGCACGAACATCGTGTAGTCGCCGTAGAGCGTGCGAAATAGACGCAAATACTTCGGAGTGGTTGTTGCAAGTTCCGGACCTTCAGGTTACTATTTTCTTCGGGGTACCCTGGGCTGGGGCGTGATGCGAGGGAGCCGGAGCACCTGTATGTCAAGGGAGCGGAGATGATGATGCGAATGGATACGATGCGTCGCACGGGGCTTTGTCTCGTGCTCGCCGCGCTGCTCGCGGCGACGTTTGGATGCGCGAAGAAGGACCGGGCGGCGCAGGGAGGCACGCTCGTCGCCGGGGAGATCAACGACTACGAGGGCCTCAACCCGATGTCGACCACGGACGCCCACGCGCGGGACGTCTACAACCTGCTCTTTCTTTCGCTCCTCGACGAGAATCCCGATTTCCTCACCTTCTCGCCGCGGCTTGCCGAGTCGTGGGAGTTTTCCCCGGATCGCCTCGATCTCACCTTTCATCTGCGGAAACACGTCTCCTGGAGCGACGGGACTTCCGTGACCGCGCGGGACGTGGCGGCGACCTTCGCCGCGCAAAAGGACACGCTGACCCTCTGGGCGGGCCGCCACCTCAAGGAGCACATCGACAGCGTCACGGTCCGGGACGAATACACGGTCGTCTATCATTTCAACCGGGCGTATCCCTACCAGGTCATGGACGCGAATGACGGGCCGATCATGCCGAAGCACGTGCTCGACCGCGTGGGGCATGCGGCGTTCGGGAAGATCCCGATCGAGCAGCTTCCGACCGACGGCCCCTTCAGGCTCGGCTCCTGGGTGAAGGGGCAGGCGCTCACGCTCATCCGGTACGACGGCTATTACGAGAAGGGGAAACCATACCTCGAGAAGGTCATCTTCAAGATCATCCCCGACCAGGTGACGCTCCTCACGCAGCTCAAGAGCGGGGAGATCAACTGCATGGAGGCGGTCCCCCCCGGCGAGATGGACGACATCGGGAAGAATCATCCGGAGCTCGCGATATATACGTTCCCGACGCGGACCTACCACTACATCGGGTGGAACGCTGCGCGGCCGCTCTTCGCGAGCCCCCGCGTGCGCCGCGCGCTGACGATGGCGATCGATCGCAGTCTCATCAACGAGAACGTCTACTACGGATTCGCCCAGGAGTGCACGAGCCCCTTCCCGCCGATCATCTGGGCCTACAACCCGAACATCAAGGCGATTCCCTACGACACGGCGGGGGCCCGGCGCATCCTCGCCGAGGAAGGTTTCCGCGACGTGAACGGCGACGGCTGGCTCGAGAAGAACGGGAAACGCTTCGAGTTCGAACTCCTGACGCAGTACGGCAACCAGCTTCGCAGCGACGTCCAGGTGATGGTTCAGGACATGCTTCGCAAGGTCGGTGTCAAGGCGGACCTGGTGACGCTCGAATGGACCGTTTTCCTCGAGCGCGTCAAGTCGGGGAATTACGACTCCCAGGTGGGGGCCTGGAGGGTTGGGACGAAGGCGGATCTCGCGCCGATCTGGTCGTGCGAGGCGCGCGGCCCCGAGGGATACAACCGCGTCAACTACTGCAATCCCCTCGTCGACAGCCTCAACGCCGCCGCCGCGGGGATGCTCGATTCCGAGAAGGCGAAGCCGATATTCTACCGGGTGCAGGAGCTGATCTATGACGACCAGCCGTATACTTTTCTCAACGTACAGCGGGCTCGGAACGTCGTCGATGTGCGATTCAAGGGTGTGAGGCAGGACGCAATCAGCATGTATCACTATCTCCAGGATTGGTGGGTTTCGGACGGGAAGAAGTGAGGGGAGGTCTGTGCGATCCGCACGAAGCGGGTCGCCTCTCATATGGTTCACCAGATCGGACTGGCGGCGCTCGTGAGCGGCGCCACGGCCCAGGCGCTCAAACCTTTCGTCGACGCCGTGCGGAGGCGGGGATTCAATCCGCTGCGCGTCCTCGACACGGGGGGGATGCCGAGCTCGCACACGTCGGTCGTCACGACGCTGACGACGGGAGTCGCCGTTTACCAGGGCATCGCCTCCCCGCTCTTCGGCATTTCGCTCATCATCAGCCTCTATTTCATGTTCGAGGCGACGGGCCTCAGGCAGGAAGTGGGTAACCAGGCGCGCGTGCTGAACGAGGTCGTCGAAAGGCTCAAGGTCAAGGGCTCGCACCACGTCGAACCCGAAGTTCTCCGCGAGCTGATAGGCCACACGTGGATCGAGGTTTTCGCGGGGCTCGCCCTCGGCCTTGTCGTCGCGTTCCTCATGTACTGATCGGCGGCGCGCCTGTGCGCGGCGGCAAATGATAGCTAAATAATTCTTGACAGTGCGGCACGACTCAATCGAGAATTGCCTCTATGAATGTGCGGATCGTGCACATAGCGGTTTCGTGGGGGGAGCCAGATCACGGGGGATGATTTGGCTTTTTTTATTCGTTCCTTCCGCCACGTGTGCGGGGGAGCGTGGGTCCGGGCGTAGAGGAGGCAGACGGCAATGCGGATTATATCGGTGATGAATCAGAAGGGCGGGTGTGGGAAAACGACCGTCGCGATAAACCTCGCCGCCTCGTTTCGTGAGCTCGGCCGCAAAGTTCTCCTCATCGACCTCGATCCGCAGGCGCACGCATCGCTCGGTCTCGGTGTTCCCCCGGAAGAGGTCGAAACGACGACCTATGACCTTCTCATGGATCCCCGCGTGAAGGTTTCCGACGCGGTCCGCAAGGTCGGCGAGAGTCTGTTCATCATCCCTTCCTCGCCGGTTCTGAGCGCGATCGAGCAGGAGCTCTCGGGGAAACAAGGCCGGGAGGGCCGCCTCCTCTCGAAGCTCACGCGCGCGCCGGGCGATTTCGACTACATCGTGATCGACTCTCCGCCGAGCATCGGGCTTCTTACGTTCAACGCGCTCATGGCGTCGGGCGAGGTGATCATCCCGATAGATCCGAGCTGCTTTTCCGTCCAGGGACTCGAGAAGCTTCGCGAGACACTCGAACTCCTCGAGCGCGAGACGAATCATGTGATTGCGGTGCGCGTTCTCATGAGCAACGTCGAGCGGCGGACCGCCTTCAGCCGTGAAATCATTGATGAGGTCGAGCGGAGCCACGGTGGCGTGCTCCTGAAAACGATCGTCTGCCATTCGGTGCGTTACAAGGAAGCGGCGTTTCGGGGGATGCCGATCTTCGGCATGAAGCACGTTGAGCATCTCCAGGAGGAGTTTCTGGCGCTCGCGCGGGAGATCGAGGCGAACGCCCCGACGGTCGCGGTCGAAAACATAGACGACTGGATGGTACGGCTTCATGGGCCGCGTCACGTCCCGGAGGGAATCCTCTTCGTGCTCAACGCGCCGAACGCGCGAAACGTCTATCTCACCGGGGAATTCACGAACTGGTCGCGCGAAGGGATCAGGATGGAGAGGGATGAAAAGACCGGTTTCTGGAAAACCGTTCTTCACCTCGAACCCGGCGAATACGAGTACCGCTTTATCGTGGATGGCGTCTGGATCAAGGATTTGAACAATACGGACTCCGTCCTCAATGAATTCGGCCAGGAAAACTCTCTCCTCATCGTGTAAGGCATGCCCGAGAGACGATCACCCCGGACGCTGCGCGACGTATCGCACCTGTTTCTCTCGAATGGCGATTCGGCGCATCATGAGCCTCGGCGCGGCTCGGCGAGCATCTGGCTCGCCGTCGCCGGCGCCTCGATGAACCGGGCGTATCTGGCGGCCGGCACAGCGGCCGCATTTGCCCGGCAGGGAATGTGCGTATCGATCCTCGAGCTGTGCGGCGGCCTCCCCAACGTCGGTTACTACTTCGGCATGGAACCCGCCGGGTATCTCGTTCCGGCGATCGACCGGATGGAGCTCGTGAGCGGGACGTGGAACGAAGCGGTCCGCTACTGCATTTCGGCGAACCTCGCCTCATTCGAACGGTACCGGGGGGAGGCGCCGTCTCCGGGAGCACCGCATGTGCTCCTCGCCGCGTTCCCCTGCCCGAGCGAGCGGGATGCGGCGCGCCTCCTCGCCGCGCTTCCGGGCGCGGCGTCCGTTCTCGACGACGACGGGCTCCGGACCGGTCGGGCGCCCGACGCGATCATCCTCGCGGGGTGCGGAGAGGGCGCCGGGCGCGTTCGGGCCTTCTCGGCCGAGGTGCGGGATGCCCTTCCGAACGCGGCAATCGTTCTCGTCACCGACGATCCCGGGGCGGGCCGCGGGAGCGAGGCGGATGAGAGCCTCGCCGTTCCTGGCGATCTCCGCTCTTCCTGGGCGCGGCGGATGCCCCCGGCGGATCAATTCTTCGGTGAGCTCGCCGCCGGCCTGTTGCTCGTCGTGAGCCAACGGAGAAGGAAGGCGATGCATCATGCGGCAAACGCATAGGAGCCGTTCGGAGGAGGCCGGGCTGTTCGCTCTCGGCGCGCGCATCGGCCCTCACGAGGTGAGGCGGCTTTTCGTAAGGTTTTGCCGCGAGGTTGAGCGCTTCTCGGACGGGCTCGAGATCGAGGTTTCCCCGTTCGAGCTTTTCCTACGCGAGGCCTCGAGCGGATTTTCCGTCGTCGTCTCGCCGCTGAGCGAGCTTTTCATCGTTTCGATCGGCGAGAGCCGCTCGTGCGACGTTCGCGTTTCGTCGGTCGAGAGCTTCGTTTCCGCTCTCGATCTGACGCTGGCCCGGTACCTCGCGGCGGCTTCGAAGGCGTCTCCCCCTGCATGACCGCCCCGGGCGCGGGGCGCCGTCGACGGCCCGGCGCCGTTTCCCGGTGCACAGCGGACCTTCGATGCTTTATTCCCTTTCGCAAGGGGGGGGAACCTTCTTATATTCATAGGGAGAAGGTGCACGGAGGTGGGATGATGATGAGAATCGCCATAGCGGGAATACTTCTGTCGGCCCTGGTTTTCGCATCGTGCATATTCCAAAACAATCCGCTCGGACCGAACCAACCACCGACGATACAATCCTACACGCCGCAGCTTACATTCTTCTCGCTGACCGCGCCCGATTCGTGCGTGTTCTCGATCACAGCCGCCGACCCTGATGGCGACCAGCTCGCCTATTCGTTCGCGACGGAAGATTCCATTCTCAGCGGGGGGGATATGGTCACGTTCTACGCCCTGCGCGCGGGCATTTACAGGATACGCGGTGAGGTGCGGGACGGAACGACAAAGACGTACCACGACTGGCACGTGACCGTGCTCGAGAAGAATAATCAGGCGCCGGTGATCACGTGGTTCTACCCCGATCAATCACGCGTTTCGTGCGTGGTCGGCGATACGCTCGGGTTCCATTTCAAGGCCTCGGATGAGAACGAGACGATGCTTCAGTATTCGTACCTGATCGACGGGGCGCTTTTCCATTCGGGCTCTCCCGACCTCATCACGCGATTCATGGAACCGGGGAATTTCGTTCTCGAGGGCCTCGTATGGGACGGTCAGTACGGCGACACGGTGAGTTGGGACCTCAGCGTGACCGGGTTCCCCGATACGATTGCGCCCGCGGCGGTCATCGACCTCACGGGTGGTCCCGGCGAACTTGACGGCTCGATATGGCTCGAATGGACGGCGCCCGGCGACGACGGCGCTGAGGGAAGGGCCGCTTCGTACATCGTCAAGACTTCGGTCTTCCCGATCGTGACCGAGGAGGACTGGAAACTGGCCGAGGGCAAGCCCGGGGAGCCGATACCCGCTCCCGCGGGGACGAGGGAGCGGATGACGATCCGGAACCTCGGCTCGGCAAGCTACGTTTACGTGAGCATGCGGGCGGTCGACGATTTCTTCAACGTTTCTCCGATCGGCAACTGCAGCAAGGTTCTCGTGAGGGGAATCGACATCGGCGGTCGCGCCCTCAACGCCACGACGGGCGAACCCGTTGCGGGAATCATCGTTTCCGCGGGTTCGAGGGCCGATACGACCGATGCGGAGGGAGTGTATCTCCTGCGTAATGTCCCTTCCTTCGCGACCACGGTCATCGCGCGGGACGAAACCGTCTATGCCCAGCTCGGGAATTACTTCGATTGCGTGTACCCCATCACGCTTATCACGCAGCTCATCGAGATGGATTTCCACATGATACCGGCGTTTCAGCTCGTCAACGCCGAACAGCCCGACTTCTACTCGGGGCGCTTCCTCATGTTCTTCAAGGATATCACGAAGACGGACGGCTATCTGGGGAGGTCGACCGTGTACAAGGGATGGAATCACGTGCCCATCCGCGTGTATAACCCTCCGATGACCTACCCCGACCCCGCCGGTCAGCCTATCGACAGTATAGACATGCAGGCGGCGTGCACAGGAGCCCTCGCTGACTGGGAGCAGTCGACGGGGATCGATCTCTTTACCGAAGTTCCCTCTCTCGACGAGGCGGATGTTACAATCCGGTATGATACACTTACGGTGGATAGGCACCACGTCGAAACGTCCGTGGTCAATCCGGACGGGACACCGGCCAAGAAAGTGATATGGATCTTTACGAAGGCTACGGACATTCCCTACTGGAGATACGCCGACCTGATTTTCACGCATGAGCTCGGGCATGTGATAGGGCTTGATCACAGCAGGAATGCGGGACATCTCATGGTCGGTGGGACGACGCCGGTGGCCCAGCACCCGACGACCGATGAGGTTAGGGTCGTTCAGGTGCTCTATCATTTACCTAATTTCTTTGATTACAAGAGAATAGTCGAAGAATAAGACATGCCGGCGCAGTAAGACGCGCGTCATGACAAGGTGGCATATGCACGCCCAAAAAGCGGGTGCGCTTTATTTCTTCAGCAACCCTCTTGTCCTGTAATTTCAATTGAGCTAGCATATTAGCAATTGTACTCTCGTTTGGGGCGCCTCTGGCACAACCCGTGCGAATATCATCAGCGAGAATTTCATAAAGGGGTGATAATGTGATCAGCTTTGAGAAATTTACCGTGAAAGCTCAGGAGGCCATCGCCTCCGCACAGGAGTTGGCGCAGAGGAAGAATCATACGGAGACGACGCCGCTGCACTTGCTGTCGGCCCTCTTGCAGCAGGAGGAGGGAGTGATACTACCCCTTCTCAAAAAGATGGGGGTCGCTCTCTCCAAGCTGGAGGATGGCATCGAGCGCTCTCTTTCGAGGCTTCCGCGGCTCGAGAAAGGCTTCGGGGGTTCAATGCCGTCGATCGACCTCCAAGAGATCATCAAGCGTGCGTTGAGCGAGGCGGACGAGCTCCACGACGATTATGTGAGCACCGAGCATCTGTTCCTCGCGCTCATCGGGGATCCAAGCGGGTCCGGCGCGGTTCTCGGGGAGAACGGGATAGCGCGGGAGGCGATCCTCAAGGCGCTCACGGGGGTACGGGGCTCGCAGCGGGTCACCGATCAAAACCCCGAGAGCAAGTACCGGGCACTCGAGCGGTTTACCCGGGATTTCGTCGATCTCGCCCGTCGCGGCAAGCTCGATCCGGTGATCGGCCGGGATGAAGAGATCAGGCGCGTGAGCCAGGTACTCTTGCGGCGCACGAAGAACAACCCCGTCCTCATCGGCGAGCCGGGGGTCGGAAAGACCGCCATCGTCGAGGGACTCGCGCAGCGCATCGCCGCGGGAGAGGTGCCCGAGAGCCTGAAGGGAAAGCGGCTCCTCGGCCTCGATATGGGCTCGATCGTCGCCGGAACGAAATTCAGGGGGGAGTTTGAGGAGCGCTTCAAGGCGGTGGTGAAGGAGATCACCGACGCCGGGGGGCGGATCATTCTCTTCATCGACGAGCTCCA
>Ga0315291_10002302_pt1 | contig 25095 bp, 14 predicted proteins | sample YL17G12_20_MG_FD_203070 | JGI IMG/M metagenome (GOLD analysis project Ga0315291, IMG submission 203070) | Sediment microbial communities from Yellowstone Lake, YNP, Wyoming, USA - YL17G12_20 | ecosystem: Environmental > Aquatic > Freshwater > Lake > Sediment | place: USA: Wyoming | collected...
AAACGTTGCTACAACATAGCAACAATACAGTAACAAGGTAATGATTCATTTTTCTCTCATAAAATTATGATTTTACAATCTATATAATATTGCATAGATAGTCCATTATATTGCTGCATGTGACATTTGACCACTTCAAGGAAAAAGGTATTCGAATCCTTTATTTTTCAATTGGGCGCATCTCGCGAATTCGTGAGATGCCCGATTCCCCACATTTATTTGGAAATATATTGACATTACACGGTTGCTTGATTTTTCTCAAATATTATTCACCTGATTGTTTTCTGAATACTTCGCTCGTGTAAAGGAGGTGATTCTTTCATGCTGAATCATGTCTTTATTATTTTGATTGTCCTTGGTGTGATTATCGGCATGGGGGTCTCCATTAGTGATGCCCTGAAGGCGGATTCTTTCGAGAAACGGATTGAGGTGTTAAAGGCAAAGGGCAAGGATATCACCGACAAGGTGAAGGAAACGGTGGAGACAGCCGTCAAGATATGCCTGGATTACATTGGACTCATGGCGCTCTGGCTTGGTATCATGAAGATTGCTGACGAGTCCGGTCTGGTCAGGGCGCTTGTCAATCTGATTCGCCCCGCCATGATTCGCCTCTTCCCGCGTGTGCCGGCAAACCACCCCGCCATGGGCGCTATGTTGCTTAATATCGCCGCAAATATGCTCGGACTGGATAATGCCGCCACACCCATTGGACTCAAGGCTATGAAGGAACTCCAGACTCTCAATGCCGAAAAGGACACCGCCTCTGATGCCATGATAATGTTTATGGCTATCAATACCTCCAGTGTGACCATCGTTCCGGCAATGGTTATGTTTTTCCGCGCCTCCACAGGCTCAAAGAATCCGCAGATAATCCTGGGACCCGCCATTCTTGCAACCATCTGTTCCACCGCCGCTGGAATCACAGCCGCCTATCTGATGGCAAAATTTGCCAAGCCAACGCGCGATTATTATAACGAATATCTTGCCGGGAAGGACATTGATGCCATTGCGGCGCAAGAGGCGCAAAAGGGAAGTGAGACTGCATGATTTGCGCAGGAGGTGTAATATATGAAACGTTCATTTTTCATGGGATTTTTATGGATGACCCTGACAGCGCTCTTCCTTCTGACGCTGACAACACTTCTGACGGGGCAGAACACTGCACAGACTGCCGCCCAGACTGCCGCGCAGACTGCCGCCCAGACCCCGCCCCGTTCCTTGACCACAGGTCGTGTCTTTATGTCCCTCATCGATGTCTTTTCCCAGTGGTGCATCCCGCTCATCATCTTCGCCATCGCCGGATATGCCTACTTCTTAAAAAAGGTCAAGGTGTATGAGGTCTTTGTGGAAGGGGCGAAGGAGGGTTTTCACGTTGCGGTGAGGATTATACCCTATCTCGTTGCAATACTTTTCACAATCGGGATATTCCGCGCCGGTGGGGCGGAGGGAATTATCAATGGGATAATCGCGCCTGTTATGACCTTCTTAGGCGTCCCGCCATCCATCCTGCCTCTCTGTTTGATACGTCCCATGTCGGGTGCAGGCGCACGAGGCGTTATGATAGACATTTTCAAGCAATACGGTCCGGACAGCATGGATGGTCTTATCGCCTCAGTCATTCAGGGGAGCACGGAGACCACATTTTATGTGATTGCTGTCTATTTAGGCTCCATCGGGGTGCGCAAGACACGCTATGCCGTTTCTGCCTGCCTGACGGGGGATATTGTCGGCATGATAGCCAGTGTCATCATCTGCAAGCTCTGGCCCTGGCCATTTTAGTCAGGCGTTTCAGACGTAAAAAATGGGCGGAACGGCTTGGTGCCTGCTCCGCCCTTTTTATTGACCCGTCTCTGAATCTTGAAAACGTTAATTTTGTTCTTGACAAAAAATGATTATAAAATATATTAATTAAGTTTTTCGAAAATAGAGGTTTTTTATATTTATAATCTCATCGTAGCAAAATAGTAGGAGGTAGAAGAATATGAGGAAAAACAACCGCGTTTGGGGTCGTTTTATAAATATTGTGACGCTTATATTGATGCTCAGCATGGGGGTCATTACTTCTGGTGCGCTGGCAGATGACCTCACGGACGCCAAGGCGCTCTTCGATCAGAGAAAATACAAGGAGGCACGAGCTGAATTTTTGAGCATCTTATCCTCATTAAGTGGCGAGGCAAAACAAATTGCCGAACTTAACATTTTAAAATGTGATTATTTCCTTAAGGATCATGAATCCCTTGCAACATTTTACGAGGCACATAAAGCGGAAGCCGCAAGCACAAAGTATGAACCCGCTTTTCTTGTAGTGTATGCCAACTCCCTGAAAGACAATCAAAAGGATTACGCGGCAGCTCGGGTATTGTACGAGAAAATAGTCAAGGATTTCCCAGATAGTCCTTACGCTGCGCCCGGTTCCCTCCTGCGGTTGGGTGAACTCGATCTCAAGGAGAACAAACCGGATATAGCATTGGGACGTTATCGGGAACTATTAAATAAATATCCTGACTCGGATTATACCGATAACGCCATGATTGGACTCATGCAAGGTTATTATCAGCTGAAGGATCGCACTAATATGGAAAAAATCCGCAGCGAATTGTTTAAAAAATATCCTGATTCACCTCAGAAGGCGCGGGCAGCATTTCTTTTGGGCGAGTATTGCATAAGTATAGAGCGCAACAGGAAAAATGCTATTTCTTATTACATGGAATGTTATCAAAATTATCCTGACAATTCCTCCCAGCGCTTAGCAAAGATTCGCGCCGCGGACCTGTTGCCCTATGAAAATGTTGATTTCAGCATTAAACTTTATAATGAAACGCTCGCGGAAAGAAATAAACTTCACAAGGATATGGAGGCGTGGTGTGAGTTGGAACTGGGCTTCGCTTACTTGTTAAAGGGCGAGCAGGAAGAAGCCAAGGTATTATTTGAAAAAGTAGTGAATACGGAAAAATACGGGCAGAAGTATAAAAATCGAGCGCAAAAATATTTAATCGCCTGCAACAATCCCGACAGCATCGAAGCATTTGACACATCCTTCGAACTGGCGTTTCGGGCACGCGAGTATCTGGTTCAATTTGATCATGCGGACAGACATTATGAAAATATGATCCGTCTCTCGAAACTGGGGGTAGTGAATTCCTGTTTAAAAGATACAGCCGTAAGCAATAGTGAAAAAGCCCCCAAATTATATCAGCTTGCCATAGCATGGTATTATCTGAGTGAAATGGGCACGGCGCGCCGGATTGCCCATCAAATCGTTACTGAATACCCTAACGAGGGTGAAATCACAGCCCATGCAGAATTCCTGATAGCCTTTGTTGATTATTATGGCGGTAAGTATGAGGATGCCATTAACCAATACCTTGCCATTCTTGAAAAATATCCGCAACTCAGCTTTGATATAAGAGTCTTGACGGAAATTGCAAAATGTCAGACATTTCTCAAACAGCGTGAAGAGGCTATCATCACACTGGATGGTCTGGCATGGCTTTATCCCTGGCGCAAGGAGGCAAAGGATGCCCGAAAGAGCATTAATATTCTTATAACAGGGAACGACGCTCTGCGTCAGAAGTATCAGTCCATCGTTTTAAACAATGCAAACCAATCAGATCGGTTTGCGATTCTTGCATCTCTACCTCCTTCTTCATTTCAGGCAAGGATTTATAACGTATTGCGCAAGATTCAACTGGCACGCACTGTAAAACCGGTCAAAGACATAGATTTTGAAGAAATTATTCTTTCCATGAAATAATTCTACGGGAGGAAATACTATGAAAAAACTCTTTGCTTTAATTATCGCTTTATTTCTAATGATGATGTATCCAGGATTAGCTACCCTTCCATCCGATAATCCATCTGAATGCCCCAATATTGGTATCTGGGGTTGTCCCTCCGGCGCTGGTGGTGCTGAGGGTCAACCGTATGGCAATATACCACGGACCTTAGGCGGCCAGACGTCGGTTCCCCCCCCATCCGCCAATATGAATTCTTCCAACCCGAATATAAGCAGTCAGGGAAGTGATGCCATCAACCGAACGTTGAATACTGCCTCATCCAGCGGCGCCTGGTTCCAGGACATGATGCCCATAAGATCAATGATATATCAATCCATGACGCTCTTGAATTATGGTGGTAAAGGTTCCCTACCTATGGAATTGAATCTTTATTATATGTCTTACCGTCCTGATTTTTCCAATAACTCTGATGGTTTGACGCCACTCGGGCCTGGATGGTTTTTGAATTATCACATGCGTTTGGAGACCGCTATAGGAACAGGAGGACTTATTTTCCGAGCAGCGAATGGAGAACGAGTTTCCTTTGGGAAAATAGATGACACAACATGGAAATCACGCTGGTTCTGGCGCATGATGGCTTCGACAATCGTCAAGGTTACAAATGATCCTACCTATGGAACGCTTTACAAATTAACCTTTGATGATAATAAAACCGAATATGGCTTCAGGCAATATGGTCAACTTGTTTACCAAAAAGACCCTGATGGGAACATGTTGAAATTTACCTATGATTCAACGTGGAAAAATCTCGTCCGCATTAATTTTGATCACACCTCGGATGATACGGATGAACGTTATGTGGAACTGGCTTATCAAAGTTATGTTGTGAATTATGAGAATGTGCCGCGACTTACATCTTTGACGGCATCCGATGGTCGCCAATGGCTCTTCGAATACGACAATTCCCAGTATATCCGTCTGATACGGATCAAATACCGCAAAAACAGCAGCTCCACATTATACATCCTTCGCGAGTTCGCTTATACTTCCCAGTGGGAATTCAATATCTCAGAAATTAAAGCCACGCTCGGTGATAATAATAATACCTTTGGAACGCTTGGTTCATATGAATATTCCGGGCAAGGTTATTATATTCGTAAAAAGGATTCCAATGGAAATGTCCTCGCCTCATGGACGGATGGAGGTTTAATTGCATCTTATTCCGTGAATTTTGCCTCTGGTATGAATATGCTGATTCATTGTGATCCATACTCTCTGCCTACGTCATTGGATTATGTCGTTAATGGTTCTACTCAAGCCTCCCAATCATGGGAATACAGAAGAATTTTAATAGATGCTGATCCGCGGATGACGCAGCTTGTTACCAAGCACACCGACGCCGCAGGCAATGTTACCACGTATGAATACTATGGTCCCCCAGACGGCCAAAATTATGCTAATTATTACAGTCCCGAATGCGCACGCCTCAAAAAGATCAACTACCCCGACAGCACCTATACGTATTATGAATACGACGACAACGGCAATATGACGCTCATGCAGGATAATCTGGGGCGCCAATGGCATTATGCCTATAACGCCAATAATCACCTGACATCCGTTACCGACCCGCTCGGACATACAACCTCTTACGCCTATGACATATGGGGCAACCGAGCATCCGTTACCGACCCGCAGAATCTCACGACGACTTATCAATATAACAATTACGGCTGGCTGACCAGCGTCACCGATCCGTGGAATAAAACAACTTCGTATCAGTATGACACTTACGGCAATCTGACACAGGTGACAGACCCCAACAGTCGCATTACGCGCTATCAGAATTATAACGATTTCGGGCAGCCCGGAAAAATCATTGACGCGGCGGGGAATGAATCGTTAATTAATTATAATGCCGCTGGATTGAAGAGCGCCGAGCGCGATTCAAAAGGCAACTGGACTTATTACACATACGATGAGCAATATCGCCTCAAGCAGGTCATGGATGCGATGAACCACACGACCTCCTACGCCTATGATGTGCTGGGGAACCTGACGTCCTTCACGGATGCCCGCAATAATACCACTTCCTATTTATATGACAAATTTAACCGCATGACCCGCGAAACGGATGCACTGAATCATCAGACGAATTATGAATACTCGAACGGCGGCGGGGGATGTTCTTCGTGCGGAGACCTCGGCGCGCTCTCGGCGAAGGTGGACGCCAAAAATCAGCGCACGGAATATGAATACGATAATAGGGGCCGCCTGAATAAGATAGAATATCCGTCGTCGTCCGATTATGTCCAGTTCACCTACGACTACAACGGCAACCGTCTGACGATGTTTGACACACGCTTGAATATCGGAAATGAGACCTTCTCATGGCAATACGACACGCTGAACCGCATGACCCGCGACACGTATCCTAACGGTGATTATATCGAATACACATACAATGCGGCTGGTCAGCGCGCCACGATGCGCCTCCCCAACGGCTCCACGCAGACTTATAATTATGACACCCACAAGCGTCTGTCGTCCATCTTGCACAGCCTCGGCAATAATACGTTCAGCTATGGTTACAACAATGACGACACGCTCTCCCGCATCACATATCCCAATGCGACAATCAATCGCTTCACGTATGACACGCTCTATCGTCTAAGCGGCGTATCTGCGGTGACAGATGATGAACCCACAGCAGTGGAGTCGTATTATGAGATTGCGTATCAATATGACGCCAACGGCAATCGCACCCGCGCCGCGTGGGACAGCGATCTGAGTTCCACCTTTTTATTCACGAAAAATTATACTTATGACGCGCTGAACCAGTTGAAATCTGAGCAAAAGATGAATCAGGCGTTGACACAGCGGCTATATGAATATCAGTATCAATTTGATGCTGCGGGCAATCGCACACAGATGGATTATTTTGATGGGAGTGTCACGCAGACGACGTATTATCCATTATATAATGAAGCAAATCAATTGAAAAATCGCAACGTTGGCAGCAATCAATATACATACGACTATGACACCAATGGAAACATGACGTGGGAGAAGTTAGGGCAGAATAATCTCCGCAAATTTGTCTGGAACGCTGACAACCGTTTGAACGAGGTGGTAAATTATGGTGGGGGGCATGTCTTTTACGCTTACGACGCTCTGGGGCGACGTATTGCGCGAAACGACTATAACGAGGCAATCAACACGCTTTATTTCTATGACGGTCTGACCGTGATTGCCGAGAAGGAAAAAGTTGAGGCGGACGGCACATGGGACTGGCAGCGCATATTCACCGTTGCGCCCGGAGTAATCGGCAACATCTTCCGCATCAGTGAAAAGAGCGGCGCCAATTGGGTGGATACCTATTATCACTACGACGCCATCGGCAACGTCGCCCTGCGCACCAACTCATCCGGCGGCGTTGTCGAATCCATCGACCAGGAAGCCTACGGCAATGTCAAAACCGGCTCCCAATCCGGCTATCATCTCACCACGAAGGAATATGATTCGATACCAGAATTGTATTATTTCTGGCAGAGGTGGTATGATCCAATAATAAGTATATTCATTTCAATATCACCATATTCAGCAAATGTAGAACAACCATATTGTTATACTAATAACAATCCAATGAAATATTTTGATCCATCAGGAGAATATGCTCTTGCTTGCCGAGATACAACAATAACAAGTCGGCTTCCCGATCAACATAAATGTGCAAGCTTAGTTGGTGTTTATGTCGATGATCCTACATTAGCCGCATGCATAGAAAATAAAATTAATGATAAAGATACAAAGATAACATGTAGGTCTACAGGATTTTGTAATCATCCAGATAGAAAAGCACATCCTACAGTCATAGGAATTAATTTATGTCCCGGTAAATTTCAGAGTTGTTTGTCTCTGGATATGTGTTTGATTATTATCCATGAACTTGCACATACTTGTGGTTGGAGTGATAAACAAGGCCGTCCTGGCAGTGTGCCTGGATGGGATGGTTCCTATACTTGTAATAATAATAGATGTCCATAGTGTATACATTAAATATTGACATAATTAATTAAACGAAAGGATATTAATAATGATAAAAAATAATATATTAAAAATATTATTGGTATTATATATATTATTATCCTTAAGCTACATTTATATATTAAACATAAAAATATTATCGTTGAAAGGAATTCTTTCTGATATAATATATCAAGGTAAGCATACTTTAGAATCATATAATTCTGCCGAGAAAACAGTATTAGTACATATAATTGTTACAAACGAAAAAAATGGTATTGTATTAATAAATGGTATTCCCATATTTTGTGAGCGAATTGAAAAAGAAAGACAAAATTATCCAAGCTTTGGAGTGATTATATTCAATGTTAATATTGGATCAAACATTTGTATATACGCTTCGGATTTTAATTTAAAGATACAAAAAGTAGAAACATTTAATATCAAAGAGGAGACTTATTTTCAAATAAAGATAGATAGTAATATAAAAATAATAAGAGTTCCAGCAAGCAAAGGTAGTATTGGAGTTTTATAATAAATAATATCACACAGTTGATCCATTTTCAGGCGTTGACGCAGCGGCTGTATGAGTATCAATATTCTTTTGATGCGGCAGGGAATCGGTCGCAGATGAAATATTACGATGGGAGCACCACGCAGACAACGTATTATCCAGTATACAATGAAGCAAATCAATTGACCCAGCGTAGTATCGGCGGGCAGGCGATTCATTACTCTTATGACAATAACGGCAATATGACGGACGAACATGTTCACGATCCGAATTTTAATAGCCTGCGCATCTTTTCGTGGAACAGGGACAACCGCATGACCACTGCAGAGAATATTGTAGATGACACGGTGGCGGCATACACATACGACGCGCTTGGGCGGCGAATTATGCGGTGGGACCCTTACGTGGATATTAAGACGGTGTATTATTACGATGGCTTATCGGTCATCGCCGAGAAACAGAAAATCGGAAGCGGTTCATGGGACTGGCAGCGCATATTCAGCGTTGGTCCGGGCGTGATTGGCAACATCTTCCGCATCTCAGAAAAGAGCGGCTCCAACTGGGTGGATATTTACTATCATTATGATGCCATTGGCAATGTTGCCCTGCGCACCAACTCCAGCGGCATTGTCGAAGCCATCGACCAGGAAGCCTACGGCAACGTCAAGGTCGGGGCACAATCGGGGTATCACCTCACCACAAAGGAGTATGATTCCATTTCAGAACTTTATTACTTCAATGCACGCTGGTATGATAATAATATTGGTCATTTCAATAGCAAAGATCCCCTTCCAAATATAAAACCGTATCTATTTTGTATAAATAACCCCAATTTATATATTGATCCAAATGGATTAGAAGATACCTTAACTATGTGCAGAACATCTTCATCTAAAGAATTAATATTTGATACTGGTTGGTATTTTTTTAAGAGAATTATAAAATGGGACATTAGTTCGATTGATGGAGGTGCAGAGTCTGTTTATTGTTTTTGTCATCTAATAGCAAGAAATTGGAGAAATATTTATGCAAGATTATTAACTTGGAAAATAACAACTGAGACAATCTGTAATCTTGGTGGTGAATGTGAAAATAGGGTAGTAAGAAGCAATGATGAAAGATATGAACATAAGCGACTTGAGAGGTATATTGATGTTCCTATGCAACATCCCATGAGAACTGTTGTTTTAGGTATTAAAGGTGAAGGTGGATGTTTATGTTTTATGCCTTCTGATTAAAATAAAATATTTTTGTTAAAGAAGGAGTACATCAAGTGATAAAATATAATATGATTTGGGTATATATAAATCTGATAATTACAATAATTCCATTATGTTGCTATGCAAATAATAGTGAATATAATTCATTCTTATTAGAAGAACTTAACATTACAACAGAAAAACTTAGAAAATCACCAAATGATACAAAAATGATTCTAAGATACTCCAACATCCAATGGGGGTTGGGTAATTATGATAAGGCGGAAATATATGCTAGAAATGCACTTAGTATGATGCCAAATGAACCCAATATGTTATTAAACCTTTCAATTATCTTATTTTCACAACAGAAATATAATGAGATGTTTACTCTGCTTGAACAATTAAAAAAAATTACACCACAAAATCCGGCCATATATGATCTTTATTCGAAATATTATCATAAAATAGATGATAAAGATAAAGAATATTTTTATCTAATATCAATGCTATCTTTAGTGAATAATCAAAATGATTCGATCCCTTATATTGATGGGATAATTGCTATTGATGATAAAAATGATAATTCATTTTTGATCCCTTCAAAAAGAGACTTGGAATATCAAATCGTGGAGAAAATGGAAAAATATCAGAATTTAATCTCTCTTTATCAAACAATAAATGATACAACATCAAATACATTAATCATGGAAAAAAAGGGGAAAATAAAAATTTCACTTGAAGAACTAATTATGAAATATCCACGAATCTCAATTCTTAAAATTTATTATGCTGCCATTTTAAGTACTTATGGCAGAAATGAAGACGCAAAAGATATATTATTAAAATTAATAAATGAGTCACCTAAATATACAGAATCGTATGTGCTTATGGCTTATATTCTTAAAAATGAGAATAAAATCTCCGAGGCGTTGAATTATCTTAACAAAGCCGAACAAATATCTACAAATCCTAATATATTCTTCCTCCAAGGACAAATATATGAAAAAACAAAGCAATATGAGCAAGCAATTAAAGAATATAGTAAGGGAGTAAACGAAATAAAATCACGGGGAAATGAATTATCAATTAATTATTATTCTGATCTTAATCATGTTATGGAAAATAAAATTATTGAGTTGCAGAATAGGTAAGTAGTGATGGGGTCAATCTCACCCATTTGCGTCATTTTCAGTTTAGATTCACTTAGCCTTTGGCGAATGTGGACATTCATAATAAATAGGCGTCAATTTGCCTCCGCCCGCTGAAAAGTTCTACTACCCGCGGTTTTTTGGCTTTTAGAGTGATATAGCAAAAGGGCAACGCAGGAATCTGGTAGTGAATAATGCGTTATCTTTTCGCCTGTAATATTTTCTCCACATCTCTTGCGGAGAGGGTGTTGAGAACGTGACGCGGTTCGCACCATCCCTTTCTTGCCATCCCCACTCCCAGCTCGGTGAAATCTAACTCTTCCAGATTGTGGGCATCAGGACTGATGCAGATGCAAACGCCTGCCTCTATTGCCTTCCTGACGTTATGCCAGTCAAGGTCAAGGCGCAATGGCTGGCAGTTCAGTTCGATGATGACGCCATGACGGGCGGCAGCGTCGATGATGGCGCCCATGTCCAGCTCATATCCCTCCCGTCCGAGCAGGAGGCGTCCTGTGGGATGTCCGAGGATGGTTGTGTGCGGATTCTCCATCGCCTTTATGATTCGCCGGGTCATCTCTTCTTTTGGCATCTTGAACTTGCTATGCACGGAGGCTATCACAAAATCAAGTTTATCTAAGATTTCATCGGGATAATCGAGAGAGCCATCGGGCAGGATGTCCGATTCTATCCCTTTGAAGAGGCGGACATTTTTCAGATTTTTATTCAGGGCATTGATTTCATCCAGTTGTTTGAGGAGTCGCTCAGGGCTGAGACCATTGGCATAGAAGGCGGCGCGGCTGTGGTCGCTGATGCCGATGTATTCACAGCGGCGCCTTGTTGCCTCTGCTGCGTAATCATTCAGGGTGGCGACTCCGTCGCTGTAATTCGTATGCGCGTGAATGATGCCTTTTACATCCTCCTGCGTGATGAGATGTGGGAGGGTTCCCTTTTCTGCCGCCTCAATTTCCCCCCAGTCCTCGCGCAGTTCAGGCGGTATATAGGCGAGCCCCAGACGCTTGAAGATCGCCTCCTCCGAGTTGAGCCGCGCTGATTTTTTTGCGTCCCTTTTGAAAAGACCGTATTCATTAAGTTTGTAGCCCAGATGCAGGGCGCGCCCCCGCATTGTCACATTGTGCGCCTTACTCCCTGTGAAATACATAAGAGCAAAGGGGAACTGTCCCTCCGTGACAATGCGTAAATCCACATTGATTCCCATTGTCAGACGCACACTGCTTTTTGTTTCACCGCGGGCGAGAACCTCCTCCACCAGGGGATGGGAGATAAAGGCATCCACGAGTGATGCCGGATTGGTGGAGACGGCGAGGATGTCAATATCCTTCACTGTGTTGGCGAATCGGCGAAGGCTTCCTGCAACCTCAAGATGTTTTACCCCTTTTATGTTTTTAAGGGACTGAAGGAGCCCCTGCGCCGCATTGCGGGCTTCATGGAGAAGGAACCGCCCGTGCGCCTTCTTGAGATATTCAATCCCTTTTAAGATATTCTCCTGGGTTTTGGCGCCGAATCCCGGCAATTCGAGGAGTCTATTTTCGCGGCAGGCATATTCCAGTTCCCTCACGCTTGCCACACCCAGTTTTTCATAGACCGCCCGCGCCTTTTTTGGACCAAAACCGGGGATGTCGAGCATACCCATCAGCCCCTCGGGAAGGCTGGCTTTCAGTTCATCATGATAGGGGAGATGTCCGGTTCTGATGAGTGTGAGAATCTTTTCTGCGATGGATGAGCCGATTCCCTTTATGCCTTCAAAGTCGCTTATGTCTTTGAATTCATCGGGTGGGCGGTCGAGTGTTTCAATGGTGCGGGCGGCGTTACGGTAGGCGTTGCATTTGAATGGATTTTCACCTTTCAGTTCCAAGAGGGTGGCAATCTCCTCAAAAATTGCCGCCAGTTCTTTCTTATTCATGCACCATATATAACCTTTAAAATTTGCGGGATGATATTTTATAATTCCTGCGGGATTTCTTCCATGACATGGGTCTCGATGATGTCGCCTTCCTTGACATCGTTGAATTTATCAAGTCCTATGCCGCATTCGAGGGCGTTTAAGACGCTGGATACATCCTCCTTCACCCGGCGCAAGGATGAGATTTTACCCTCAAAGACTACCGTATTATCGCGGATGAGACGCACCTTGTCAGACCTTTTGATTTCCCCTGTCAGGACAAAACAGCCGGCAATGTTGCCCAACTTGGAAATCTTGAATACCTGGCGCACCTCTGCGCGTCCGTGCTCCACCTCCTTGTATTTCGGCTCAAGGAGTCCTCGCATTGCCATCTTGACCTCATCCAGAAGTTCATAAATGACACGGTAGGTTTTTATCTCAACCATCTGTTCCTGCGCCAGCTCGGCAACAGAAGGTTCCGGCCTTACAGTGAACCCGATTATGATGGCATCAGAGGCGTCGGCAAGGTGAACATCCGATTCATTTATCCCGCCCACGCCGGCGTGCAATATGTTTATCTTGACCTTCTCCGTGCTCAACTTTTCCAGCGACTGTGAGATTGCCTCTATCGAACCCTGGACATCACCCTTAAGGACGATGTTCAGCTCTTTGGTCTCCGACTCTGTGATGTAAGATTGGAGGTTTTCGAGGGTGACGTGACGCGTCTGGCGCAGACCCCGTATCCTTCTGCGGAGGGTGCGGATGGAGGCGATTCGGCGGGCAGTCTTTTCATCGGGCATCACGAGGAAGGATTCCCCAACCGTTGGAACGCCTGTCAGACCAACCACCTCCATCGGCATGGAGGGTCCAGCCTCTTTCAATGCCCTCCCGTGGTTATCAATCATTGCCCGAATCTTGCCGAACTGATTGCCCGTCAGGATGACATCGCCCGTCCTGAGCGCTCCTTTCTGCACAAGGAGTGTTGTGATGACGCCTCGGAGGGGGTCCATATGGGATTCAAGGATAGCGCCCTCGGCGGGACGCTCCTGCTCTGCCTTCAGCTCCAGAATCTCCGCCTGGAGATGAATAAGTTCGAGGAGTTTTTCCACATTGGCGCCTGTCTTGGCGGCGATCTCGGCATACAATGTCTCACCGCCGAGTTCCTCGGAAACCAGCTGATATTTCATCAGTTCCTGTTTGACATGGTCGGGATTGGCGCCCGCTTTGTCCATCTTGTTGATTGCCACAATTATGGGGACATTTGCCGCCTTCGCATGATTGATTGCCTCAACAGTCTGGGGCATCACGCCATCATCGGCGGAGATAACCAGAACCACAATATCCGTCACCTTTGCGCCGCGGGCGCGCATTGCTGTGAATGCCGCATGACCCGGGGTATCGAGGAAAACAATATCGCCCTTCGGTGTCTTGACACAATAAGCGCCGATATGCTGAGTGATGCCGCCAAACTCCTGGCTGGCGATGTCAGACTTGCGAATGCTGTCAAGGAGTGTTGTTTTCCCATGGTCGACGTGTCCCATAATGGTGACAACCGGCGGACGCGGTTTCATCTTTTCCAGGTTGTCTAAGACCACGTATTCGCGGATGTCATACTCATCGCTCTCCGGGATGATTTCGAGGGCGACGTTGAATTCCTCTGCAAGCACCTGGCAATGTTCTGTTGAGAGGGTCTGGTTTGGAGTGAAAGTCTCCCCCATGACTTCAAGTTTTGCCAGGACATCTTCGACGGGGACTTCAATCTTCTCGGCGAATTCTTCGACCGTGGCTTCACCCTGAATGAGGACGGATTTTGTCTTCGGTTTTTCCAGTTGGGGTCTTCGCTTCTGCGCCCTGGGACGTTTAACTGGGACGGCGGGAAGGGTATCAAGGTCGACATAAAAGGAGGGACGTATCTTTTTCGTCCTTTTCTGTTCCTCCTCTACTTCATCCCTGGTGGGGGTTTTTTTGCCCTTGGAGCGCTTTTTCCACCGCTCGGCGATATCCTTTTTCAGCTCCTTGAAGCTCATGACCTCAATGGTGGGGACGATGAGCTCACCCGTCTTGGAATCCTTTTTGTGCCTGTGTCCCCTCGGTCTTTCCTTTGTTTCCTGGGGTTTGGGTGAGATTGCCTCCGGGTGTGGGGATGTGAGAGATTTGCCCTCTCCGGTAATATGAGCCTCATCTTTGGCTCGTGGATGGACGGGGCTCGTTTTGGTAAAGGCTGTGGTCTGAATGGTCGGGTGGCGATGAGCGGATTTTGGCTGTGGCTGTGTTGGGGTTATCTCCCTGGCTGACCTGGCTTTTTCAATGGCTTCCTTCTTCGCCTTGTCCGTTGTGGTTGACTGGGGTTTGATAAGGAAGCCGGGACGGAAGGTCTTTGTCCTGGGTTTGGAGGGTATAACATGAGCGGCGGGGGTTGTTTCCGGGGGTGCCGTTGCGGCGGGTGCGGTGGCGGTTTCCCGAATCACCTCCCGGGGCGGCTGCTTTTGTTCAGATTCCCCCTGTTCACGCGTCTTTCGCCTGAGAAATGTGCTCTTGATACGCTCCACATCGTGGTCGTCTATAGGGCTCAAATGGTTTTTGACGGGCAGGCGCATCCGCTTCAATTCGGCGAGAAGGTCCTTAGGACTCATGTCAAGTATTGCGGCGAGATCATGAACTTTCATACCCGAATGCTCCAATCATTACCCCACGACACATAGAATGCCTGACAAAAAGAATCCGCCTGAGGCGGACTCACCACAGAGCCACAGAGAACACAGAGAATATCATAACACTTTAATGTTCAAACTCTGTGCTCTCTGTGGCTCTGTGGTGAAATGTTTTTCACTATTTTGTTTTCTCAGGGGTTTTCAATCCTTTGTATATATCAAATATGGTAAACCCGTCACGGGTCTTTTTTTCCTTATCGGGTCATATATTAATAGTAGAACTTAATTCTGCCGGCGCGCCGCGTCAATATTTATTCATTGTGTTGCGGATTGGGTAGTAATCCATGGCGCTGATTATTGTCCCTCCTCGGCGTTATTATTTTTGTTGGAGGATTCCTCGGGAGCGCTGATTTCCTGCGCCTTGTCATTGCCCGGCGCGGGTGTTTCTCCGGAGGTCTCCTCTTCCGCCTTTTCTTTTTCCTTGTCGGTATTGAGTTTTTTGGCAAGCTCCTCAAGGGCGTCCATGTATTCCTTTGCGCCGCTGACGAGATTTTCCGCCAGTTGCAGATCCCCGTTGGTGAAGTTCAAAAGGAGGGCGGGTGCGGTTTTGGAAATCTTTTCAACACTGTTGTAATGCGATTTCATCAGGGCGTCGCGGGCGAGCTGGGTGAGACCATCCACCTGGCTGAGGAAATCCTCTAAGTACCGCCGATTCAGCTCCCCCATTTTTTCCAGCAGTTCCCGGCGCTCCTCTGAAAGAATATCTATCTTCCAACCTGTAAGCTTTGCCGCCAGCTTGGCGTTCTGCCCGCGTTTTCCGATGGCGAGGGAGAGGCTGTTCTGGGAGACAACCACCTGCGCTGTCCGGCTGTCCTCTGAGAGATTGATGCTGATTACTTCTGCGGGGTTGAGCGCCGCCCGGATAAGTTCCTCCGGATTGGCTTTGTAAGGGATGACATCTATTTTTTCATTATCCAGTTCGCGCACAATCATCTGCACGCGGGAACCCTTCATCCCCACGCAGGCGCCGACGGGGTCGACATCCGGATTTGTGCTTGTGACTGCTATCTTTGTCCTGACGCCCGGCTCACGGGCGATTTTCACAACCTTCACAGTGCCGTCGGAAATCTCCGGCACCTCCTGTTCAAAGAGTTTGATAACCAGTTCGGGACATGCCCTTGAGACACGAATCTCGGGACCGCGCTGAGTTTTCTGCACATCCTGGATATACACCTTGATGCGGTCGCCATAGCGATACTGCGCCCCGTAAGGGACTTCGTTCTGGGGAAGAATGGTTTCCACCTTTCCCACGCCCACGATGACATTACGGCGTTCAAAGCGTTGCACAATGCCAGTGACAACCGTCCCCACTTTATCGGTGAATTCACTCATGACCTTTTCCTGCTCGGCTTCCCTCAGCCGTTGCATGATGCCCTGGCGGACGGATTGTGCTGCGATGCGGCCAAACTCAAAGGGGTCGATTTCCACCTCTATGTTCTCGCCCTCGGTGGCGTCCTTTTTGATTTTCTTAGCGGACTTCAGGTCTATTTCATATTTTGGTTCGCCGACCTCGGCAACGGCTGTTTTCTCCACAAAGATATGCAGTCTGCCGCTTTCCATATCCAGCACAGGGCGTGTTTCCCTGTAAAAGAGTGGACCCTTCTTGGATGTGGAGATAATTGACTGTTCAATGGCATTTTTCACCACTTCGATATCAATATCTTTTTCTTTGCTGATCTGGCGGACAAAGTTGATGAAATTTACCTCCAACATGGCAATGCTCCTTCGGCAAATTATTGCGCATCCTCTTCTTTTTTAACAAAAAAAGTGGGCTTGGGCCCACTTTTGTTCAGAACAAAGATAATCTGTTTATATTCAATCATTGCCCATAGTGCAAGGACTATTTTTAATTTTTTGTGCAGAATATTTTGATGTGCGTTGCTTTTCCCACAAAGCCAATGTGGAGTCTCAATATCTTGACAGGACTTTTGAGAATTTATTATGTATGTATTAATTCATGTGAGGCAAAGATTAATTCCCGGAGTGGAACTGTCATGAAAAAATTTCTTTCTATTCTCTCACTATCCGTTGTGTTATTCTTTGGCGGGTGCAAGTCACAGAAACCGGAGGTCTCCGTTGTGGAGCTTGAGGTGGAAACGGTGAGACCCCGCATGGGTGAAATAAGCGATTCATTTGTCGAGCCCGCCATGTCCCGTCTCAGCGAATCTTACCTTATCACCATGCCTGTGGATGGTCGCATCGGCAAGATTGAGCGTGAGCCTGGAAGCGCTGTGAAGTCTGGTGAGAAGCTTATCGAGATTGACCTTGTTCCCTTTGAGGAGATGGTGGCTGAGGCGCGCGCCGCCGTGGGGGAACTGGAAGCCCAGATAAGGGTGAATGAGCATGAGAGTATGGAGCAGGCAATCATGATAGCAGGGCACAAGGCAATTGCGGCTGCTGAAGAGGCAATGAAGTCCGCCGATGCCCAGGTCGCCGCGGAAAAAGTGCGCTATGAACGCGCCGCCAAGGATGTCGCTCACTATCAGGAACTTGCCCATACGAATGTCCTGCCGGAGGGCAGGCTGGAAGATTATGAAATCAAGGCGGAAAACCTCGCAATCGGGCTGAGGAAGCAGGAATTTCAACGCGCCGCCCTCGGCGCCATATATGAGGCTTATAAACTCATACCCGAGCTGACGGATGGATGGATTGGCGCCAAACATCTTGAGCGGGAAGCGCTTGCTCAAAAACTCCTTCAGGCGAAGGCAAGGCTCTCACGCGCAGAGCATGAACTCAAGATTGCCGAGATACGCTCCCCGATTGATGGCATCGTCCTGGAGCGCCATGAACGCGGCGATGGCTTTCTCCCCGCAGGACGCCCCCTCCTTCTTCTGGGCAACATGAAGGACCTTGAGGGCGAGGCTGACATCCCCACCAATTATGCCACAAGGATTTCACCCGGCTCGCAGGTTTTGCTGGATATTTATCATCAGGGCAAGCCCGTTACGGGTAAGGTGGTGCGGATTGAACCGGTCGGATTTAAAAAGGTCACGCAGGGAGTGGAAGAGATGAGGGTCAAGGTAATATTCTCACTTGATGTGAAGCCTGAAAAAATCGGGGTGAATTACGGCTTTCTTGCGAGATTTTACACCGGCGGGAAATCCACCCCCCTCATCATCCCCGAAAGAAGCGTCCTACAGGCGACTGATGGCTCGCATTATGTCTTCAAGATTATGGGCGACAAACTCACAAAACAGCCGGTTGAAATCACCCGTGGTGAAAAGGAGATAGGTGTGACCTCAGGGCTGACACGGGATGACCTCGTTGTGATTTTCCCCGATACCGCCATGAAGGAGGGCATCAAGGTCAGGGTGAAAAAATGATGAGACGGGTTATCCGAATACTTTTAGGAACGCCCGCCGTTGCCTTGGCATAGGCGGATGGCAAGCGGGCTTTATTGTTAGTTTAAGAACGTCCGCCGTAGCCCTGGCATGGGCGGATTGATTAATTACGATTGTGATGGTATATCAACATGATGCGAGGTTCACAAGACCCTTCCGTCCTGAATAGATATACAAACACCCTGGAGACGATGACGGGAAAGATACGGCTCGCCTCGCGCCCCTACCATGCCCAGATTGAAACCACAACCAGCTGCAACCTCAATTGTATCATGTGCAGTCGGGAAAAATATCACGGAAAGGGAAAACATCTCAGTCGGGAGATTCTGAGGAAACTTCTGGATGAGGTGTTTCCTTACCTGCAAGAGGTGATTCTGAGTTCCTTCGGCGAGCCTCTCTTATATCCCCATCTTGATGACCTGCTTGAAAGTTTGCAACGGTTTCCGCGGCTCTCCATGGGTTTTTACACCAATCTTATTCCCCTGACCGAGGAGAAGGCGGAACAGATTATCCGCCAGGGGGTTTCTTATCTTTGCGTGTCCATTGATGGAGCCACAAAGGAGACGTATGAAAGGATTCGCCAGAATGGCAGGTGGGAGCAACTGATTGAGAAACTGGAGCTTCTAAATTCCATAAAGAAGAAATATAAAAGCCGTCGCCCATTTTTGCATTTGGTCATCGTCGGGATGACGGAAAACATCCGCGAGCTTCCCCTGTTTGTGGATTTTGCGCAGAAATACGGCTTTGGCGCAATCAAGGTCTCACACAATCTGTATGTGGATGACCCATCGGTGGAGTATCTCTCTCTTGTCAATGAGAAGGCGCTTGCCAATCGCATGTATGCCGAGGCTTATGAGAAGGCGATTTTAGCGGGCATTCTTAATAACTTTGCCATAAAACCCTTCCGCCTTTCTCCAGAGGAGGAACCAACGGGCGCAGGGCACCCCTCCCCATCCGTTCACAGGACAATTCCATACTATCTCAATAAATTATATTTCGGTCAGGTTTTGCCTCAACTTATGCGCTTCAAGAACACGTGGGAATTTTCCGGCAAGAGCTGGAAATATTTCCTCCCATTATTTTCCAGGAAGGTTTATCGGAGATATCTCTCCCTTCGCAGAAACGCACATCCGGCGTTATATCCCTTTCCAAATGATGCCCCGCCGTATCATTGCGGCAACCCCTGGACGCATGTCCGGGTAGATGTGGATGGCAGGATTTATCCCTGCTGTTTCATTGATACCGTGATGGGGGATTTAAGCACGCAATCGTTTGATGAAATCTGGAATAGCGGGAGTTATCGCAATCTGAGGGAGTCCATTGTTACAAGGAAGTTCTGGCCCATCTGTCGCAAGTCGGCATGCAACTGGGTTGTCCCCGGTGCGTCGGAGTCTTACGGTGTGGAGTTTCTTGGAGCGCCCGAGCGGTTAAATCTTATTGCGGGCGAGGAATCGGAGGTTCGTGTTCGGGTTCGCAACAAAAGCAGGTTTACATGGCCGAAGGAGGATAAGGCAGGTTGTGATTATTTCACACTTTCCTATCGTTTATTCACGCCTGATAAACATCTTGTTATGGAGGGTGCGCGCGGAAGAGTGCTTAGAACGGTGCTCCCCGGCAGGGAGGCGGATATTCGGCTTAAGATATGGGCAATCCCCAATGCGGGGGAGTATGAGATTCGACTCGATATGGTGCATGAGGGCGTGACATTTTTCAGCGACCGCGGGAATTTTGGACTCATTATTCCTGTGAAGGTCTCGCACTTTTACAGGGCGCTCATCATGCCTGAAAGGGCATTCCCGAAAGAAGTCATTACCGGGGATGTTCTGATGCATGATTTGAAGGTGCAAAACAACTCAGATTGTTTGTGGCATGCTCAAGGTGAGGAGAGTGTCAATTTGTCATATCACTGGCGGGTCGCCAATGGTTCCTATGCGGTTTTTGAGGGGCTGAGGACGTCCCTGCCGCGGGACCTGTCACCGGCGGAGGCTGTGAATATTGAGTTGAAGGTTCAGGCGCCAGAGGATGCAGGTGAATATATATTGGAGATTGACCCCGTTTTTGAGCATCATGCCTGGTTTTCCATGAGGGGTCAGCCGCCGGTGGCATTTCCGGTCAAGGTTGTTGCGCCGGACGATATCTCCGCCCGGCTGTGAACCCTTCAGTAAATCTCCCAGTCGTCAACCCTTGTGATGGATTTGCGAGGCTGTTCAGGCGGCAATACGCCACCACCGCTGACTCCCTGCGGAATCCCCATGGAGCATGTGCCACCGGCGCGCGTGATGAGAGTCGGTGTGTCCGTGTCCCAGTACATGGAACGCTCCACCACAATCGGGGCGTCAGATACGACGACGGTTGAAAACGCCTTATCGAAAAGTTCCGTGATGTCGTTGCAGACAATCGTTTTGCGCTGATAAGACGGGATGGTATAGTTTTTCACCACGACCTCTCCGGTGGTGAGGAGAAAGCGCGCTGTAATAAAGGCATCCTTGGAGTTGGGATTTGCGAGGAGAATTTCCGTGCGCAGTTTCCCGTAGGCGATGGGGACGGTGGCTCCCTCAGGCATTATCCAGAAGGTGGATGTGACAGGGCTTGCAATGGAATTATGCCCACCCTTCCAGCCAAAGCCGCCAGCCGTCCAGTACATGGAGCGCTCCACAGCAATCGGCTGGGTTGAGGTGATGCTGGTTCCATGCTTTGTTTCAAAGCCGATGCCCTCCGCGTCCCAGCGCACGTTTATGGTCTTGCGGGCGTTGCCAGATACCGTCAGATTCCGGACAACCGGCGTGCTGTTCCCTTCAAGATAGTAATTAATTACAATATTTGCATCGGTTGTGTTCGGGTTCACAATCAGGATGAAATCATCAAATCCCTCGCCGGTGTTGCCCTCGGCGAGATACCAGTTGGAGGAAAGCGCCGGCAGACCGGGAGAGTCGGTGCCCTCCATGTAGTTGGGGGCAGTCCAATTGCTTGCGCGCCACCACATTGCCCGTTCCACAAGGATGCCAGCGCCGGTTGTGGAGTGAACCTTCGTCGAGAAGGCTTTGTTCACGAGGTTCATGTCAAGGGTATGGGGACAGATAGTCAGACGCCTTTTGCCATCTACGTTGAAATGGTGAATGATTGGTTGTTCTCCCTCAGGGAAGAAGGTCACCTCGATGGGGACGGCGCTTGCATTGGGGTTGGCGACAAGGATATAAGTTTCAAACGGGCTTCCCGCGGGACCTGCCGTAACGGTAGCGCCCTCGGCGAGGAACCAATCTGGTTGGGGCTGGGTGACTCCGACCGCATCATGACCTCCATACCAGCGACTGCCCGGACCGGCGAGATACATGGCTCGTTCCACACCGAATCCATTATAACTAGTTTCGGACAAAATAGCCGAGACGCCATCATTTGGGACATAATCATCTACCTGTATGGTTGTCCTGCTGTTTGCGCCCACCGGTATGTAAATAGTCTGGTTATTACCCTTTTCTGGGAGGAAATCAATCTTCACATTGATTGGGAAGTTATTCATATTAGCGATGAGGAGGAAGGTATCAAACATATCATAAGTTGCCCCTTCCGCCAGATACCATATTGAGGAAAGGGTGGGCGTCGGTGTAGGTAGAGGAGTTTGTGTAGGTATGGGCGTTGGTGTAGGTGTGTATGTGGGGGTTGGTGTTGGAGGCGTTGGTGTAGGCGTGTATGTGGGGGTTGGTGTATGTATAGGTGTTGGTGTAGGTGTGGGTGTTGGCGGAATTGGTGTAGGTGTAGGAGTTGGTGGAATCGGTGTTGGTGTTGGCGTTGGTGTTTGCGTCGGTGTTGGTGTCGGCGTTGGAGTTTGTGTCGGGGTCGGTGTTGGCGTTGGCGTAAACTCTGTAACAAGTTGGGCGAAGAAGGTCCTGTTTGCATCACCGCCGATGCTGGTGAAAGCGCCACCGGCATAGATTGTCAAGCCGGAGACGGCGAGAGAATAGACTGAGCTGTTAGCATTGAGGTTCCAGTCGGTTTCGGTGGCCGTGGCGGTGTTAAGGGCGGCAATATGGTTGAGCATCTGCCCGTCGATGCTGGTAAAATCGCCCCCGGCATAGACGGTCGGGTCGGAGACGGCGAGGGCACGAACGTAGTTATTTACGCTTGGGTTCCAGTCAGTGGCGGCACCAGTGTCGGCATTGAGAGCGGCGATGCGATTACGCCACTGTCCCCCTATGCCGCTAAATTCTCCTCCAGCATAGATGGTCAAGCCGGAGACGGCAAGGGCATAAACTTTGCTGTTGGCGTTGGGGTTCCAGTCGGTAGCGGCGCCCGTGGTGACGGCGTCGAGTGCGGCGATATAGTTGCGCGTCTGTCCGCCGATGTTGGTAAATGCTCCCCCGGCATAAACGGTCGAGCCGGAGATGGCGAGAGCATAAACCGAGCTGTTAGCGTCAGGGTTCCAGTCGGTTTCGGTGCCCGTGGCGACGTTAAGGGCGGCGATATGGTTGTGCGTCTGCCCGCCGATGCCGGTGAAATCACCCCCGGCATAGACAGTCAAGCCGGAGACGACGAGGGCATGGACCGTGCCGCTCGCGTTGGGGTTCCAGTCGGTGGCGGCGCCTGTTGCGGCGTCCAGGGCGGCGATATAATTGCGCGTCTGCCCGCCGATGCCGGTGAAAACCCCACCGGCATAGATGGTCGAGTCTGAGATGGCGAGGGCATCAACATGGTCGTTCGCGTTGGGGTTCCAGTCGGTGACAACGCCTGTTGCGGAGTTAAGGGCGGCGATGCGGTTGCGCATCTGCCCGCCGATGCTGGTGAAATATCCCCCGGCATAGACGGTCGAGCCGGAGACGGCAAGGGCCCAGACATTGCCATTAGCATTGGGGTTCCATGCGGTGGCATTTCCTGTGGCGGTATCGAGGGCGGCTATAAAGTTGCGCGGCTGTCCGCCAATGCTGGTGGTGAACCCTCCGCCGGCATAGACGGTCGAACCGGAGACGGCGAGGGCAAAGACCGAGCCGGTCGCGTTGGGGTTCCATGAGGTGGCGTTTCCTGTGGTGGCATCGAGTGCGGCAATGAGGTTGCGCGTCTGCCCACCGATGCTATTGAAATTTCCCCCGGCATAGACGGTTGAACCGGAGACAGCGAGGGCAAAGATATAATTGTTCGCGTTGGGGTTCCATGCAGTGGCGGCGCCTGTGGAGGCGTCGAGGGCGGCAATATAGCTGCGCCCCTGTCCACCGATGTTAGTGAAATAGCCCCCGGCATAGACGGTTGAGCCGGAGACAGCAAGGGCATAGACCCTGAAATTTGCTTTAGGGTTCCAGGCGGTGGCGGCGCCTGTGGAGGCGTCAAGGGCGGCAATGCAGTAGCGCACCTGTCCACCGATGTTAGTGAAATTGCCCCCGGCATAGATGGTCGAACCGGAGACGGCGAGGGCAAGAACCGAGATATTCGAATTGGGATTCCAGTCGGTGGCGGCGCCCGTGATGGCATCGAGGGCGGCGATGCGATTGCGCCATTGTCCCCCGATGTAGCCGAATTCCCCCCCTACATAAATGGTCGAACCGGAGGCGGCGAGGGCATCAACCCCGGAGTTAGCGTCCGGGTTCCAGACAGGGTCAACCGAGCCGTTCGCAAGAATGTGGGCGATATTGTTTCGGACAACGCCCCCAACCTTGTCGAAATAACCCCCGATATACCACCCGCCCGAGCCGTCGGGAATGCAGGCGATGACAGTCCCATTCACCTTGGGGTAGGTAGCGACGGCGGCGCCTGTCGAGGCGTCAATAGGGACGCCGCCTCCAGTTGCTGGACCAACACGGGTGAAATCCCCACCGATATAGACCGTGTCCGTCGTATTGACGATGGCACGGACAGCGCCGTTGGTTATCCACGTATCTTCGCGGACTGTGTAATTCTGGGCGCGCGCCCCCGGAACACTCAAAGCTGCCAGCGCCATAACGGTTATCGTCAGGATTATCTTAACTGTCCATGGTTTTAATTTCATGGTATTACTCCTTAAAGTTTAATATTTAAAAATAAACACATGATAACAAAAAAATCAAGGGTAAAATTTCAAATCTTTAGTATTTTTAAATAATTCTTTTTGTTTCAACTTTAAGCATTAAAGTGGATTTTGAAATTGGACGAATTTCGGATTCATCAGGAAATGAGATGGCTTCTTTTCTGTTCGGAAGGGAAATTTTGAGGGCGGAGGTTAGTAAATCTCCCAGTCATCGACCCGTGTGATGGATTTGCGAGGCTGTTCCGGCGGCAACGCACCACCGCCGCCGACTCCCTGCGGAATACCCATGGAACAGGTGCCACCGGCACGCGTGATGAGAGTCGGTGTGTCCGTGTCCCAATACATGGAACGCTCCACCACAATCTGTTTGTTAGATACGACGACAGTTGAAAATGCCTTATCATAAAGTTCCGTGATGTCGTTGCAGACAATAGTTTTGCGCTGGTAATAGGGGATGGTATAGTTTTTCACCACGACCTCGCCTGTGGTGAGGAGAAACCGCACAGTAGCAAAAGCATCCGTGGAGT
>Ga0315291_10002305_pt1 | contig 25081 bp, 17 predicted proteins | sample YL17G12_20_MG_FD_203070 | JGI IMG/M metagenome (GOLD analysis project Ga0315291, IMG submission 203070) | Sediment microbial communities from Yellowstone Lake, YNP, Wyoming, USA - YL17G12_20 | ecosystem: Environmental > Aquatic > Freshwater > Lake > Sediment | place: USA: Wyoming | collected...
AAAGCCCCTCAAGCTCGTCCAGCTCTACGGAATTCTCGAATTGGCTGTAGGCGCCTATTGCCTCCTGTTACCTTCTCTTCTGGCCGGCTTCAAACCCATCTTCGCCGTCCTTTATAACCTCCTGTTCGACCACTTTATGCTCTACACCCTTTTGACCTTCGTCGGCTGCACCGCCCTGCTGATTGTCCCCGTTACCTGTATGGGAGCAACCTTGCCGATTCTCTGCCGCTTCTATGTCACCAAACTTGCTCACCTCGGCACCCATGCAGGCCGGCTCTATGGCCTGAACACCATCGGCGCTGCCGTCGGCGCATTGCTCTGCGGCTTCTGGCTCTTGAACTTGCTGGGCGTAAGTGGAACTCTCGCCTTTGCGGTAATCCTCAACGTCCTCATCGGCCTGGTCGCCATTATCGCTGGTTACACCTTCAAAACTGCCTCCGGCCTGCAACCCAAAAAACGACTCAAGGAATCCTCTTTCAGACCTCAATCTGCCCCTGATGAACCCGCCATCCAAAAGTCCGCGGCAATCGCCGCCCTGGTTATCTTCGCCGTCTCCGGCTTTTGCTCGATGGCCTACGAAGTAATCTGGACAAAGTTGCTCGCCCTTATCGCAGGCCCAACCACCTATTCCTTTACCGTTGTCCTCGTCACCTTCATTACCTGCCTCGCATTAGGCAGCATCCTCTTCGGCTCTCTCGCCGACAAAGTCAAAAATCCCCTCCGGCTCTTACTCCAAACCCAGGTAATCGCCGCCATGCTTGTCCTGTTTGTCAGCCACCTCCTCGGGAACAGCCAGTTCTTCTTCGCTAAGCTGATTTATCACTTCCGCGACAATTTTGCCGCACTCAATATCTCAAAAACGCTTGTCCTCTTCGCCTCTATGCTCGCCCCCACCGTTTGTCTCGGCGCCACTTTTCCTCTGGTCGGCAAAATTTACACCCCCTCCGTCTCAAAAGTAGGCAGGTCCTTCGGTTTCGCTTATGCAATCAACACCATAGGCGCGGTATCCGGCTCTTTTGCCGCTGGTTTCCTGCTGGTTCCTTTTGTCGGCAAAGAAAACGGACTTCGCCTCACGGCCGGCTTGCAGATTTTAACTGCCGTTCTGATAGCCGCCTTGCTTCTCGTCTTCACCAGAAAAAACAAGCTCCTGGCGTCCGCTGCATTGGCGCCTGCTGGATTCGGATTGGTTCTGTGCTTCTTCCTGCCCAAATGGGACCCCTCAGTACTTGCTTACGGCAGATACCACCGACAGACAGATATAATCAACGAGATTAGCACCACCGGCTGGATTAAGTCAATCTGGGCCGGCTCCGATATACTCGCCAGGCAACAAACCTACGACACCGTGTTTTCACGCGATGGTATCTCAGGTTTCACCACCGTAATGCGCTACGAAGATGCCTTCGGTAACATCAACTTCACCCTTATGCTCAGCGGAAAGCCCGATGCCAGTACTTCTGGGGACATGGCAACTCAAACCCTTAGTGCCCATATACCAATGTTGTTCCACCCTCAACCAAAAACAGTGATGGTCCTTGGCTATGCCAGCGGCGTCACTGCAGGAGAAACACTCTGCTATCCAATCGAAAAACTTGACATACTTGAAATCAGTCCCGATGTTGTCGTCGCCAGTAAATTCTTCAATCCCTGGAACAGCAATGTTCTATCGAATTCCAAAACCGAGCTTATTGTCCAGGATGGTCGCGCTCACTTGCAGCTCACTACCCGTAAATACGACGTCATTATTTCTGAACCATCCAATCCCTGGATGGCCGGTCTGGCCGTCCTCTTTACGCAGGATTTCTTCGAGCTGGCGAAAGAAAAACTAAACGTCGGCGGAATCTTTACTCAGTTCTTCCACTCTTATCAGATGAACTGGTACACCTTTGCTATGGTCTGTCGCAGCTTTACCGCCGTTTTTCCCAATAATGCCCTCGTCCAGACCGGGCCCGGCGACTATCTTCTGCTCGGCTTCAAGAGCTTTACAGGTATCGAATTCTCAAACCTGCAGCGAAATATCACCTTCGCTCAAAACTCAAAAAACATCAGAATCCCTGACGCAAAGATGCTGTATCGCCTCGTAAAAACTGAAAACCTTGCACGCCTCGCCGGCAAAGGGCCTGCCAACACCGACAACTTCCCCACACTCGAATTTGCCGCGCCAAAAAATATGTTCCTCGATGACCCCGATATTGATAAAAATATCGAAACCATCAACCAGTTCACCCCTGAAACTCAACAACTCAAACAGGAAGTGGAAAGCTCCGTCGATTCGCAGCTTGATTTCCTCGAATTTAGCTTATCGGTGAATATAGACGACTTGGGAATGGTTGACCTCTCACGCGCAACAGAAGCCCAGCGGCAACGATTCTTCAAACTCGTCGAATCTTACTGTGCGAACCACGAAATTGAATACGACCAGATAAAAGACGACCTGCTGAAGAGTCGCTGCCTCTCATTACAGTTATCGTCGCTCAAAGACCGCCTGGACAAAAATAAAAATAAGCTGACGGTTCACTATGCCCTTTCTGCCCTTTACCGGCAGAAAGGTGACCTGTCCAATGCCTGCCTGCACTATTCCAAAATCCTCCAGATAAATCCCGGCGATATCATCACCCACGGCCGACTCGCTCTCGCACTCGCTGCCCTCGGAAAAATCGACGAGGCAATCGAACAATGCCGAATCGTCCTCAAAGCCCGTCCCGACGATGCCGAAATGCACACCAATCTCGGCATCCTCCTCCAGCAACAAGGCAAACTCGACGAAGCAATTCAATCATACCGAAAAGCCCTCCAAATCAACCCTGCCTTCCAAAAAGCCCTCGACCACCTCAATTCAGCTCTGGCCCAAAAGCAAAAGCTCCGATAGACACAATACCCCGTCCCAAAACAAGCAGCCGTGGCCTATACTCCTTATATCAAGGCCTTTCTTATGTTAATATGGTGATATGGAAAGTGTTCAGCAATGCGCCGCAGAAGCACAAGACCGGCAAAGCGCAGGTCGTGTCAGATGGTTTGCGCTCGCGGTTTTCCTGGTGGCCGTTTGTATCAGAATGCTGTACCTGCTTGAAAGCACCCGCAACCCCACGTTTTACGTCCCAATAGTCGATTCGTCCGGTTACGACCTCATCGCCAGAAACCTTGTCAGCGGCAGCAGTATGTCGGAGAAATTCTTCTGGCAACCTCCGCTGTATCCACTGTTCCTCTCGCTAATCTACCTGCTGAGCAACTCGTCCATTCTCGCGGCCAAACTGGTACAGCTTATAGTCGGCTGCTTTACAGCGATGCTCGCTTACCGTCTGGGCGCGCGACTTTTCGGCGCGGGTGCGGGTCTTGCGGCGGGCATCATCACGGCGGTTTATATGCCGCTGGTATTTCTCGAAGGAGAACTGCTCGCAGCCGGCTGGGCCGCATTCTGGTCCGTGTCTTTAGTCCTGCTTTTTCTGAAGGTCACAGACAAACCGACAGCGCCTTCCTGCATTGTTCTCGGCTCGTGCGGCGCCCTGAGCATAACGACTCGCCCCGAATTTTTGCCGTTTTTTGCGGCTGGTTGCCTCTGGCTGGCAGTCAGGGCACTGCGAGAGAAAACCTTTTTCAGCTCCTTTGCCCCAAAGTTCGCAATGGTATTCGCCGGCTTTCTGTTGCCGGCCATTCCCATAGCAATGGCCGGTTACCGTGCGACCGGCAGGGTTACCATCCTGCCCGTTGCGGGCGGCATAAATTTTTATATCGGCAATAATCCCAACTACAGCCAGACCATCGTCATCCGTCCCGGGGCAGAATGGCGAAAGCTCTTCGAGCTTCCTCTCAAAGAAGGCGTCCGCGACCTTCGCAAACAGGACGAATGGTTTCTCAAGAAGACCAAACAATATATCATTCACCATCCGTTTTCATTTGCCGCAGGCCTGTGCCGCAAAACCCTCCAGTTCCTGTCCTCGCGCGAGATACCGCGCAACCTCGACGTTTACCTGTTCAGAAAATGGTCGCCTCTGCTTACAGTCGGGGTCTGGAAAACAGGTCGCTTCGGATTTCCGTTTGGCCTGTTGCTGCCATTGGCCGTCTGCGGCGTCATTTATTGTTGCCGCAAAGTCCCGGCGCCTGTCTGGCTGTACCTGTTTTTCTACCCTGCGGCGGTCATACTGGTTTTCGTAACGTCCAGATACCGGACGCCCGCGGTACCGGTCATCGCAGTCCTGGCCGGCGGCGGCTGCATTGCCATAAAAACGGCTATTGAGTCAAAACAGTGGAGGCAATTACTTGCCGTCGGAGCAGTGTGTCTGGCCTGCGCGGCAATAGCTATGCCGCCTACCGCGCCGGAAGAGACGCTCAATTACGAGCCAGAGTTGTATTACGGCCTCGGCCAGTCGTTCGAAAAACAGGGACGAACGGAAGAAGCAATCGCGGCCTATTCCAAGGCAATTTCTCTCAAACCAGATTACCTCGAAGCTCATTCCTTCCTGGGCAATTTGTACTTCCGGTTGGACCGGCTCGACCTGGCTGAAAAGCACTACAGGCGTGCGGTCGAAGCCGCTCCCAGCGACGCAATTGCGATTTCCAATCTCGCCCTCTGCCTGAAAAAGCAGGGGCGAATCGACGAGGCAATCAAGTATTATCAGATGGCGATTCTTGTTGACCCACAATATGTCCCCGCACTGCAGGCCCTGAGAGAAGCGAGTGCGGAAAAACGATAACACTCCTCAAAAACCTTTTACACACTTTTCGGCCTGGCCGGTTATTATTATCTGGATACTTATGGATTATTCGCAACGCCTTGAACTCTTTGAAAAGTTAAAGGCCGACTACACCGGCCTGTTGACGGGGATTCTCTGGAAACTCACGGGCGATAAGGAACTTTTTGCAGAGGCATTGCAGTTCGCACTATTGGGTATGTGGCAGAACATCGAAAAATTAAGTGCTCCCAAAGCCGCCGGTTACATTTACCGAATCGCCCTTTCCGCCAACTCAAAGGCCTGGCGAACCAGAATCGGTAAAGACGGCCAAATACCAAAAGCAAACGTGATTAAAAACCCGACAGCCAATGCTCCCGCCGATGAGGAAACACTCAATCTGGTAAGAAAGGAAATTTCCAAACTGCCGGAAAAGCAATCACAGGCGATTGTGATGCGATATATCAACCAGCACGATTATTACGAAATCGCCGAGAAGCTAAACTGCACCGAAGATACCGCCCGCTCCCATGTATCCAAGGCGCTGGCGACACTCAGGCAAAGAGTATCCGAAAAGGAGGACTGATATGAACAATGAAAAATTAGAACAAATTCTCCGCTCAATCGGCGGACAGAACGTACCGGCGGACATCGCCCGCATCGCCGAACAGACAACCGAGAGCTTTATCGCTGCGCTGAGATTCATCCACGCACAGCAGAGCGTACAGGCGCCCTTTATAGTGGGTCTAAAGAGAATTGCTGTCGCCGCTGTCATCCTCTTTGCCTTTGCAGTCGGCTTGATGTTTGGTCGATTGTCCAAACCTCTTTCACCTTCCGTCGTTTTTACAGAACCCGCCCTCGTAACGCCTGCTCTTTCAACCGCCGACGATTCCACACACAACTTCTGGCGACAAAAGGTTGTTGCCCTGCTTCAATCTGAAGCTCGCCGCGGCATTCAATCCTCACGCCAGCCGCGAAATCTCTTGGATATATACAACCAATATGTTAAGGAGAAACACTATGACTAACCGTATCGCCTCAATCGCATTAACTGTATTTTACGCAATCGTCATCCTTTTTGTCGGCTGTATCCCCCAGGACTCCCTCCAGTGGTCGTCCGACGGCTCGGTAGGTCTGCTGCGAACCAAAGACGCACTTTATCTCGTCGATGGCGACACGGGAAAACTCACACCAATCCCTGACTCCAATGTCTGGCCCTGGCCCGGCATATCAAACAATGGAAAAATCATCGCTTATACCCTGCAGCTCGAATGCAACGATTTATCCCAAACCCTCAATCTCCTGCCGCCAGGCCAAATCAAATTGCTCAAAAACCACGCCCGACTGATGAGAGACAAAATCTTCCGCACAGGACTGGTCAACGGTCAGTTCCCTTCTCTGGGTAAACCGACGTCCCGGGACTTTACTGACTCGGGCGGGAAGGACTCCTTCAACGAAAATTACCGCAACTGGGTCATCCGCTATCTCTGTGAAAACGCCGATGGCGCTCTTGCCGAAAAAATCGGCTCAGATATAATCAAAAAGACAAAGGAGACAAAACTCACATATTTCCAGCTCTTCACGTCGCCCGCATCCGACCCCAACGCCAGGCAGCTCATCGCAACCAGCATCCAGCCGCTCTGCCTGATTCGATTCTCGCCCGATGCTCGTCTCATTGGATACCTGATGCAGCCGTTTGAAACACACGATATGTTTGAGGGCGGTTTCGATTTCTATGTCGCATCGACCAAACAGAACGTTAATGCAATGCTCGTTGATTCCACCATCGCCGCCGGCTATGACTGGCGCCCCGACGGCCGGGCTGTCGCATATCTTAAAACCGATAATTACGATGGTAAACAGCTCTCCGTCGGAACACTCGTCGAAAAAACCGTCGTCGATGCCGACAATGAGCTCCTGGCAACGCCCGCCGACCCCAATAAAGAAACCTCATTCGCAACCCACACCTGCACCGGCGAGACAAAGGAGCTCGCAGGAACTATCTTTTATCCCTGGATAAAGGCCCAATATGGCCGTGACGGACGAATCTTCTTCGCAACTGCTGAACTTTCCCTCCCTTCAAGCAAACTCGAAGAAGAAAAATGGTCGCTCTTCTGCTACGATTCCCTCACCGCCGCCGTCACCGATGCTGTCCCGCGAGCCGCCGCGGATTTTGCCGGCGGAAATATCCACCTCTTCGCCCTCTCTCCTGATGGAACCAAACTCCTGCTTCCAGGTAAAAAAACAACACTCGGTCTCTATCCCCTCGGCTCAGCACCTGACCTAAAGCAGCTCCTCGTCCCCGAATCCGAGGGCTTTGGCGATGACCTCGCCTCCTTCGCTCCCGCCTGGAAAGGAAACAACGAGGTCTCTTTCCTTGTGTCCGAAAAAAGTCACTACCTCACCGCCGACGCCGACACTCCTCATCATCGAAAGGAAATTGTCATCCTCGACTCGCAAGGCAACCTCAAGCAAATCCTCAGCAGTGATTGGCCCGACCTCGACTTGCTTAAATAAAAGTATCACCCTCGAACACAAATAGGCCGGACGCAGAACCAACCTCGCCCGGCCTTTTTTACTTCTTGCCGCGGCGTAGCTACGATTTTATCGGGGCGAAGCCGGGTTGACTTGTGCATTTATGCTCTTGTCCGCCTTTGGCGAGACCCCTCGGCTCGAAGGCCGCGAGGCCTGCGGCTCGCCTTTTGGCGGGTGCTCTTGTGACTTTTAAAGCTTCCACGCCTTCGCGAAGGCATTGAAGCTTCGGTCGTAGGTTTTTTCAACTTCCGGCGGGAAACAGCAGCCCGGCAACTGTCTGCTCGACAAATGATAACTGATACATTCGCAGCACATCCCCTTCCTCTCGCATCCCGAATACGTGCACCCGCAATCCTTCAAATTTTCCTTCTTCTTGCATTCCATCAAACTATCTCCTATACGCTATCCGCCATCCGCTAAACGCTAAATTATTCTACCACCAGCTCAAATATGCTCGCGCTATACCCCGGCACGGTCAATTTATTGGACACCCCCGAAACCGCCTTCTCTTCAATCACGACCTTCGGCTCCTTCCCCGGCTCATTATACGCCATTGGGTCTTCTCCCGCTATCCGCCAAATCCTCCCATCCCCTTGTATCTTCGCACCCTTCAAATCCAGTATAAGTTCACATTCACGCTGCGCCGGATTGACTACCCCAATTGTCAACGCTCCCTTGTCCTTCGTCCACGCCGCCGCAACATCAATCGCGTTCGCGTCCCACTGCACTTTTACCGGCACCTGCCCATAATGCTCACGGTACATCTTCAGCACCAGGCCCGTCGTCTCAAACGCCGCCTCTGTCTTCGTCGTCTTTATTGCACCGAGCACATTCACCGTCTGCGCATAATTCGCCATTGCTACAATGTCGCTGTTGCGATACATCTCGTGAAGCCCCTCGGCGATGCCTAATGCATCCCTCAGAAAATACCGATTTCCCAATTGACCGAAAATCTGCTTGCCGTACCAGTAATTCCATTCATCCAGCGCTATATCAATGTCCCTGCCTTGCAGCGTTTTCAGCCGACTGCGATAATCCCGATGTGCCGCGACCTTCTTTTCAACGTTTTCCCGAATCTGCCGCACGTGCTCCGCAAGGTCCTTCTTCTGGTCGCAGTAAAAATGCTCGCTGATAAGGTCCATATTATCCGCACACTTTGTCAGCATCCCAATCGACCACTCGCCTATATCTCCGACGCCAATCAGCTTAATCGATGGGTCCGCCTTGTGCATCGCCTCGGCAAATAAGTTGTGCTTTATCACGTATTGCTTCAACTGCATATACCCTAACTGCCAGTTACCCCACATCTCATTGCCCACAAACCACCACTTCACCTTGTACGGTTCTCGATGTCCGTTCGCCGCACGTAACCTGCCCGCCGCCGTCTCAGGCGAACTGTTGGCGTACTTCACCTCCTGCGCAGCAGAGTAAGAATCCCCAAATCCCGTATTAACTGTAACCGCCGGCTCGGCCCCGACCAGCCGGCAAAACGTCATAAACTCGTCTATCCCGAAATCATCCGACTCCAGTCCGCTCCACGCAAGGTTTATCCTCGGCGGCCTCCTGTCACGCTCGCCAATCCCATCTCGCCAGTCGTATCCGCTGACAAAATTACCCCCGGGCCAGCGGTACATCGGTGCTCCAAGCTCCTTCAAAATCGCCAAAACATCCGCACGCATCCCCTCAACGTTATCCCCGGGCATCAGCGACGCCGTGCCTATCCTGAATGTCCCCTCGCCTTGCCCCACAATTTCCAATCGCCCCTCGTTGCTCTCGCCCCCGGCCACAAACCTGATGGGTATCTTCACATATTCGCCCTTCGGCGCATCTATACTGACTGTCTCCCGGCCGCTCTCGCCCTGTCCCCACACTAAACTGACGTCCACCTTCACGGTGCCCTCAACTAAAAGAATTACCCTGCCCTCATAGCGATTCCCCTTCACCAGCCCCAAACCACCCTGAGCTATCCCGCACGCGCTCTGCCCCGATACCTCCACACGCGGCGTATGCTCGCCTGCGTATGGATTATCTCGAACCATATCGATATTGTTACTGTCGCCCACCACCTTCCAGGCCGACCCCTCCGAACCCACCGCATAATAGAACTTGCGGTCCTCAAGCATTTCCGCCCATATCCCTCCATAAATGCACCTTCCTAAATGCTCAATAAATTGGCCGTAAACATAAGGCGAAATCGCCTCACCCGTTTCTTCCGCGTCAATTCTCACCGTAATCTCACGTTGTAGCTCTGCTTCATTTGGCCCGGCTTGACTTTCAACCAGCACGACCGTCTGTTGACTTGATTGCTCCTGCTCAATCGGCTTCTGACCTGCGCATCCGCCGAGGTAAAACGTTATTATCACCACAACAGCCGAACCCAATAACCCGGCGCACATAATCTTCTGTCTTCTGTCCATTCTCATTCTCCGGTCGTTTTAAGGCCTAATCCGCCTTGCGATGTGCTATTGTAAAAACAATTACGCGAAGTGCAACTCAACTATATCCTTGTCGTTCAAAATGTGACTGCGCTGCACGTTCTGGCCGCTGTAAACGCCCTCGCCCCAGATTTTAGCCGTCTTGAGTTTTTCCGCAAGCTCGCGGTGAATTGTCCTCGCCAAATCCATTACCGTTGAGCCGGCGGGCATAGTGAACGGCTCATTCATATCCGGCTTTTTCCCAGGCGGCTTCGCGTATATCCGGATTATCCTCAACTGCTCAAAAATCATCCGTGTTAGCTCCCCAAGCCCCTCCCCGGTCGTCGTCGATACCTTCACAAACTCAATTGGATACCTGCACCCTCCCTTCAGCTTCTCAAATGCACCGGCTGTCTCGATGTCGGTCTTTGTGCAGATACACAGGGCGCGTTTACCCAGTCCCGGCGCGCCGGGATTGCCCCGCTCGTCATACACCGCCGTCTGTGGATTTGCCAGTAAGCTCCGCGATTCAAGAAAATCCATACATACCCGCCGCTGCTCCTCCACGTCCCCCGACAAATCTATCACTATCCCTATCAAATCACAGTTCCGATATGTCCCCACCTGACCGGGCATTATGTAATCCGCAGTAATCGGCGGCATATCCACAATCTGTATATGCACTCCCTCGAAATTCATCATCCCCGGCACCGGCGCATTTGTCGAAAATGGAAAATCCGCTATATGCACCTTCGCATTTGTAAGCAATCCAACTATCGAGCTTTTCCCGCTGTTAGGAAGCCCAAGCAATACAACCTGCCCCGCCCCCATCCGCGGTATATGAAATACATCTAATCCCGTGCCCTTGCCTTTATGCGCTCCCGCCTCTTTCAGCGCACTTAACCTCCGCCTAAGGTCCGCCTTGAGGTGGTCCGTCCCCTTGTGCTTCGGCATCACCGCAAGCATCCGCTCAAGCGCAAGTATCTTCTCCTCCGCAGTCGTCGCCTCCCGATACCACTGCTCCGCCTTGAAATAATCTGGCGTCAAATTCGCAGGCATAACTCAACAAATCCGAAACTGATTATTAGCCGATTATTTTATATTTTCCACAACGAGGTCGCCGACCTGGTTAGTTGAATAACCCATCTTTCCGGCCGCAAGGGATTTCAGCTTATTAGCCGTAACGAATTTTACTGAGTTCTCGATAGCTGTGGCCGCTTTCTGCTCACCAAGCGTTTCAAGCATCATCCCGCCTGCACAGATTGCGGCTAATGGATTTATGACGCCCTTACCCGTGTATTTCGGTGCACTTCCGCCTATCGGCTCAAACATACTCACGCCCTCAGGATTGATATTGCCCCCTGCCGCTATTCCCATCCCGCCCTGAATCATCGCTCCCAAATCCGTGATTATGTCCCCGAACATATTGCCCGTTACAATCACGTCGAACCACTCCGGGTTTTTGACAAACCACATACACGTCGCGTCAACGTGATAATACTCCCGCTTGATATCCGGGTATTGCTTTTGCCCCATCTCGTGAAACGCCCTTTCCCACAAATCATAAATGTACGTCAGGACGTTCGTCTTTCCGCAAAGCGCAAGCGTATTGTTCTCGCCTTTGCCTCTCGCTTTCTTGCCGTATTTTTTCGCGTATTCGAAAGCATACTTCAGGCATCGGTCCACCTGAAATCGCGAATAGACCGCCGACTGCACCGCTACCTCCTGCGGCGTCCCCTTCATCGTAAACCCGCCCGTGCCTGTATATGCGTCGCCGGTATTCTCCCGCACCACGACAAAATCAATGTCCGCCGGCCCTTTGCCCTTAATCGGCGTCTCAACGCCAGGATACAGCCGGACAGGCCGAAGGTTTATATACTGGTCCAGTTCAAACCGCAATTTAAGTAAAATACCTTTCTCCAATATCCCCGGCTTAACGTCCGGATGACCAATCGCCCCTAACAATATCGAATCGAATTTGCGAAGTTCCGCTATCGCGCTATCCGGCAGCGTCTCCCCCGTCCTCTTGAACCTTTCCCCGCCGAAGTCAAAATTCACCATATCCAGCTTAAAGCCAAACTTCCCCGCCGTCGCCTTCAATACCTTCACCGCCTCCGCCGTCACCTCCGGCCCAGTCCCATCCCCCGGCACCACCGCTATCTTGTAACTCTTGCCGCTCTTCGCCACGTCTTGTCTCCTTTCAACCACGGATTAAATTGTATTTCTAACCACGGATTAACACGGATTTTCACGGATTATTTTCCCCGTACTTATAAAAACATAGTGGTTGTACGTATGCTCTGCACACCAATATTGTTTATTTTTTTCTTTTGCCTTTTTGTTTTTAATTGTTTTTGAATCCTTTCTTTTCAATCCACATTTCGTGAAACTTTACCGCGAAAACAGCATATTTTACGGTATCATTGGGATTGAAAGTTATGCGGAAATCTTCCCATACCTTTTTGAATTTCTCTATTAGCGCGGTAGTAAAGTTCATAATAATGGCACTAAGTATCAGAAAATCCGTATCAAGCCGCTCTTTATCAGATGCCAACTCTTCATACCGCTTATGTTGAACGAGCATTCGAGCCAAAGACATCGGTAATTCAGTTGGCGGATAATTCGGCTCAATCCCATTGGCCCAAGCATCATCATAATAATTCCATCTGTCAAATATGAAGCGTTCTGCTTTCTTGCAATCCAAAACGTTATTTATATCACAATAGTCCGCTACCTTGGTCGGTAATACAGCGTTTAGCAGTTCATGTTGCCACTGTTCCAATTTAATAGAGCATTCGAATGCTCTATCAGAGCAAAATAACTTATAAGCTATTTCTTCCTCACGTGTAACCTTGCCATAGAAATCCTTAAGTATTGATGGTCCAAGACAAAAACCTTTTGTTATATCCGAAAGCGCAGAGACAAAATCTTCAACCAATATTTCCATTTTCTTTTCTTTCGGGTTGTCCAGATTCTTCAATTAATAATCCGTGAAAATCCGTGTTAATCCGTGGTTAATTTTTCATTCTAACTAATCCGTGGTTTACAAAACCAATCTTTTATACCTCAATGATTGCTCACCAAAGTTTATCAACAGCCCGACTCCCAGACCCGTTGCCTTCAAATAGTTCAAAACCTGTGCTTCTTCAACGTTCGTGATAGCTTTTAATGCCTTGAGTTCCACCAATACTTTCCCATCGACCAGGAAATCACAAAAGAAATCCTTCGCTAATTCACCCTTATACATCACCGGTATTGCCTTCTGACGTTCGTAAGGCACTTTCCGTAGATTGAGTTCGATTGCCATAGCCGCCTCATAAACACTTTCAAGAAAACCCGGCCCAAGATTTGAATGCACCTCCATCGCTGCCCCAATGACGGCCCTCGTCAACTCGCTATGTATCAAATCCTTTTCACTCAAGAAACTATTCCTTTAATTTAAAATCCGTGAAAATCCGTGTTAATCCGTGGTTAATATTTTTCTTGTTAATCCGTGGTTCCCTTTTTTATATGTTCCAGCAGCCCACCATCCCGGATAATCTCCATCGCAAACTCCGGCAGAGGCCTAAACTCAATCCTTTGGCCATTTGTCTTGTCCGCGATTATACCGGCTTCGTAATCGATTTGCACCTCATCGCCGTCCGCGATTCTCTCGACCGCATCTTTGCTCTCAATCAAATAAAATCCGCAGTTTATCGAGTTGCGATAGAAAATCCGCGCAAAGGTCCTGGCAATCACCGTCGCCACTCCCGCCCCGCGGAGCGCCCATACCGCGTGCTCCCTCGATGACCCGCATCCGAAATCATCACCGGCAACAACCACATCCCCCGACTGTACCTTCTTTACGAATCCGGCATCCAAATCTTCCATACAGTGCTTGGCCAGCTCCTTCTCGTCATCGGTATTCAAGTACCTCGCCGGTATTATCTCATCCGTATTTATATGCGCTCTCTTATAAACATACGCCTTCGCCATAACTATTCCTTTCCAAATCACAAATCAATCTCTTGAAGGCCGCTCTTTAACCGAATCTTGTTCTCACCCCAAACAAACACGCCCGTCACATCCTTTGGTAGAGTAATCGCACCTTTAATTCCTGTTTTGCCTTCGCGCTTCAAATCAACTTCAATCGCACCCTTCGGCGTAGGCATCGACGCCTTCACCCACTTCAATTCACCAATCGCCGGCTCAATCCGCACCTTCCCAAACCCCGGCTCTGTCGGCCCGATGCCGCAAACCGTCCTGAAGTAATGCACCGGCGGATTTGTTGACCACGGATGACAATCCGACCGCGGATTCGTCATCACCTCTTCCGGGCACGTCGTCAATCCGTCAGCCAGTGCCTTTTCCCACGGCCCTAATAACTCCGTAAATCTGTCGCCCAGCCCGACCTTTTTATATGCGTCCGCCAAATACAGCCACCGCGAAAAACCCAGGCCTTTCACCTTCTCCATTACCGCTCGTTGCTTATCTTTCGGAATCGAATCCGTCAGAACCGCCATCACGCTGGTCATATCCCTGAACTCTTTCTTGTCAGGCGTATCTGCCATCAAACCCCTCTCTTTATCAAAACACTGTTCATACACATTCCTGGCGAGTTTCTTGCCGAGCGCACGATACCTCTTCGCCTCTTCTCTCATCCCGATATAATCCCATACATCAGCCACGTTCCTCAGCGTATAAGCATACGCCAACGTGGAATACGCCGAACGCTCATCCACCGTCGCCGCATTCGCCCACTCTAATCTTCCCAAAATCCCTCCATTCGTTATACGCTGCTCGAACCAGCCCAGCGTCGCCCGTATCCCCGGCGCCATTTGCCTCGCCAGGTCCTTGTCGCCTGTCACCATCACGTAGTCATAGAGCATGTCCGCATAGACAAGCGAGTAGTACGGGATTATCCAGTGCCAGTTGTTCGGATAAGCCGACAGCCCGATACCGTCCGGTATCCGCGAATCATCAAACTGCCTTATCGCCTCGCGCCACAATGACGTATCGCCCGAAATGTAAAACAGCGTCAGTGCGTGGTTTCTCGTGTCAAAGGTGTACTGCATCGTCTCATAGTACGCATCGCTCATCAGCATATCCTGGCTGCATACCTCCACCGTCCGCCGGCAGATATCCCATATCCTGCCGAATCGTTCATCATCACATGCAAACCTCGCCTTTTCTTCAATCGGATAGCTCGTGTATATATTGAATAGCTCATCAATCACTACCGGCTCGTCTTTTGTCACCGCCTCAAACTGCAAAAACCGAAACGCCCGATGCCACGTAGGCCGATACGTCCTCTTAACTTCGCCGTCAGGCAAAATAATGTCCTTGTACCCGATGAACTCTTTGCCCTCTATCTGGTTGCGATTGCCTTTATTCTTGTCCTTGTCAAACAGACACTCCGCATATCCTAATTTTATCTCGCTGCCCTTGCCGCCAGACACCACAATCTGCGGATAGCCGATTGTCTCGACCCCGTGGTCAATCAATATCGTCGCCTTCGTATTCGCCGGTATCTCAACCTTGCCCGTCCCATCGAACGCATCCTTCTTAACTTCAATCCCTTCCGTCCGAACAACCTTGCCAATCTGCTCTCGCTTGTGCTCCAGCATCCTTATCGTCCTCGGCACAAAAAGCCAGTCCGAGTGCCCCGGCGTTCCTCTTGTCGCGGGGTGCGCCAGCCACTTCGCACCAATCCAGGCGCTATCGTCATAATCACTCCTTTCCCATCCCCAGGGATATAGCGACCCGTCAATCCGGTCCATCGGATTCGCGCAATACCACCCGCCCGCAATATCAATTGCGTACATCCAGCGAACCAGATTAGGCGAATACGCCTTGTTCCAGAAAACCTTCCAATCATCGTCATCCGTCCTTATAAATCGCTCCTTGTCCCCGTGGCCCGAAAGGAAAAACGCCGTCTTCGACGAAAACTGTGCCTTCATTCGCTCAGGCCCCCAGTTCACAACCATTGCCGCCACGACGTTCTTTCCTTTCTGTAAAAATGGCGCCAAATCCACCGTCTCATACCGCCAGTGCTGCAAATCCCCGCGCATAGGCCCGGTGGACACAAAATGCCCGTTCACGTAAAGCTCGTACCGATTATCGGCGCTGACGTGGACGATAAACGACTCCGGCGCCTCATTAAGGTCAAACGTCCGTCGAAAATGCACCACGCTGTGCTCGGCGAGCGGCACATCCGGATGCGTTATCCAGAACCCCGTCCAGCTCTGCGGTGCATATCGCACCCCATTCGCATTCAGCTCCTCTGCGACTGGCTCGCTGCCCAAACTCACCGCCGTAAATATCAAACTTAATGTCACCAGATAAAACTTCATCCTTTTTCTCCTTACTGTGCAATCCGCGATTAAATATATTTCCTTGGGTCTTCCAACCTGCCCGTGATTGCGCTTGCCGCCGCCGTCGCGGGGCTGGCTAAATATACTTCGCTCTTCGGGCTTCCCATCCTGCCCACAAAGTTCCGGTTCGTAGTGCTGATACACTTCTCGCCTGACGCGAGTATTCCCATAAATCCGCCTAAGCACGCCCCGCAAGTAGGCGCTGAAATTACGCAGCCCGCATCGTAGAAAATATCAAACAGACCTTCATCCTTCGCCTGTTTCCATATCTTCGGCGTCGCAGGCACGACAATCGTCCGTATCGCAACCTTCCTTTTCTTCATTATCTTCGCAGCAATCCTCAAATCCTCAATCCGCCCGTTTGTGCAGCTTCCGATATACGCCTGGTCCATTTGCTTGCCCTTGCACTTGCTGATGGGGACACCATTGCTCGGCAGATGAGGCGCCGCAACCATTGGCTCCAATTTGGCGCAGTCAAACTCCTCGACGCCGACATATTCCGCATCCGCATCCGACTCGAAAACCTTATAATGCTTCGTATCTTTCAAATGCTCGCCCAAGTATTCTGCTGTCACCTCATCAAACGGAATTATCCCGTTCTTCGCGCCTGCCTCTATCGCCATATTTGTTATCGTCATTCGCGCTTCCATCGACATTGCTTTCAGCGCAGGCCCGACAAACTCCATCGCCCTGTACAGCGCACCATCCACGCCTATCCTCGTAATCACCTCGATAATTACATCCTTGCTGTAAACGCCTTTCGGCAGTTTGCCGTTTAATACAATCTTCATCGACTCCGGCACTTTGAACCAAAGTTCCCCGGTCGCTATCGCCGCCGCCAAATCAGTCGAGCCGATACCGGTGCTGAAACACGCAAACGCACCGTACGTGCATGTGTGCGAGTCACCGCCCACAATCACTTCCCCAGGCCGAATATGTCCCTGCTCTGGCAGCAATGCGTGACATACGCCTGCCCTTCCTATCTTGTAGTAGTGCTTTATCCTGTGGCGTTTCGCCCATTCATCCAATCGCTTATGCAGTTCGGCGCTCTTTATGTCCTTTGCCGGCTGAAAATGGTCTGGCGTTACTACTATCTTGTTTCGGTCAAATACCTTATCAATGCCTTTTTCTTCCAGCATCCGTATCGCCGCAGGCGCCGTCACATCATGACACATCACCACGTCTATCTTCGCATTCACCAATTCCCCGGCTTTGACTGCACGTTTCCCCGCCGCTTTCGCTAATATCTTCTCTGTAATAGTCATACTCATAAACTTAACCCTCAAACTTATATTGCTTGCCACGGCGAAGCCCTTAGGCGAAGCCGGGTCATGCCCATCGGTTCTTCTCTTTTTACTTTTTACTTTTGCCTTCAAAAAACAGTGTCAATCAGTGTTAATCAGTGTCTAATAATTTTCAGTGTTAGTCAGTGTCTAAAGTTCTACTTTGAGCCCCGGCTCTTCGCCCTTGCCCACCGCCGATACCATTCTGTTAATCGCGTCTATATATGCCTTCGCGCTTGCCTCGATAATATCCGTCGATATCCCCCTGCCGACAAACATTCTGCTGCCTGTAGTGAGCGGAGTCGAACTATCCGTTTTTATCTTCACCGTCGCCTCGCCGAGCGCCTCCTTGCCGCTGGTAACCGCCCGTATCGAGTATGACTCTAATTTCGGCGAATGTCCCGTCGCAGCCCTTATCGCCTCGTATGCGGCGTCAACAGGCCCATCGCCCTCGGCCTGCGCCTCCTTTATCCCTTCTTTGCTCTTTACCTTCACCATCGCCTGCGGCGCCCTGCCCGTCTCGATGAGCACCCTTAAATACTCAAGCTCGAACGTATGCTCGACTACCCGCACCTCGTCATCGATTATCGCCGCTATGTCCTCATCAAATACCTCTTTCTTCTTGTCGGCTATTGTCAAAAACTGCTCGTACGCCCGCTGCAACTCATCTTTGCCTAACTTATAACCCAGCCGTTTGCACCGCTCGTTAAATCCGTGCCTGCCAGTATGCCTGCCCAATACCATTCGCGAACCCGCAAGCCCTATCGTTTCTGGCGTCATAATCTCGTATGTCGAACGCTCCTTCAGCATCCCGTCAACGTGTACGCCCGACTCATGCGCAAATGCGTTCGCGCCCACAATCGCCTTGTTCGGCTGTATGACAAATCCCGTCAATCGCGACACCAATTGACTGGTTTTGTAAATCTGCGTCGTCTTTATGTTCGTGGTCAACGGCTGTATTCGGCCTTTGCCTGTGGTGAACATAGTCGAACCACCAAAAAAGTCAGGCCGTGTGTGTATCGCCATAACTATCTCTTCCATCGCCGCGTTCCCCGCACGCTCGCCTAAACCGTTTACCGTGCACTCGACCTGCCTTGCACCGTTTCTCACTCCCGCCAATGAATTCGCCGTCGCTTGGCCCAAATCGTTATGACAATGCGTTGATATAATGCACCGCTCAATGCCCGGCACATTGGCCTTTAGTTGCGCAATGATTTGCCCGTACTCGTATGGCAGTACGTACCCAACCGTATCCGGTATATTCAGCGTCGTTGCACCCGCCTCGATTACCGCCGTCAAAACCTCAATCAAAAACGGCATCTCGCTCCTGCAAGCATCCTCAGGCGAAAACTCAACGTCCTCCGTGAACGTCTTCGCAAACTTCACCGCCTCAACTGCCATTTTCAAAACCTCACCCGGCTCCTTCCGAAGTTTATGCTTCATATGTATCGGGCTTGTCGCAATGAACGTATGTATCCGTTTCTTCTTCGCTGGCGCAATCGCCTTGCCCGCCGCCTCGATATCGTCCGGATGCGCACGCGCAAGTGCGCAAATCGTCGGCCCCTTCACCTGTTCCGCGACCGTCTTTGTCGCCTCGAACTGTGCAGGCGATGAAACCGGAAATCCCGCCTCGATTACATCGACGCCCAAAACCGCTAATTGCTGGGCAATCTCCAGCTTCTCATTTATTTGTAAAGACGCCCCGGGCGCCTGCTCGCCGTCGCGCAGCGTCGTATCGAATATGATTATCTTTTCCTTCTCTTTGGTCGTTTCCTTAATCATTTTAGTTCTCCAGGTTTTTTACCGGCAGATAGTTAGGCAGACAATTATGCCGCAAAAACGGCACAAAAGCTACCGCTTTATTGATGATTGAAAAATGGATTGTCGTAAATGAATGGTTCTATTGCGCCTTGCGGCGCAAAAGCAGCCCGAGGCCGAGAAGGCCGGTAAGAATTGAACAAACTGTTACGCTCTTAACCATTCTTCACAATTATAATCTCTCCCGCCGAAATTGCAAACAATTTCTTCTCAATTTCCATTTCGTATTCAAAATGCTTACTCGCCACGGATGGTTTGGACGTTGGACGTTCGATGTTCTTCTTCTGTCTTCTGTCCTCTGTCTTCCGTCCTCTGTCCTCTGTTCTCTGTTCGACGTTTACCCGCCGTGGCGGGCCTGCTTCGGGGTCATTGCGAGCACGCATGCCTTCGGCGGGGACCCAGTTATCTCGGCTTATCAACTACAAAAAATATATTAGAAAAAACGCTTCACTTTATGGATTTGGCCGCTATAACTTACCAAGGCAATCCCGTTCATCCTTTACTTTTTACCCTCTTCAAACAATTTCCAAACCGCTGCGTTTACTTCATCCTCAAGTTTGCCCATCTCTGCCTCTTTTTCACCGGCTCGCAACCGATGTAATTTCTTTGAAAGATCACTCAATTTGATATGATTATCGTCCTTCGGGTCAAATTTGGGCATTCCTACATGTTCCATCACAGACGGTGCGCCAAATCCACGACCTGCCGAAGAATACGATTTTATAAATTTCCTCACGGGCAATGAATTTAGAATTGCGCAAAGATAATGTGCTTCATCCTCCTTTTCTGTCGCAAATATAGACGTTGTATCCGTTGGTATAATCGTCTTCCACCCAAAATTTGTTTTATGCTGGCCTATCACCGCCGCAATCAAGTCATTTGCCATTCGCTTCCACACAACCTTGTAACGCGCGAATGTATAATAAGCGATATTGTACTGACTATAGAACGGGTTCTCCTGTTCGGCGTGGAACTTCTTATACGCCGCGCGATTCAACAACTCCGTCTCGAACGCAAGCAAGTACTCAAATGTCCGCGGCCACTTGACCCTCATAACGCTCGCAGGGTACCCGCAACGCTTCTTCAACTCCTGGACTATTAACACATGTATCTCCGGCTTTACGCCCCAGCGAACTATATCCGCGCCCCTGACCGCTGGATAAACCAAATCCGCCTCGATTCGTCCCCTAACCTGGCTTATCTTGCGCTTACCTTTTTCGACAAGATTGCGGACAATTAAATTGCCGTCTGACAGCACCTCTCTGACCTCAAGCCAGAAAACACCATACGGCTCTGTGCTCGCACCTCTGCGTGCCTGATACGCATTTTCGCCCTCAATTCGTCGCAGCCGACCATCGCCCTCACGAACTGTTTGCCACGAGCCGTTGGGCTTTCCAATAGGTCTTGCTAATAAAACCTCCTTCTCTAACAGCTTCCTTGCCTCTTTGAGTTTCAGATTCGTCGGCACACGCCCAACACCTTTTTTTCTCTTCCAAACCGTATAGGGCACCGGATATTCCGTCTGTCCTCGCTTCTTCAGAATAATCGCCGCTGTTTTATTTGCGGCCCCTTCAAACGGCTGAACCGTGACCAAATCGTGCGCCTTTAATACCTTCAGAGTTTCTTTGGTCCCAAAACGGAATCTTCGGAAACCCTCTCCTGCCCCTTTCGACTTAAAAACCTCCTGCGTTATAAGAAACCCAAGCGTTCCTCCCCTTGCAAGATAATAGTCAGCCGACGCGTATGTAAATAGCATCGAGAAATCCTTCTCGCCCCCGCCCAATCTCGCCGCGTGTCCTTTAAGCGAAAATAAACCGTAGTCCTGCCACATCTGTAATGTGGCCTTGCGATACTCGCTCGACAGATACCCCCACCGAATCCACGGCGGATTGCCAACAACAAAATCAAACTTGTCTGCCGTCATCGGCGCAAAGACATTCTTCAAAAACCTTGCCCAAATTCCGTTCTTTCCATCCTTCTCAAGTTCCAAAACGTGCTCATAAAACTTCTCAACCGCCTTCTCGTGAGGCGGGAATACCAGCCCCTCTTTCTTGAAACGTGCCATCGCCTCATCAATGCTGCATTTCTGTTTGGCCAATTCTTCGGTCATAGGTGCCGCCCGCCTCATTAAGTATCCACGTTCTTCAACCCATATTTTCGGAACAAAAAATGTCCCTACCGATGTCAGAACCTCAACCGCGCCATTGCCAACGAGCATCATTTGCCCCGTTCGCTTTGGCCACAAAACCGAGTCCGCAAGATATACCGGGATCTCGAATGCCCCCAATTTCTTCGCCAGATCACCTAAGGCAAACAGATAATTCGTCCTTGCCGCAATCACCGCAAGGGGGTTTAAGTCAAAGCCCCATACATTTGCTAAAATCCTCTTGGTGGTCTCTACCTCCTGCTCTTTGGCTTTTTTCCCGAATTCTCTAGCCCGTTGTATTGCTAAAACAAGAAATGTCCCTGACCCGCAGGCAGGGTCAAGCACTCGCTTTCTTGTATCGCCGTGATAATCTGATTCATCCAGAACCAGTTCGGCAAGCCAGTCCGGCGTATAGTATTCGCCGAGATGATGTCGAACCACATCGGGAACAAGATATTGATACAATCTCTTCAAAAGGTCTCGCGTCACTTCCGGCTCAATTGTCGTTGTTGCAGGTTCAAATTCTGAGAGAATTCTTGTTATACTCCGAATTGCATCTTCCAGCCGCGGAGAGCCAAACGCTTCCAGATACCAGCGGAAAAAGTCCCCTTCCAGAAAGTTGCTTATCCCTCGCTTACTGTATATCCCGCCATCCTCAACGTCCGTCAGTTGCTTCAATAAATCTTCTTTTGACGCATGGGACAAGTCACTGCTAAATGAACTGCCGAAACTTCCTTCGCTAACCGAAATCAACTCTGCCGCAATCAACTTCATAAGCAGCGCAAAGTATGTGTGTACACAAAACAGCATTGCCTGAAAGTTACTCTCTGCCGGTAGGCCGTAAATCTCCGCTAGTGCCGCCGTCTTTTTGTCTGCACCTCCGCCAAACTGTTCTCCATAAACAATCCCAAACAGTCGTTGCCATTCCTGAAAGAATACCTTTGCCCGTGGAGTGCTCCAGTTGGCCATTGCGTCGGCAAACGCTCCGACGGCTTCTCTCGCCACCTCTGCCTTGGGACCGAATCGGTCCGCTAAATTTTCAGCCGTGAGCGCAAGTCGTGCCAAAGCCCGCAAATATGTAACAAACGTCAGAGCACTCTCCGCTCCGAGTATATACGGGCCGTCCATAACAAACTCAAATCCGTCTGGTTTTCCCTTCGAAGGTTTCCCGTTACTTCTGCATCGCACAAAAAACATGCTGCTTCCATCGAAACCAATGCCAACAATACCAACTGGCCCCGCAATTTTATCCTTCCCCGCTCCTTTCGCCTCCGCACTCATGTATTCTACTAATTGCTCAAAAGCATGCTTTATGGCCCGTTCCGATTTAAAAGCTTCTGGCGGCTCATACTCGACCACTACTTGGCCGTGCAAAGCATCTGGACGTTTGCCTTTCAGTATGGTCTTTGCCTCTACACTGCCACGTTCGTAACGCTCGTCGAATACTATACCAGCGCTTTCGACCAAAGGCTTCAATACCCTTTCAAACCTGATTTTAAGGTCTTCCTCTGTCTTGGCTTCCCGTAGTATCTTCCTTGCCGCTTCAACAAGTTTGTCGGCGATACTCGCCAGCGATACCTGTTCTTCTGAATGCTTGTCTGTTTGTTTCATATTTAGCGCCTATTGCGATAATTTCCCGATCACACAATATCCCAACCCCCCAACCCCGTCAATCTTATAATGCGAAACCGCCTCCGGCTGATTCCGCGAATCCTTTTATTTTCAGCCGATAGACCACCCTTTGAGAAAAATATTTTGTTCGGCTTAAAAATGAATGCCGAAGGCATTCGCGGGCAAGGCAATGGCCTTTCACAGAAACTTGTTTCGAGAAAAGGCCTTGCCGCAGAACGCATAGCCGACCAAAATCAGCGTTAATCTGCGTAAATCTGTGTCTAAATTTTTTCCTCGGCTTCATTCAGCACTTTCGGCCAGACCGCCGCCTGCCCTGCGTAGTCCCTTGGGGATGTAGTAGGGCCTGCCGGCGGGGGCAGTTCCACTGCCCGGCGGACGAGAATGAGACCTTTACAGAAGCTCGCTTCGAAAAAGGGCTTATTCGAGTATTCCCCACTGGCCGAAACCTCTTTGACCCAACAACAACAGTGTTAATCCCGTGTTAATCCTATGAAGCAGAGCCGTGTCAAGCAGCTTGCCATATTTTTCTTTTCTCTTTTTTGTCCAACATAGTTCTCTTTGCCTAAAGCTGCGTCTTGATTGGACCGGCGGCCGAACGAGAATGGGCTGTTGCACACGCTCGTCGCAGTATGGCCGCCGCAGCCAAGCAGGACGCAGCGGTCGCTCGCGGCAGGATTCAATTCAGGCCGGCTGCCTACACTCCTATTCGTGCTCATCAATTTTATCCGCCGGGGCGGACTCTGACGGCACATCAAACTTCATACAGCCGAAAGCTCCTATTCTCTGTGACGCGATATCCCCATCGGGACTCACATTAACACCTGGCCAGGATACTTTCGCTCATCCCGCCGACCTAAAATCCCTAAGCCGACTTTCTCAACTTTTCAATCTTCCCGTAATCTACACTGCTGACAAAAGTCTCATCGAACATCGCGCCCGTCAAAAGCATCGCTCGCATTATGCTCAAAAGCTTCCTCGCCACCGCCACTATCGCTATCTTCTTGCGCGACTGCTGTCCCGCCATTACACGCTCATAAAAACTCCTCATCGATTTACTGTATCGTATCACCTTCCAGGAACTCTCAACCAGAACCCACCGCACAACACTCGGCCCTTTCTTGCTTATGTGCCCAAGACGGCGACTGTTGCCGCTCTCGTCGAGCTTAGGCGTAACACCAAAATATCCGCAATATTCCTTTCCCCCCGCAAACCTCTCCACGTCATCCGTAAACGCCAGTACCGCCTCGGCCGTCCTCGGCCCTACCCCGGGTATGCTCATCAACAATTTCCCTCCCGTCTGCTTATCAAGATAGCCGTCAAGGTAACTTGTAACCGAGTCGATATGCTCTTCTGCCATATTCAGCTCGCAAATCAAATTGCTCAACTGCATCCGCCACATATTATTAACGTCAAAACCGCCCCCGCATAGCTCCCTGAGCCACAGCCGGTTCGCAATCCTCCACCATCCCCCCTTATGCAATGACCTCCTCATTCCCTGCGACTTCAACAATGCCCGTATCCTGTTCTTGGCCGCAACCGACGTTGCTAAAAGCTTCTTGCGGTGACATATAATCATACGCCACTGTCTCACTTCTTTTGTAGGCATATGAACCGCAGGTATCTCGCCGATGCTCAACAACACCGCCATTTTCCTGGCGTCAATACGATCGTTCTTTTTTGCCGTCCTGTATATCCACGTCATCTTGTCGGGATTAGCCACTTTAATACTGTCCACACAGTCAATCAGCGAGTCATACAAATATCCCGCCTGACCGCTTATCTCAAAAGTAACATGCACTCTCGAACCGTCCTTCTTCTCATTGGCCAGAAACTTCCTCATCGACCCCGCATCAGGGCCGATAGTCGCATACCTGTCTTCCTTGTTTTTTTGCACAATACACACACTCGTCTTGTTGCTGTCGATGTCAAATCCGATATACTTGTCCATAAGGGCCTCCTGCATAAAGGTTACTGTGGCCCGCCCTGTGCGGGACCACGTTGATAAAATTGGGCCGTACCATACGAGCCCGTATATTAACCTTATCGGGAGGCTCTGCTTTCATAGATTATCTGTGTCTAACAAAGTCCATGTTCTTCCGTGTCAAAAAATCCGTGAAAATCCGCTTGCCCCGGCGTAGTCGCAGACGAAGCCGGGTGCCAATCCGTGAAGATATGAAGAGAGGGCATCCTCAGGTATTATGCGGTTAATGGAAACGCTTATACGAAAGGAGCC
>Ga0315291_10002308_pt1 | contig 25076 bp, 24 predicted proteins | sample YL17G12_20_MG_FD_203070 | JGI IMG/M metagenome (GOLD analysis project Ga0315291, IMG submission 203070) | Sediment microbial communities from Yellowstone Lake, YNP, Wyoming, USA - YL17G12_20 | ecosystem: Environmental > Aquatic > Freshwater > Lake > Sediment | place: USA: Wyoming | collected...
TCTACGAGCCCGCCGGTTTCATCGGCCAGCGCGATGCGGTCGCCGTCGCCATCGAAGGCGAGCCCCACGTCGGCAGCGTGCTCTTGGACGGCCTCGCCGAGCTGCTGCGGGCGAACGGCGCCGCCCTCATTGATGTTCAGCCCATTGGGCGCGCAGTTGATCGCCACAACCTCGGCGCCCATTTCGCTCAGGGCCGCCGGGGCGAGCTCGCACAGGGCCCCATGGGCGCAGTCCACGACCAGCCGCAAGCCCTTCAGGCGCCCTCTCATGGGCCTCGCCACCCCCGCCATGTAGGCCTCGAGCACACCGTTGCGCGCGGCCACCCGGCCGATCGAGCGCCTGTCGCCGCCCCCCATGCCCACTTCGAGTAGCGATTCGATCTCGGCCTCCGCCTCCTCGGTGAGCTTGTCGCCACCCGGGCCGAAGAACTTGAGCCCATTGTACTCGTAGGTGTTGTGGGAGGCGGATACGACGATGCCGCCGTCCAGCCCGAGCGAGCCGACCAGATAGGCTACGGCAGGCGTGGGCATTACGCCGCCCACGATCGCCCCGGCTCCCTCCGCGCAGAGCCCGGCGACCACGGCCGCCTCCAGCAACTGCCCCGAGACGCGGGTGTCCCGGCCGACAAGGAAAGCGGGCCGCGCTCCGCGCCGCTTTGCGCGGACGGCGGCCGCCCGCGCCAATCCCAGCGCCAGCTCAGGCGTGAGATCCACGTTCGCCACCCCCCTGACGCCATCCGTCCCGAACAGCCTGCCCATGGGACCTCCAACCCGTCTCTGAGTGTTAACGCAATTATATACAATAGAAAACCATATATGTCAAGCATAATACCACAATTTGGAAGGGATTGCACCACGCTCGATGTTTGCGCTAGAATACGGGAGCACACCGAAAGGATCGGGTATGGCTCCTCGGCGAGCAAGCGAAACGGAACTGGTGGCCGTCACCAACCAGTACCCCAGGGAACTGCTGGACGCCCTGAACGAGTTGGTCACCATCAGCCACGTGCCCAAGGCGCACCACCTGCGGGAGGCGCTTCGGCACTACCTGGAGGCTCACGGCCGGCGGCCCCGGCCCCTGTGGGAGTTCTGCGGCGAGCGCGTGCCTGTCATCATCTCCTCCCCGCAGAAGACCAAGAGCGCCAGCCTTCCGGAGATGTACGCGCTGATCGAGCTCGGGGACCACCTGTACTCGTCTCAGCTCGACGTGTACCTCAACAGCGACTCCACCTGGAAGCGGGAGCTGGTGCTGGCGGAGAGCTTCATCGTGCTGGGCGGCCCCCGGCAGAACCGGGTAGCAGTGGACCTGCTCCGCCACTGGGACCGCCTGATGCCCTTCCAGCTCAAGGACAAGCGGCAGGCGGGCCAGGTCACCTATGCCATCTCCAACCGGGACACCGGCGAGACCTGGGTCCCGGACACGGCGCGGGGGGAGCGAGTCATGAACGATTTCAGCGACTTCGGCCTCGTCGTCAAGGCCCGCAGCCCCTACGGCCCCGGCACCTGTCTGCTGCTCGCCGGCTGCCATGCCTTCGGCACCCACGCGGCTGTCCGGGCGCTGAGCGACCCGCGCTCCGTCGCCGTCATCAGCCGCCTGCTTCCCTCCACGGAAACCCACTTCGCGGCGGTCGTACAGGTGCGAGTCCGCAATTTCTGCCCCGAGCCCCCCGCCGTCGTGGACCTGATTGCCATGGCCTCGTAGCAGAGCGCCCAGATGAAAGCCCTTGTCCTGACAAGCTACAACCACCTCGCGTACATGGAGGTCCCCGATCCGGAGATCGGTTCCGATGATATCCTCGTGCAGGTGAAGGCCTGCGGGATCTGCGGAAGCGACGTCCACGGCCTAGACGGCGGCACCGGCCGGCGCGTGCCGCCTCTGATCATGGGCCACGAGGCCTCCGGCCTCGTCGCGAGGGTGGGAGATAGGGTAACCAACTGGAAGATCGGCGACCGCGTCACGTTCGACTCGACGATTTACTGCGGCCGGTGCTACTACTGCCGGCGGGGCCTGGTCAACCTGTGCGACAACCGCCGCGTCCTTGGTGTTTCATGCCAGGAGTTCCGCCAGGACGGCGCTTTCGCCGAGTACGTATCGGTGCCCGCTCGCGTGGTCTATCGCCTTCCCGACGAACTCTCTTTCGAGCGCGCGGCGCTGGTCGAGCCCTTCGCGGTTGCCAGCCACGCGGTGAGTCTCGCTCCGGTTTCGCCCAGCGCTTCGACCCTCATCGCCGGCGCGGGCGTCATCGGACTCTCGCTCCTCCAGGTACTCCGCGCAGCTGGCTCCGGAGGCATCATCGCCGTGGACCTCGACCGGGAGCGGCTCGAACTGGCGCGCCGCCTGGGCGCGGAGCACACACTGCGGTCCGACGCGCCGGACCTGGTCTCGGCGGTGAGGGGTTTGGGAAGCGGCCGCGGCGTTGACATCGCTTTCGAGGCCGTCGGTGTCACGCCGACTGTGCAGATCGCCGTTGGCTGTCTCCGCAAGGGAGGCTCCCTCGTCCTTGTCGGCAACCTGTCGCCAACTGTCGAGCTGCCTCTCCAGGAGGTCGTTACCCGGGAGATCACGCTCTACGGATCATGCGTGTCCCGCGGCGAGTATCCTGATTGCCTCGCCATGATGGCGCGCGGGCAGCTTGACCCTGACCCCATGATCAGCGCGGTCGCGCCGCTGTCCGAAGGCGCCGCCTGGTTCGAGCGCCTTCGCAATCGCGAGCCCGGCCTCGTCAAGGTGGTGCTGACGCCTTAGCCTCTGCAAGCCGCCGCACACCCATCGCGGCTGCACAGCGGGGAGCTCATCATGAGAGTTGCGCTGAGCATCGGACAGCAAGCGGCACCCAGCGGGAGCGTTGGCATCTGGTGGCTGGGCCAGAACTCGTATGTCCTGCGCGGCGCAGGTATGACGATCATGGTTGACCCGTTCTTCTCTCGCCCCGGCGACTCGGGGCGCTACGTCCATGCGGAGGCGCCGATCCGCGCCGACGAGCTGCGGCCCGACGCCGTCTTCTGCACCCACGACCACTCAGATCACACCGATCCCCCGTTTCTTGCCGCGCTTGCCGAGCACTCGGCGGCCACTCGATTCCTCGGTCCGCCCGAGAGTGCGCGGCGGATAGTCGAGACGGGCCTCGCCCTGAATCGCGTCACCCCACTGGAGGAGGGCGAGACGCTGAAGATAGGTGCGGTCTCTGTTGAGGTCGTGCTCTCGAAGCGGCCGGAGGTAAGCGATGTCGGCCACTTCGGTTACGTCTTCGACTTCGCCGGTCCCCGCGTTTACGACACTGGTGATATCATGCGCGGCGTCACTCGCGAGCCGAGCCTGATCGAGCCCGTGTGTAAGGCCGCCCCCCATGTCGCCCTGATCACGACCTCGCCAACCGAGGAGGAGTTCCCCGACTTCGCCGAGGCGGCCGAGCTGGCACGAACGATCGGGGCCCGCGTCGCCATCCCCGCCCACTATGGCTGCTTCGCGCGGCGGACCTTCGACCCGGCGGCCTTTGCCGCGCAGTTCCGCGCCGGCGAAACGACGCAAGCGCAGATCATCCCGTACTGCGGCTGCTACGTCTTCTGCCCCTAGCCCTTCACCTCGCAGTTGGCCAGCTCTTCCATGGCCAGCACCAGCGCCTGGGTGCCAAGCTCGCCCTTGCCTTTGGCCGCCAGTGACCTGATAAGTTGATGCACCAGGGCCGTCGCGGGCAGTGGCATCTCCAGCTCATCGGCCGCGGCCGCTACCAGCCGGAGGTCCTTTTCCTGGAGCGCGAGCGTGAACCCCGGCGCGTAATCGCGCGCGAGCATCTTGGGCCCGTGCAGCTCCATGATCCGCGAGGCCGCCAGGCCCGATCCGACCACCTCCCACACCTTCCTGACATCCATGCCGGCCTTCGCCGCCAGCGACAGCGTCTCGCACACGGCCTGGATCGTGACCACGCAGGCCACCTGGTTGCAGAGCTTTGCCATGTAGCCCAAACCGTTGTCCCCGAAATGCTCGATCCGCTTGCCCATCGCCTGCAAGATGGGCAGGCATTGCTCGAACGTCTCCTTCGGCCCCCCACACATGATGGAGAGAGTCGCATCCTCCGCGCCCTGTGGCCCGCCGCTCACCGGACAATCGAGCATCGCTACTCCGCGCTGCGAAAGGGCCGATGCCACTCGCCTGCCCACCCCGGGCGCGATGGTGCTCATCTCGATCACCACCGCGCCCGACTGCAAACCTTCGATCACTCCCCCGGGCCCGAGCACGGCCTTCTCCACATCGGGCGAATCGGGGACGATGGTGACGACCACCTGGCTTGCGCTCGCCACCTCTTTGCACGAGCCGGCCGCCTTCGCGCCGGCCTCCACCAGCGTCTTCACCTTAGCGGGCACTATGTCATAGACAGTCAGCGCGTAACCCGCCTTGAGAAGATTGCGCGCCATCGGGCCGCCCATGCGCCCCAGACCAATGAACCCGATCTCCGGTTTGATCAACGTAATGCCTCCTATCTGCTTCTCAACAGCTCGCGCGTCGCCGCCGCGATGCTGGTCACGGTCAGACCGTGCTTGGCAAGCAGCTCATCCGCCAGGCCCGATTCGCCAAACGTGTCGGCCACTCCGAGGCGGCGCAGCGGAATCCGCTTGCTCGCCCGCTCGGCCAGTGCTTCGGCCACCGCGCTGCCGAGCCCGCCTATGATGCTGTGCTCCTCCACGGTCAGGATCGCGCCTGTCTTCTCACAAGAGCCCAGCACGGCCTCTAAGTCGAGCGGCTTGATCGTGTGGACGTTGAGCACCTCGGCGGAGATACCTTCCTTCGCCAGCTCCTCGGCCGCCTCCAGCACCCTCCCCAGAATCACCCCGCAGGCCGCCAGCGTAACGTCGCCGCCGGCCCGCCTCACCTCGACCTTCCCGATGCCGAACGGCGCGGCTACCTCGCGCCACACCGGTGTCTCGTATCTGCTCAGCCGAAGGTAAACCGGCCCCTCGCGCCGCGCAGCAGCCCGTGTCGCCAGCCGCGCCTCCTCTGCATCGGATGGCACGACGACGCACATGTTGGGGAGGCTTCTCATCAGGGCCACGTCCAGCACGGACTGATGGGTGGCGCCGTCCGGCCCCTGCGTGATCCCGGCGCTTGATCCGGCGAGCTTCACGCTGAGCGCGGGCAGCGCGATCTGCTGGCGCGTCTGGTCGAAGGCCCGTCCCGTCAGGAATACCGCGAACGAGTTCGCGAACGGGATCATCCCTCCGAGCGCCAACCCGACCGCGGTGCTGACCAGGTCCTGCTCGGCGATGCCAATCTCGAAGAACCGGTTGGGATAGGCCTCAGCGAACTTGTCGGCACGCGTTGAGTGGAATAGATCGGCGTCAACCACGACAAGGCGCGGCTCCTCTGCGCCGAGCTCGAGCAGTGCCTGCCCATAGCCATCTCGCGTTCCCTTGACTTCCGCCATTTGCTAGCCTCCCACCGATGCGAGCGCGGCCTCGAGCGCATCTATAGCCGCGCGAAACTGCTCTTCGTCCAGCCTCGCATTGTGGAAACCGGGCTTCCCCTCCATAAACGGCACCCCTTTGCCCTTGACCGTCTTGGCGATGATCGCGCTGGGCCGCCTCGTGACCTTCGAGGCCTCGTCGAGCGCGCGGCAGATCGCGCCCATGTCGTGCCCGTCAATCTCCGAGGTTTGCCAACCGAAAGCCCGCCACTTCTCGGCCAGCGGCTCGAGGCGCATCCGCTCCTCGGTCGGGCCCATCGCCTGGAGCTGGTTCCGGTCCACGATCACCGTCATGTTATCGAGCCGGTAATGGGCGGCGGTCATCGCCGCCTCCCAGACCTGGCCCTCCTGGCACTCACCGTCGCCCACCAGCACGTACACTCGATAGCTCAGCCCGGCGACCCTCCCTGCGAGCGCCATCCCGTTCGCCACCGACAGCCCCATCCCCAGCGACCCTGTGTTCGCCTCCAGGCCACAGGTCTTGCGCATGTCAGGGTGGCCCTGCAAGGTGCTGCCAAGGCGCTTCAGGGTGGCCAGCTCTTCCCTGGGGAAGAACCCGCACATCCCCAGGCAGACGTAAAGCGCCGGCACCGCGTGGCCCTTGCTCAGCACGAACCGATCCCGCTCCGGCCAGTCCGGCTGCTTGGGCCGCAGCCTCAGCTTGTAGTAGTAGAGCGCCACTACGATGTCCGCAGCTGACAGCGATCCACCAAAATGGTGGAACTGCCCGGGTCCCATCGCCTTGACGATCTCCAGGCGCACCTGCGCCGCGTGCCGCTGAAGCTCCCTCACATCACAACTCCTCACTGCCACCTGATGCTCCTCAGACGGGATAGACTCCCGATATCTGCGACAAGGGCCACAGCACGATCTCGCTCACCGTCACCCTTGCCGGCCTTGTGACCACATACATCACGGCCTCGGCCACATCCTCCGGCCGCAACATTGCCGCCCGGCGCTCAACGCTTGGGATCTGCGGCCGTCGGTCCACGAGGGAGGTGTCAACCTCCCCCGGGCAGATGGCGCAAGCCCGGATTCCCCGCCTTCCTTCCTCGATGTTGATGGACTCGGTGAGGGAGAGCAGCGCCCGTTTTGTCGCGCAGTAATGCGCGCCGGCGCCCGGAGAGGCCCACAGCGCAGCCGTCGAAACGACGGTCACGATCACCCCGCCTCCCCGCTCTCGCATCCGCGGAAGGACAGCCTGGGTGCAGTGGAACACGCCATTCAGGTCCACGGCCACGACCTGCTCCCACTGCTCCGGCGACATGTCGGCGAGAGTCCGCTCGCGGGTGTTGATCCCGGCCGCGTTGACCAGCATCTCGGTGGGCCCAAGCTTGGCTGCGAACTCCTGCACGGCCCGGTCAACCTGTGAGCGGTCGGTTATGTCTGCCGCGCAAGCCATGACCTCGCCGCCAAGGTCGCGCCTGACCTGCTCCAGCGCCTCCGGCGCCAGGTCTACCAGACCCAGCCTGCAGCCCGCCTCTGCCAGGCGCCGAGCGATTGCGCGCCCGATTCCGCCGGCCGCGCCGACCACGACCGCCGCCCGTCCCGCGATGCTCTCACTGACCGGATACTGCCGCGCGCTCATCTATCGAATCTCCTGGATCAGCTCGATCGAATTCCCATCGGGATCGCGGAAAAACGCAACCCGCAGGCCCTGGACGGTCACGGGCTCGATGTAGAACTCGCACCCCAGGCCCTTCAGCCGCTCGCACTCGGCCTCCACGTCGTCCACCGTCAGGGCCAGGTGGATAAAGCCTGTCGCCTGCGCCTCCTCGGCCTTCGTCTTCCCGCCGCCGAAGAGCTCCACCTTCGCGCCGCCCAGCTCCATCAGCACCAGGTAGCTCCCGTCCTCGAAATCCAGACGCAGGCCTCGCGTGAAGCCCAGCGCTTGGCTGTAGAAGTCAGCCATGCGCTCGAGGTCCGTGGTCCTCAAGGCGATGTGGTGGATGCTCTTTATCACTTTACCTGCCTCGCTTTCCCTTGACCCGCCACAGGACTGCCAGCAGCACGGGTTGAATGTTACGACGGCTATGTCTCAGAACCTACAACGGGCCGATCGAGCGGGCGGGGTCACGCGCCGCGCCGTTCTCATCGCGCTCGCGCTTCTGCTCGTGTCCATCCCGATCGCCTTCTACGCCGAGATCGCCTTCGACAGGGCGAATATGTTCGTCGGCGTTCCCTCTATGACCCCGGTTGTGCTGCTCTTCCTGCTGACCGGAGCCGCCAGCCTCCCCGTCCTCCGACGCCTGCGGCTGTCCCGGCGCGAGTTGCTCGTGGTCTACTCCATCATGCTCGTGGCGGGGCCGGTGGTGGGCCGCACGACGACAGCGTGGATGCTGTGCGGGAGCATCCACTACTACTACATGTCCCGCATCAACCTTATCTGGCAGACGACATTCCTTCCCCAGGTGCCCACGTGGTTCGCTCCAACCGACCCTCTCGCCGCCGAAGGCTTCTTCCAGGGCCAGTCCATCGTCCCGTGGCACCTTTGGGCCACGCCCCTCGCCGCCTGGGGCGGTTTTATGATCGCCCTCTTCCTCTGCGCCTTCTGCATCATCGCCCTTCTCCAGCGACAGTGGATCATGAACGAACGGCTGAGCTTCCCCCTCGCCCAAATGCCGCTCGAGATGGTGGGCGAGACCCGCCCCGGGGACCCGGATTCCGCCGGCCGGTTCGCCCGCGCCTGGCCCTTCTGGCTCGGGCTACTCGTCTCGTTCTGCCTCACCTGCATGAATGACGTCGCCTGGAGGTGGCCCACCTTTCCCGCCATCCCCCTGGGCCCGCTGCCGCTTATGCGAGAACAGCGGGTGGGCCCTCTCGGCGGGATCGGCGAGATCACCTGGGTGCTGTGGCCGTGGCTCATCGCCATCGCCTACCTCATCCCAAAGGAGCTATCGTTTTCCTGCTGGTTCTTCTGGTGGGTGCTGGTGCTGGCAAACGTCCTCGCGGTCTTCGCCGGCGCCGAGCCCCGGGACCCCTCCATGATATGGGACAGCGGCTTTCCGGCGCCGCGCTTCCAGGGTGGCGGGGCGCTGATCGCCATCGGGGTCTGGGCGCTCTGGATCGCACGCCGTCATCTGCTGCGCGCCTTCCGCATCGCCTTTCTGAGCGGCCCCGGCCAGCCCGACGCCGACGAGCCCATCTCTTATCGCGTCGCCCTGGTCGGCCTGGTCGTTACGCTCGCCGGGATGATCTACTTCACCTACGCGGCGGGTTGCCGGGTCCTCATCGGCGCGGCCATCGTCATCGGCATCCTCGGTTACTATGTGGTGTGGGCGCGACTGCGCGCCGAGACCGGCCTCGGCTTCGCCATGTTCCCCCTGGAGCTGGAGTTCCTTCTCAATACGCCTTTCGGCCCTTCTTTCTACCGGGTGCGCGAGACGATCACGATAATGTCAATGCGCTGGACCTATGGCCAGGGCTTTGGCACCATCTATGAGGTGCTATCCGGCAACGCGCTGGAGACGTTCAAGATCGCCGACGCCGCCGATATAAACAAGCGCCGTCTCGCCAAAGCCATTGTCGCCGCTTTCCTGATGATGGTCGTCTTCGGTGCTTACACCATCCTCACCGGCATCTACCACTACGGTTGGTTCGGCCTCAAAGGCCTCCAGGCGGGATGGCTCGGCCCCCAGAGCGTGGGCGACGGCGGCCGCATTATCTGGCGCCTCCTCTATCATCCACCTCACTCCGATGTGAACGGCCTCATGGCCATGGTCTTCGGCGCCGTCTTCGCCGTAGTCCTCGGCATCATGCGCCTGCGATTCTGGTGGTGGCCGCTGCATCCGGTTGGGTACATGGTCGGGATGTCGTGGGGCGCGAACTGGTACTGGATGCCGTTTCTCATCGGCTGGGTTGGCAAGTCGCTCGTCGTGCGGTACGGCGGCCTTCGCCTCTACCGCGCCACCGTCCCGCTGGCCACAGGGCTGATCGTCGGTGATCTGCTGAACACCGGCCTGTGGTGTTTCGTCGGCCTGCTGACCCAGGGGCGAGTGTGATCGCAGGCCCGCGCGCCAGCAGGACTCCAGCCAGCCAGCTTGAAGAATAGGCTCACGCCCCCAGAGCAAGAGTGAGGGAAGCTCGCGTGACCAAAGAGAAGCATGTCGCCTTCGCCATCGCCGCCCACCCGGACGACATCGAGTTCATGATGGCCGGCACTCTGATACTTCTCCAGCAGGCCGGCTACGAGATCCACTACATGAACATCGCCAATGGGTCCTGCGGGACGGCGACGCACAGCAAGCAGGACATCATCAGGATCCGCGGGCGGGAGGCGCGGTCGGCGGCGAGGCTGATGGGCGCGAAGCACCACCCCAGCTTCGTTGACGACATTGATATCTTCTATGAGAAGGATTTGCTTGCCCGCGTCGGGGCAGTCGTGCGGGAAGTCGCCCCCTCGATCATGCTGATTCCACCGACCGTTGACTACATGGAGGACCATATGATCGCCGGGAGGCTGGCGGCGACGGCGGCCTTCTGCCGGGGGATGCGCAACTTCGCGACGACACCGCGCAGGAGGCCGGTGCAGGGGGAGGTGACGCTCTACCACTGCGTGCCGGCCGGGCTGCGTGACCCGATGCGGCGGCGCGTGGCGCCGGAGTACTTTGTCAACATCAGCGGCGTGCTCGACCAGAAGAGAGAGGCGCTCGCGCAGCATCGCAGCCAGAAGGAATGGCTGGATGTGAGCCAGGGCATGGACGCGTACCTGATAACGATGGAGCAGCAGTCGGCGGAGATGGGCCGGATGTCCCGCGGCTTCAGGTATGCCGAGGGGTGGCGGCGGCACAGCCACCTGGGCTTCTCCGAGCAGGAGATTGACCCGCTAGCCGAAACGCTGGGCGATCTCGTTGTCGTTAACGCGGCCTATCGGCGATGGCTGGAGGAACCGGAGACCATGATGCGCCCGAGCAGGGGCGCGAAGGCCAAGAGGAGGCAGAGATGAGCAGACCCCTAAGCGTTGTTGCGCCTGAGTGGTGGGACTACACGACCCTCGACCGGGAGCTGATCGAGGATGCGGCAAAGCTGACCGCTGAGGGCATTCTCGGGCTTTCCCGCTCCGGGTTCGAGGTCGTCTTCTACGACACCCTGGAGAGCTTCTACCTGGCGGAGGCGCTCGAGTACATCGAGGCCTGGCGGGAGGCGACAGAGGAGAAGCCGGCCGGCATCTGCGGCCCCATCGGCCCAACAGAGCAGCTTCCGTTGGTGGCGCAGCTCGTCAACGCACTGGACCTCAATCTGCGGCATGCCCACTTCTGGGGCATGGACGAATGGTATCTGAACGGGCGCGAAGTCCCCAGCAGTCATCCACTCTCCTTCGAGCGCGCCGATCGGGAGCTGTGCTTCGACCGCATCAAGCGCGGGCTGGTCATGCCTGACGCGAACCTGCATTTTCCGAAGGCGGCCAAGCTGGCCGAGTACACGGCGAGCTTCGATAAGGTCCGCTGCGTGGTGATGCAGGGGGGCCAGGGCGAGGTGAAGCACTGGGCCTTCAACGATCCGCCGAAGCGCGAGGGCGCCTATGTTGATGAGCCGCCTCCTCCGCAGGAGTATCTGAAGCTGAAGGCTCGCGTGGTGGACCTGCACCCCATGACCATCATCCAGAACGCCCGCACTTCCGGGGGCGGCAAGGTGTCCGAAGTGCCGACCCAGGCTCTGAGCGTGGGCCCTGTCGAAACCTGGAAGTCCGAGCGGGTCTCCATCTGGCACGCCGGAAAACACGACAACGCCTTCGGCCTTCGGCTCACCACGCTGATGATCTCGAAGAAAATCGCCGACAGCTCCGTGCCGATGTCCTTGCTTGCCCTTCATCCGAGCGTACGCTTTAGCTTCTATCGGCCGGGCATCGGGACGTGTGAAGCGGAGATGCATTGAACATTTCTGTTGGGTGGCAGGAGGCAAGTGGCTAGGTCTGCCAAAGGCAGACCGCCACCCCGGCCGGCTTTGCCGGGCCTAGGGGCTCCTGCCCAACGGAGGAATCGTTCCAAGACTCGACGCAAGGACGTTTAACCTTCGGAGTTCCAGTGAGGCGAGAAATGAGCAAGCCCGAGCGATTGCCGGATAACCCACCGGCCGCGCCCATCCCCCCGGCCGTCGGCGTCTTCGCCACCTGCGATCCACGTATAGACGAGGGCTCCCGGCGGCGCGCCGCCAACATCGTGGAGATGGTGGCCACATCGGTGGCGGGCAGCGTGGCGCTGCCTGGCGGCCAACCTGTGCGCGTTGTGTACTCGCCTGTCCTGGTTGACGGCGAGCGGCAGGCCGATGCGGTCGCGCGCCAGTTCCGGGAGCAGGGCGTCGGGGTCCTGATCTGCGCGCCCGACACCTGGGCCTTCCCGCAGCTCGGGCTGATCTCGCTGCTGGCGCACTTCCCGCCGGATACACCGCTCAATCTCACCTGCGGCAACAGCGGCCCCAAACCCGGGGTCGTCTTCACCCACGCCGCGCATGGCGCGATCTCCCAGTACGGCCGCCTCGTTCACATCAACGTCGGCACCTGGCCGGACACCGGCGAGCGGCCCGCCATGACCGAGGCCACCGCGGTCGCCCTCACCGACTGGGCCTTCGCCGCCGTCACCTATCAGGCTCTGAAGGGGAGAAGGGTCGTCATCTTTGGGCACGACTCGATGGGCATGGAGACCGCGCTGGCGCATGTGATCCCCACGCGCCGCACCTTCGGCCTGGAGATCACGCGCCTGGACATGAAACTGCTCGCCGATATGCTCCAGAAGCAGGCCTACGACAAGAGAGAGCTGGCCGCGCTACGCGCCTGGCTCGATCAGCATCTCGGCGAGCGTATCGAGCTTCGGAATGACGACGACAGCGCGCGGCTCGACCAGAGCCTTGCCATGTACCTGATCGTTCGCGATCTGATGGCCGACCTGAACGCGGTTGGCGGCGGGTTCATGAGCCAGCTCGAGTGGGGGTCCGACCAGCGCGGGATTCCCCTGCCCGTGGCCGACATCATGGAGTCGCTGTTCAATTCCACCTTCGATCACAACGGACCGAAGGCTCCCATGCCCTACGCCACCGAGGCCGATGCCCAAGGCCTCCTCACCATGCTCTTCTTCACCTACCTTAGCGCCGGCAACCCACCTCTCTTCATGGACTTCCGCAAGGTGTGGGAGCCGTGGGAGATAAAGGCGCTCGCTGACTCTACTGGCATGGGTTCGGTCGAGCCGGATGCTGTGTGGCGCCGGCGCGGCTTCGTTGACGGCGACAACTCGGGCAGCGCCTCGCTCGATTGGGCGGCGCTCCCCGGCGCCTCGGTGGAGGAGATCATGGCCGGGGTCTCGCTGCCGCAGGCGGACCCGGGCTACTTCCCCGGCCTCGGCAACTCCGTCACGTTCGTCTCGCCCGGCGGCATCGAGGGCATCGCGGCCCGGCTTGCCTACAGCGCCTCCACCGACATCTTCTCGCTGGTGTGGGATGAGGCGCAGACGGTGGCTCTGCCAGCCAAGCTCGCGCAGTCCGTCTGCAACACCTCGAACCCGACCTGGCCGCACACTTTCGTCGTCCCGAAGCACGCCACGATGGGGGAGTACAAGCAATACGCGCCCGCCAACCACTTCCACATGACCTGGGGGCTCAAGCCGGCGCGCCTTGAGTTCTGGATGGACCTGGCGAACGTGCTCAGCCTCACCCCGTGGCAGGCGCGGCCGGCTTATGTGGAAGGCGTGGATCGGCCGCAGCCCCTGCTGCATCTGCTGAACGGCGGAGAGGCCAGCGCGAAGGCGCTTCGGGCGCGGAGGTAGCCTAGCGCATCCGCTGTCGGCAAGCCTCCACCAGCTCCTCAAGGAAGCCCTCGTAGGCGAATCCGTCGGAGGGCGCCGCCAGCCCGACCGCGGCGAGAAGCGGCTCCGCGATCTTGCGCGCCAACTCGGCCCGGGGGGCCTCGAGCAGCGATTCGCGCCGCTCCAGGTATCTGTCCACCACCGCAAGCTGGTCCCGCGTGACGGCGCGCAGGTTGAGCACGGCGGGGTCCCCCAGCACCATGTACTGCGTGACCGGGAGCCCGGCGCTTGGCTCGCTTTCCGCCTTCGGCGGGCGGCCTTGGGAGTCAACGACCACCACCGTCCCCGCCACGTAATCCCCCAGCCTCTTCGAGTCCTTGCTGAAGAACATCACCGTCGCGCCCACCCCGTAGGCGACGGGCAGGAAGTCAACGTACCGGCAGATATTCCTCAGGAACGCCGACCTGAAGTCTATCGGGTAGCCCGCATCGCGTAGCACCCGTATGCCGGCGAGCCTCTTGCCTGGCGTCCGCCCGCTCCAGACGGCCTCGAAGAAGATGAAGTAGCCCCACACCGCCAGGAACAGGGCGAGCGCCAGTAAGGCAACCATCCAGGCGGAAGCAACTTCGACGAAGTGAGAGAGCGCCATGCCGGCGCCTGGCAGAACGCCGAACAGGATGGCCACGACAAGCGCACCCTGAATCAAGGTGTCAACCAGCATGGCGGCGAACCGAGTGCCTATGCCGGCGAGCCGGTAGGTCACGGCGACCTGCTCGGGTGTGATAACAGTCCTCGTGTCGTCGAAGCTCATCTATTCACCTTGAGGGAATGCTCCCGCGTTGGGGGCTGCTTGTCAAGCTGTGGTAAGTTATGGGGTGTGACCGCAAAGCCAACGGCCGGCGGGCATGCGTCCGCCTTCGGCCTCCGACATGCCCGGCCTACAGGGGGCCCGCGCGAGGCAGAGAAGACGGTCACATTCTACCTTATGTGGAGGGGGCTATCCGCCATTAGCGCCGCCGAACAGAACTCGATAGATTCGCGTAAAGAGCAGATGGAGCGCCTCCAGCAGCTCGTGGACCGCGCCTCCCGCCTGCGCGGTCTCAGCGGCCTGGACGATGCCGAGCTGCTCGAATTCGGCCGCCTCTACCGCCGCGCGGCAGCCGAGCTATCCCATGCCCGCTCGCACGGCTTCGACGCGCGCGAGATCGAGCGCCTCAACGCCCTCGTAGGTCGCTCTTACGGCCTGCTCTATGTCTCGGAGTCAACGGGCTTCGCCGGGGTCATCCGCTTCTACCGCGCCGAGCTGCCCCGCACTCTGCGCCGCCACGGCAAGCTCATCGCCACCTCCGCAGGCGTCTTTCTTCTCGGCGCCTTTCTCGGGGTATTCCTCACCATCATCCGCCCCGACATCCTCGCGGTAGTTTCGCCGCAGATGGCGGAGGTGGTCGAGCAACTGGCGCAACGGCACGAAGGCGGCCAGAACTGGCTTCCCCAGGACTTCCGACCGATCGCCGCCTCCATGATTATGATAAACAACATCCAGGTCTCGTTCTTCGCCTTCTCGAGCGGGATCATCTTCGGGCTGGGGACTCTGTACGTGCTCCTGTTCAACGGCTTTCTGCTTGGCGCGATCGCCGCCGGCATCACGCCCTCCGCCGCGGGCCTTGACTTCTGGGCGTTCGTCTCTCCGCATGGGGTGATCGAGCTTCCCGCGATCATCATCTCCGGCGCGGCCGGGATGCTGCTGGGCTGGGCCTTGGTGGATCCGGGTGAATACAGCCGCCTGGACGCCCTCCGCCTCGCCGGGCGCGAGGCCGCCGTCATCATGCTCGGGGTGGTCTCCTTCCTCGCGGTGGCCGGCGTCGTGGAAGGCCTCTTCTCCCCGGCCGTCACCCCGCCGGGCCTCAAGTTCGCGGTCGCCGCACTTCTCGCCGCCGGCTTCTGGTCCTACCTCCTGCTGCCGGGCCGCGAGCAGCAAGCCCCGATCACAGCCGCGCCTTCGCCTTGATCTCCAGGTAGTGGTTGAGCACCGCCACCGATAGGTTCTCCGGCGTCGCGTCGAAGGCGATTGCCCCTCTCTCCCTCAGCGCCGTCAGCGCTCTCTGCCGGTCCGATAGCAGTGCCGAGGCCACCGTTCGCTCATACAGCTTTCTGGGTTCTGTTGGCGACTGGCGAGCGAGCTCGTACAGCTCGTAATCGCTCAAGGCCCCGCACAGCACGAGGTGCCGGCGCGTCAGCAAGCTCACATTCCGCACCAATCGCGCCGAGGAGTCCGGGTCAACCAGGTCGGTGAGCAAGATGATCAGTGCACGCTTTCTGATGCGGTGCGCCGCCTCCAGGAAGGACCGCCGATAGTCGCTCTCCACTCGTTCGGCTTGCAGCCCGTACAGCGAATCCAAGATTAGCCCGAACTGGCTCTTGCGCGGCGGCACGAAGAGGCCCGGCCTTCCGGAGAAGGCGAAGAGGCCGACCCAGTCCCCCGACCGCGCGGCGACATGGGCCACCAAGGCCGCCGCATTGACGGCATGATCGGCCTTCGACAGCACCCCAAGCTCGCTCAGCATCGTCCGGCCGAGGTCCAGGCACAGCACGACGTGCTGGCTTCGCTCGATATCATATAAGCGCGTGATAGGCTTGCCGTGCCTGGCCGTCGCCTTCCAGTCAATGCGCCTGGGCTCATCGCCGGGCACGTATGCGCGCAGCGACTCGAACTCCATCCCGATGCTTGCTGAGCGCATGGGATGAACACCGATGTCCTGCAACCGCTGCTTCTGCGCCTGAAGCTGGTAGGAGCGTATGTCGGTCAGATTCGGGTAGACTTTCACGCGCTGGCTCAGGTCGAATCGCAGTTGCCGCGCCACCACTCCCAGTCCTGTTGTTAACCGCGCCTCGAGCTTGCCAAAGGCGTAATCCCCTCTCTTCCGCGGCGTCACGAGATAGACCGGCATGGTATCGCCGCCCGCACGAAGCTCGCACGACAGCCGCAGGCGCCCCGCCTCGAAGTCCAAGGGCGGCTCATCCCGCAGGCAGCATCTGAGATCCTGGCCCGACCGGTTCCGCAACGCGAGCCTGACCTGGTTGGCCGCGCCCAGGGACAGCACCGGCTCCACCAGGCGGCGGGCGCTGATCTGACTTGCTCGACCGAGGGCGGCGAACTCTAACGCCGCCGCCGCGATCACCGCCACCCACCAGAGGGCCGCCAGCCAGCTCAGCGGTCCGTAAACAGCCCCCAGCAGCAGCCAGGCCGCGCCGGCCACAATCGCATAGCCGAGGCGCGGTGTTGCCAGCCACCAGGCCCGCGCGGGCCCCGTCTCGGCCTCGACTTCGGGCTCGCTATCTGGGGACGGGAACTGCTGCGATGACACTGTCGAGCAGCCTCTCCACGGTCAGGCCCTCGGTCTCCGCCTCGGGCTTCAGCACGATCCGATGGCGGATGACCGGATGGACCATCCCCTGCACGTCATCGGGTATCACGAAATCGCGGCCCTGCGCGGCCGCCGCAATCTGGGCGCACCGCATCAGGTGCACGGCCGCCCGCGGGCTGGCGCCGAGGGTTGTGTGCGGGGATTCGCGCGTCCTTCGCGCCAGCTCCACCACATAGGCGACGAGCTCATCCCTCACCGTCTGCCTGCTCAGCTCCTCCCGCGCCAGGCGGACCTCGGGGTCGCCGAGCAACGCGCGCACGCCCGCCGCCTCCAGGTCCTGCGGGTCCTTGCCCTCGAGGTGCATACGCACGACGTTGTGCTCGGCCGTGACTTCGGGGTAGCCCATTTCCACCTTCATGAGAAAGCGGTCGAGCTGGGCCTCGGGCAGTGGGTAGGTGCCCTCATACTCGATCGGGTTTTGCGTCGCGGCGACGAAGAAAAGCCCTGTCAGCGGGTAGTCCACTCCGTCTATCGTCACGGCCCGCTCCTGCATCGCCTGCAGCAGCGCCGACTGGGTCTTCGGGGGCGTGCGGTTGATCTCGTCCACAAGCAGCACATTGGTGAACACCGGCCCTCTCACCAGGCGAAATGTGCGCTCCTGCATGTCGAAGACACTCGTGCCTGTGATGTCGGCCGGCATCAGATCGGGCGTGCACTGCACTCTCCGGAACTGTCCCCCGATACACTTCGCCAAGGCCTTGCTTACCAGCGTCTTCGCCACCCCGGGCACGCCCTCCAGCAGCACGTGCCCCTCCGCCAGCACGGCCGTCATCATGTGCGCCACCACCTGCTGCTGGCCGAGGACGACCTTCCCCACCTCGGACTGCACCTGCTCCATCATCTCCTGTATGCTCATGCCACCGTCCTCATCCGTCAGATTCTCCGCGCCTCCGCCATCGCATCATCGAGCTGCCTGATCAAGGCGGCGGCGCGCGCCTCCGCCAGCTTGCCCTCCGCGGCGAGCGCGCCGCGGGCGGCCGCGAGGGCAGTGGCGAGCCGCTCCACCGCCCCCGGATTCCCGCGGCTCGCGGCCTCCGCCAGCACGCTGTCATCCACCTCCTGCGACAACCCGGTCTGCGCCCCGAGCCGCTGTCTGGCCGCCTCATAGGCCGTGCTCACCGCCAGCCGGGTGGCATGTCCTTTCCGCAGCACCGTTGTCATGGTGCCCAGGAACTCGCTCCTCTGCCTGCCGCCGCGGTCCAGGGGCACCACCGGCCCGAGCCTGCGGCTGCGGGCGTAGACCACCAGCAGCAGCCCGAGGACGGTCTGTGCGAGCGCCAGCTTCACCGCGAGCGGAAGGAGCGTCCATGACAGCGCGTCCCTGTAGCCATGGTGGTATTCGTCGAAGTACACGGCACCGGCGTCAGGCGCACCGGCCGCATTCAGCGCCAGCAGGAGGTTATCCGCCTCTGCAATCGCTTCATTTGAGAGCATCCAGGAGCTAGCCAGTAATACGACCCGACCTTTACCCGGCCGCGCCTGGGCCACCACTGCGCCCTTCTTGTCCGCCATCACCGGTGCGGCCTGTGAGAGCGCCCTGTCCAGGGCCTCGCTTCGTCCGCTCCATCCGCCGAACTCGATCTCCTTCTCGTCGTCCCTGGTGGCCTTGGCGCCCGGCCCCGCGTCGAAAGGCTTGATCCTCACCTCCGAGCGCAGCGCGACGACTCTCACCCCTGCGACCAGGTAGCTCGGCTGCGTCGCCCTCGCGTAGGTCAGCGGGGCCTCCTCGAACCACCCTTGCATCGCCTCCAACGCCCCCTCCAGGTTCGGCAGCGCCAGCCCCCCGGCCAGGATCAGCGCGTTCCCGGCCTCCACCCAGCGTCGGACATCCTCCCATTCGCCTTCCGTGAGGGGCATCGGATCCACCACCCACAAAATGCCGTGCTCGGGCAAGCCGGCCTTGGTGAGCGGCGTCCTGAGGCGCTTGGTCTCATAGCCCAGCTCGGTAAGCGTAAGGTAAAGCGCCTTCAAGCCATAGGGTGCGGCGCTGTAGGTGGTTCGGTTGGGCATCCCCTGCTTCTCCGTGCCCTGGGGTTTGGCGTGGAGCGCCGTCGCCAGCGCGATCACCACTAGCGTCAGCCCGGCTATCCACCACACCTCGCGCGGGACTCTCATGTTGCGGTCAACGCCTCCAACTCGGCCCATCGGGCTTGTGCGGTCACGTACTCCTGCGGCCCCGCCGGCGCGCTGCCATACCACACCACCGAGAAGGGCTGGTTCAGCGCGCCCAAGGCGGCCGCCAGCTCGTGTAGCCCCTTGCTCTTCAGCAGGCGCAGGAACTTGCCATCGGTCGCGCACTGATCGAACCTCACCAGGCCGGCCTCGTCGAGCTTCAGCAGGGCCGCCATGTGCAGCGCCCTCAGGGCCGCCCGATAGTCGCCCACCGCGCGCCGCACCTCCGCCTCGGCCAGCCACTCCTGGTGCGATCTGATCGCCACCTCCTCCGCGGCCACCTCGGTCTTGACCCTGCGCGGCTCATACCTTATCACCAGGCGCACGACGAGCGCGATCGCGGCCAGGCTGGCGACTGCCACGAGGCTCCATAGCACCCATGTCACCAGGTTCTTCGGCAGGTTTACCTCCGGGAAATGCCCCAGGATGGCCTCGAGCAGCCGGAAGAGCCAGGCGTAGACCCGCTGCCGCAGCTTGTCGGCCCAGCTCGCCTGGAACTCCCGCCGCGACAGGACTTCGGCGAGCAGGGCCCTGGCCTGCCCCTGCCCCGCCCTCTTCTGCTCAACCAGCCCCGACTGGAGGTTCCGAAGCGCGCCCGCGGCGGCCCGCATGCCCCGAGGTCCTTGCCCGACCTGTTTGCGCAAGCTCTTCGCCAGGCCGCGGTTGTCCACCGTCAGCACGCGCTCCCCAGGCGCGCCTGCCACCTCAACTTGAAGGGGGAGATCATCTAACGCCTGCCGCGCCACCGCGCGGCCGTCGTTGCCCAGCCCCGCCGCTCTCTCCAGCGACCCCGCGGCGCGCGCCACCGCGGCCGCATATTCAGCCTCGGTCAGCCGCGCTCCATACGCGGCGCTGCACCACAGCGCCAGCACCGCAACCAGCGCGCCAACCTTGCTCACATCTGCTGGCCCGCCTCGGCGCTTGCCCCGCCAGACCCTGCTTGGTCCGGTGGAGCCGTCGGCCCCGCTGCCATCGCCACCCCCATCTCCTTCGCCAGCATCTCGAGGTCGAACCCCTCTTTGCGCATCCGCGAGTCGTAGTATAACAGCACCGTCGCAATCTGGCTGATTGGAAGCACCAGCGCCTGGACCAGGCCGTAGATGACGCTAAAGACCACCGTGAACCCCTCTTCCCCCGCCCAAAAGCCCGTCGGAGCTCCGAGGGCAGCGCCAAGGGCTCCACCGATCAGAGCGCCGAGGGCGCCTACAATCATCATGAGCACGACCAGCTCGGCCCACACACCCTTGCTGATGAGAAACCTGCTGCGCCAGACTGCCTCGAAGTTACGCTTTCCCTCTATGATGAACACCTGCGGCACGAACATGACCCAGAAGGCGAACACGATCGCCCCCACGATCAGCAGAGCGATGCCTGCGAGCACAAGCAGGTAAGCCGCCAGCATGGTTATGATGAACGGCCAGAAGCGCTTCGCCACATAGCGGTAGGCCTCTCCTACAGAAGCCTCCTCGCCGAGGTAGCGGTCAGACACGGCCTTGGTGAGGGCGCCACTGGCTATGAGGTAGAGCGGCATAAAGATCACGCCGGCGAGCATCGCCAGGACCGGCACGGTCTCCAGCAGACTCGTGGGTATGTAGATCACGGCTGCGATTCCAAAGAACACCAGGAAGTTCCTGCGGTAAAGCCGGAACGTCTGATCTACGATCTCCAGCAGACCCATCGGCCGCAAGGCCATCGCACCAGCCATAACTGCTCCTCCAATGTTGGTAACCAAAGCCCCCTCTGCGGCGCGCGGGCAGTGGTGGAATTCGTCCCTATCTACCGCAATTCCCCCTTCCTGTAGCAAGTCAGGGGGGCTCCGGCCGGCGCGCAAGGCAGCACGGAGTACGACGCCCTGCTCGCATGGGAAGCCGGCTCAGTAAGCGACGCCCCCAAGAAGGGGGGCGCAGGTCGGAAGAGGGGGTTCCGGTCCTGCGCCCGTAATGGAGGCGCGGCAAGCTGGGGGTCACCGCACCTCGAAGCGGAACTCTGCGCGGGTTCCATCTCCCACGCGGGTCAAAACTTTCCCCCTGCCTGCCTCTGCCCCTTGTCTCACTTCCGGGCTATGTCACGGTAATCGCACATCGCTGTCTACAGCGGGGCGGAAACCATGGGCCCAAGGGAGGAAATCGCAGGTGCAAGTGGTTCACGCGTCCCAGGCTACAAGCGGAGTGTCATGAGTTCCCCGTACAGCCGGCCGCCGCCCCAGATTTCGGCCGACTCTGGCGGAGATCGGCGCCGTGCGGCGAAAGACATAGTCCGAACGTGCTCTCCTCTCGGAGGTGGACACATGTCTTACTTCAAGAGCGACGCGAGGGAATCGAAGTACCTGGTTGACCGCGTTCCGGTCTACGTGTTTCCGGCGTTCGTGGGCTCCGGTCGCATCCTGCTTGGCATGGCCCTCGCCGGCCTGACCACCGTGATCCTCATGCACTCCAAAGCGGCGGGCGAGCCCCTCTTCTGGTGGCTGGCTGTTCTCGCGTATCTTTCGAGCGTCATCCTGGTTGTCTCCGGCATCTATGCCATCAATGTCGTCCCGCCGGCGACCTCACATGCACTCCCTGCCGAGCCTCCGGCGAGACCTCCCGGGCCGTTGCGGCGTGCAGGCGAGACGCCTGCGCTCTCAGGACCCGCCGCTCCCACGTCGTCTCACGCTACGGTCACCAGGCTGGGCGATCTGCTGGTCAACCACTGGCGGGTCATCACGCCTCAGCAGCTCAAGCTCGCCCAAGTGCAGCAGGAGAACACGGGCCGTCAACTCAGCTATGTGCTCACCCGCATGGGCCTGCTGACTGACGAGACCCTTGAGCAAATCCTTGGCCTGCAGGCCGCCGCCCAGGACCCCTGGCACGACGCGCCCCGGCACGATTAGCGCTCCCCCGACAGCCTGGCCCGGCGCCGGTTTGCGCTGACGCGCCGCCACAGGGCCGTTCCTGCAGCAACATCCACTCGTTCCCCGGTGGCGCGAACGGCTAATGTGCTGTCTCATAAATAGCATTACAACGATGAACCTTGTTCAGGATGCTTCCGGCGGAGGCGGCCGACCTGCTCACCCCGGAAGCCTACGCGGAGATAGCTCCGTTCTCGGCCGACGAGGGAACGCGCTATGACGAGTATTGGGACCGCCTGCGCGAAGTGCGAGCCGCACTGGAGGAAATGCGGGACGGTTTGCAGAACACGTTCCTTCCGTCCACCGAGCACCTGGAGGAGCACGAGCACTTCGGGGGCGGCCCTCGGTCAGAGCTGCCGGAGCGCGATGGACTGGATTAGTGTTGCGATAGGGCCACAAGCTTATCTGGTCTTGTCCAGTCTTTGCAGAACGAAGCGAGTAGCGGCGCTACAGCAGCAGCGAAACTTGATTGCATGATAGGACACGCAGCCCGCAGATCCCAGCCACATCAGCACCACCTGTGCGTCGCCGATATAGGCAGGGGATGCTCATATGTCAGGCATGGTGTTACTCTGGCGACTTCGTCGGGTCAGCGGGGGCTTCGTCGCACTCGTCTACTCAGCCCTCGGCCTCACGGACATGCTATTGTCGCTCACGGCGTTTATGCACGGCGTGCCGGAGGCCAATCCCTTCATGGCCTGGCTGGCAGCGCATGACCTTTTCGTGCCGGGCAAGCTCCTGCTAACCGCCCTGGTGGCCGCGCTCATCGGCTGGTTCTACCCGCGCAAGCCCGTGCAGGCCACCGCCTGGGCTGCGCTCCTCTTCACGGCAGGGGTGGACGTGTACCACCTCTGGGGCCTGAGTGTCTTCTGAGCCCATGCCGGAGCCCAAGGGAGATTCGCTCAAGACCTATCGCGCCAGGCGCCGGTTCGCGCGCACACCGGAGCCTGTCGGCGACAGGAAGGCCGTGGGCCCCAAGCCCATCTTCGTCATCCAGAAGCACGACGCGACCTCTCTCCACTACGACTTCCGCCTCCAGATCGGGGATGTACTGAAGTCATGGGCCGTCCCGAAGGGGCCCTCCACCGACCCCAGTGTGAAGCGCCTCGCCATGCCGACCGAAGATCACCCTCTCGAGTACGCGGACTTCGAGGGCGTGATCCCGGAGGGGGAGTACGGCGGCGGCACTGTGATCGTCTGGGACAAGGGCACGTTCCGCAACCTGAAGGAGGACGGCGGCAGACCGGTGCCCCTGGACAAGGCCTTCGAGCAGGGCCACCTCATCGTCTGGCTTGAGGGCAAGAAGCTGCGCGGCGGCTACGCGCTCATACGCACCGGGGGGTTCGGCAGATCTCGCCAGGCCTGGCTCCTCATAAAGAAGCGGGATCGCGAGGCCGATGCCTCCCGCTACCCTGTCCATAGCCAGCCCGAATCCGCCCTCACGGGCCGCACGATCGAAGAGGTCGCCGGGCAAGCGCGCCCGCCCGACGCGGGTTAGCCCACCTGCGCCAGCCATTCCGCCCCGCGCGCACAACACCCGACAAGCGCGCGCCGATCTGCGCGGGCCGCCTCCTGCTAGCTTCACGACCTTTTCGCGCCCGGCCCCGCCTTCAGCGAGTGGAGCGGGTCCCACCGAATGGGGAATCTCCTCCTGGCCCAGCGGCTTCGCGACCTCGGCCATGCCAGTTGAAACTTGGCTGACGGAACTCCGTCGCGCGCGCAGAAGAACCCTGGTATGCGAGTCCTCCTCGTCCACAGCAACCGCGAGCGCTTGCCCCAGCCGGCGATACCCCTCGGCCTTTGCCTGGTGGCCTCGTCGCTCGAACCCGCCGGCTACCAGCCTCGCCTGCTGGACCTCTGCCTCTCGCCCAGGCCGATCCCCGACCTCGACCGCGCCCTCGCCGACTTCCGCCCCGATGCCATCGGCCTGTCGCTGCGCAACCTGGACAACGGCGACTACCTTCGGCCGCGCTCCTACCTGCTGGAGCTGGCCGCACTTGCCCAGCACCTGCGATCCCGCTCTCGCTCCCCACTCATCATTGGCGGCCCGGCCGTCAGCATCCTGCCGCTCGAACTGCTCAGCCTTCTTCCGGCCGACTACGCCATCATCGGCGACGGCGAGCAAGCCCTGCCCGCGCTGCTGGAGGCGATCGCCACTGGGGCCGATGCCTCCGCGCTGCCGGGCGTCTGTCCCCGCGGTCAGGGCTCGCCTCAGTTCGTCTCCACCGCGCAGGTGTCCGACGTCGAGACATTGCCGTTCGCCCAGATCGGCCGCTGGCTCGACCTCAACCCGTATCTCCGCGGGGGCAGCCCCCTTCCCATCCAGACGAAGCGCGGCTGCCAGTTGAAGTGCGTCTACTGCACCTATCGTCACATCGAGGGCCCTCATTACCGCTTGCGTTCTCCGCACAGCGTTGTCGCCGAGATGGACGAGGCGCAGCGCAGGTGGCGCGTCCGCTCCTTCGAGATCGTAGATTCCACCTTCAACCACCCGCTGGATCACGCCCTCGCCCTCTGCCAGGCAATCGTTCAGGCGCGCCTGCGGGCTGACTTCCAGACCACCGGGCTGACCCCAGCCGCGACCGCCCCCGCGCTCCTTCAGCTCATGAAGAGGGCGGGCTTCGCCAACGTCGTGTGCACCCCCGACAGTGGAAGCGAGCGAATCTTGGCCACCTTGAAGAAAGGGTTCGGCCCGGAGGAAGTGGCGAGAACCGCGGCCTGGGCGCGGGAGGCAGACCTGCCTATCCTGTGGTCGTTCGTCTTCGGCGCGCCCGGCGAGAACAACCAGACGGTCCGCGCCACCCTGCGCTTCATGAACACGGTCTTCGGGCCGCGCGATCGCTTCATCTGCACCTTGGGGCTGCGCATCTACCCGGGCACGGAGCTTGCCGCCCTCGCAACCGGCGAAGGCGCCCTCGCCCCGGAGGCGAATCTGATTTACCCCACCTTCTACTTCTCACCCCACATCACACCCACCCGCGTCCTCTCTCTGCTGGACGCCTCTCCGGTCCGCTCGCGGATGATCTGCCTGAGCTCGCTCCAGAGCCCGTTGGTCGCCCTCGCCCTTCGTCTGCGCCGGGCGCTCCATCTCCCGGGACCGCCCTGGGCCTACTTGCCCGTCTACAACAAGCTCGCCCGGCTCGGCCTGCGCCGGACCTCCGGAGTCAAGCCCGACTCCCATCGCGAGCGATGACCAAACACGCGTTTACCCCGCCCGAGTGCAGGGCGCCCGCGTTCCTATCTCCGAACAAACTGCCTGCATCCGCACACGCTGCCGCGCCTCCCACAGACACGATCCGCATGAGTGCCACTATCATAAGCGCGACTTCGCGGCCGAAGGAATCGTGGGATAGCATCGTCTCCCGCAACCGACAGCGAGGGCTAAGAAGATCATGCGCCCA
>Ga0315291_10002309_pt1 | contig 25070 bp, 14 predicted proteins | sample YL17G12_20_MG_FD_203070 | JGI IMG/M metagenome (GOLD analysis project Ga0315291, IMG submission 203070) | Sediment microbial communities from Yellowstone Lake, YNP, Wyoming, USA - YL17G12_20 | ecosystem: Environmental > Aquatic > Freshwater > Lake > Sediment | place: USA: Wyoming | collected...
CAAGCATACTAACGGCGCATTAACAATGGGGGCGGAAATCAGAAATCATTCCGGATATCACTGGGGGGAAGTTATATGGGTTCCCGTGCCGATTCCCGGTCTTATTCCCGACTATCGGTATTACGATTACCGCGTTCGAAAAAAGAGCTATACCGTATTTTTCCATGAAAATTATACCCCGCTCCCCGGATTGAACATTATTGCCGACCTGCAATATATGTATCATCTCTATAAATTTGATAAAGACCGACGCAATAATATAAAATTCGATATTGATTACCACTTTCTTACCCCCCGCCTCGGCATAAATTACAATGCAAGTGACAAAATCAATGTGTTTGGAAATTTTTCAATTGCCCAGCGGGAGCCGATATTCCGCTCAATCTATGATGCGCAGGATCCCTACAGCAACCCCCTTTTCTACAGAGGAAACTATAAAGAACCGCTTGTTAAACCTGAAAAAATGTACGATTATGAGGCAGGTGCTGGATTTACCACTGCAAATGGTGAAGCAAAGCTGAATTTCTATTATATGGATTTTCGGAATGAGTTGGTACCGTATGGCGGACAGGTTGACGAGGACGGTGTTGCCATTGACGGCAATGCGAAAAAGTCCTATCATACCGGCATCGAGCTGAGTGCTGTATACCGGCTCCTCCCCGAGTTGACGCTTCAGGGGAATGCCGCCGTTTCTCGCAACCGGTTTGTTCATCATACTGAATATGCAAATGACTGGAGCACGTATCCCCCGGGAATAATTGTCAATAACTATGATGGAAACCGCATCGGCGGATCCCCTGAAACGATTATTAATGGAGCGGCAGTCGTTGAAAAATTCGGATTCAGCGGACGACTGCATCTCCAGTACATCGGCAAACAATATTTGGATAATTCCGAAAATGAACGGAAAAATCCTGCATTCCGCACAGTATCCGGATATGTTGACAAAACGATAAATGCATATACAGTATGCAACGCCCGAATCGGTTATACGTTACATTCATTGAAGGGATTTAATGGTGCGGAAATCGGATTGTCAATAAATAATATATTCAACATAGAATATGAGGCGACCGGATATTTAGATACGGGGACGCCGTTATGGATACCCGGACCAAAACGGAGTTATTTTGTGAATTTCTCAATTGAGATGTAGGAAACGAAATCTTTTATGCAGGGTCAAACGGCCGATCTCTCCTACTATTGTCGTTGATTATTGACGGCTGTTGACCGTTTTACAATTCCCCTCCTGCTTCATAGGTGGGATGGCGGCGAAATACTTTAATCGCCGCCTCCCCTATGAAGCGTAGAGGAGGATAAAGCAACTTTTTTAAAACATCTCTATAAATATTTTTCTCTCTTTTATTGAAAATATTTCTTATCTTAAAATATATCTTAATTATGTATTTACAAGTGATATATAGTTGTAATACAAAATTTTGATTAATTTATATTTTTGGTTATTATATAAGGAAAATCTAAATATGCAAGTACAATATATTTTAAGCGAATATATTGAAAAAGCATTGGGTAATGCGCTTTATGATAAGCTTGAAGATGGTACATATTCAGGCAGGATTCCTGATTGTATCGGTGTAATCGCATTTGGTAAAACCCTGCGGGAATGCGAGATTGAGTTACGTTCAACATTTGAAGAATGGATTCTATTAGGATTAAAACTAAATCATTACCTTCCGATTATTGATAGTATTGATTTAAACAAAGAGCCTGCTCGTGAAAAAGTGGATACCGTGTAAACGCAGGGAGTTTATTAAAAAACTATATTCTCTTGGTTTTGAAGGTCCCTATTCGGGCACAAAACACCAATTTATGATATATAAAAATCAACGATTAGCCATTCCTTCAAATACTGAATATTCTATACCACAACTTCATACTTTAGTTAAAGAAATTGAATTAATAATAAATAAAAAGGTTACATCATCATGGTGGAATAGTTTATAATAGGAGATATGATTAATCCTTTTTCTGCTATGTATTAAAAGAAAGGGCGAACGCATAGGTTCGCCCCTACGGATGGAAAAAATGGGTATGTGGTATGTGGCACCCCATCTCGCATTAGCGGGATTGTGGTATGTGGCACCCACAAATTCATTTGTGGGTGTATAAATAAAACGGGTGAACCACCATTCGCCCCTACGTTTAAACAACATTTTCCGTATTTTCTGTATGGGCGAGAGGCGTCTCGCACAATAACAAAACGGGGTATATGGAAAAGGGCGAATCCGCCATCCGCCAAAAAGAAGGCGGAACGGCGGAGGCCCCTAGAGAGGAGACATTATTTTCCGTAGATGAAGGCCTATGTGTTTACTCCGTATTTGGTTAGGAGTCTGCCCAAATAAAATTATATGCAAAAATAAGTTATACAAAGCATAATCGGAGAATTTTATTTTTTAATATGGTGGTGGATAATTATTGTGCGGGGGTATTTGTAAATGAAAAAGAAAAATAATACTACCCTTTCCAAAGATAAGCCGGCGATTATTTTTGCAAAGGGGTCATTACCGCGGTTTCAATTAATACAGCGGTACTTGAAAAATGCTGGTATTATCATCTGTGCGGACGGCGGAGCAGATGCATTAGTTCACACCAGCATTCGTCCGGATGTCATTATTGGTGATTTGGACTCAATTACTCCGGAAACCCTCCAATATTTCAAATCATCAATAATTCAGTACCTGCCGAGTCAGGAGATAACCGATTTACAAAAGGCGCTTGAATATGTCGAGCATCTGGAAATAAAGCAAGCCATCATTTTCGGTGCAACCGGTGGTACGCGAATTGACCATCTATTAGGTAATATTGCCTTGATTGAACTGTTTAAAAACCGAATAGATATCGAAATGATTGATGAATGGTGCTCAATCAAATTAGTTCATAAACAGATTACCGTTACCGGTATCCCGGGTCAGATTATCTCTCTCTGGTCATTCTCAGATGAGACAACCGGCATCGTAACGACTGGCTTGCGATATCCATTACATAATGAAACGATGGTTCGGGGGACACACGGTATTTCTAATGAGTTTGAAACAAATACCGCATCAATTTCCGTTCAAAAAGGCGATTTGATGGTAATCGTCCAACATCCCGAATTGTTATCTAAAAAGGAACGCTAATCTCCTGATGATGCATTTTGCACTTGTTGATTATATTCTCGTCATTCTTTATTTGTGTATTACCTTCGCATTAGGAGTTCTCTATAAAAAAGAGCAGGTCAGCTCAGCGGATGACTATCTGCTTGCCGGACGGCGGGTCTCTTTACCGGCGTTTGTTGCAACACTGGTATCTTCCTGGTACGGCGGGATATTAGGGGTTGGAGAGTTCACCTATCGGTACGGCATTGTTAACTGGGTAACGCAAGGATTGTTTTATTATATAGCCGCTGCTATATTCGGGCTCTTTATTGCGAAGCGTGTACAGGCGGCACACGTTGTATCAATTCCAGAACGATTAGAACAGACATACGGAAAGAAATCGGCGCTTGTCGGGGCATTTTTTACATTCTTAATGGTTAATCCCGCTCCCTATATCTTGATTGTCGGTATTCTCCTTCAGGTTGTATTCGGGTGGAGTTTTTTCATCTGTCTGCTCGTCGGTACAGCGTTTTCGGCGTTATATCTTTTTATCGGAGGATTTAAAGCAGTCGTTCGTATTGACTGTTTTCATTTTGTTTTAATGTTTTTGGGAATTTTTGTTATCATCCCGGCATCAGTAAAAACGTTTGGAGGATTATCGTTTCTTGAAGAACATCTTCCAGCGAAACACCTTACAATGACCGGCGAATTAGGTTTTGGATATATATTTGCCTGGGGTTTTATTGCATTATGGACGTTGATTGAGCCTGGTTTTTATCAACGATGCTTTGCTGCACGCAGTGGAGCAACCGCTCAAAAAGGAGTATTGATTTCAATTGTATTCTGGATGATATTTGATGCCTGCACCTGTACGGCGGGCTTATATGCGCGGGCGGTTCTTCCGGGTATAGACCCGGTAATGGCATATCCCCTCCTTGCTGAACGGATTCTGCCGGCGGTGTGGAAGGGATTGTTTTATATTGGGATGCTCGCAACGGTTATGTCCACCCTGGTGAGCACCATTTTTTTAGCCGGAGTAACTATCGGCAATGACTGTATCGGTAGATTAAAGAATGTTTCCCGCACCGATGCAAAAGCAAAGCATTTTTCCCGGATTGGTCTGTTTATTGCCGTAGCTGGTGCCGTCGGGATTGCATATATTTCACAATCAGTTATAGCAATATGGTATGTGTTAGGGACAATTGCAATTCCAGCGCTTTTGGTGCCGGTGTTAGTGAGTTTTTTGAATATTCAGCGTATAATGCCTGTTAGTGTCTTCTCTTCAATGCTCTGTTCGGGCGGATGCTCAGCGCTCTGGCTTTTTTGGGGGTATGCACATATCGCAGAAGGAATACCCCAGTATCCATTCGGCATTGAGCCGATGTACCCGGGATTGCTGGTTTCTCTGATATTTTTCATTGTCAGTTTGCTTTCCCACGGAAACAGAATTAAATGAAAATCAAATATTAATAGTTTTTGAATAATTCTATGAAACTATTGTAAAATTTGTTATCATACGTGAAATTACAATGCGAAAGATATATGTTACTCTTTATAAATCATAATGTATTGTATTTAACAGGGAGGGCGGTAAATGAACAAAATTCGTACTGTCTCTTTTAGTGGATTAGTAACTGCACTGTGTGTGCTTATAGTTACCGGGACGCTTCTTGCCCAGAGTATGGAAGCGAACCTCGTTAAGGACCTTAAATGGCGTAACATCGGTCCAGCCAATATGGTCGGGCGTATTTCTGATTTTGAGGCGCTGGATACTGATTTTACGTTTGTATTGGTAGCCGGTGCATCCGGCGGTGTCTTTAAATCCACGAACGCCGGCACGACCTGGGAGCCGATTTTTGACAAATATGGCTCTGCATCAATCGGTGATGTGGCAATTTTCCAGAAAGACCCGAATATTATCTGGGTCGGAACCGGTGAAGAATGCTCCCGCAACAGTGTTGCGTGGGGTGACGGGGTCTATAAATCAACTGACGGCGGGAAAACGTTTACCAATATGGGGCTGAAGGATACTCACTCCACCGGCAAAATCATCATCCATCCGGATAATCCGGACATCGTCTATGTTGCATCTCCGGGGCACACCTGGGGATATACTGGGGACCGTGGATTGTTCAAAACCATTGACGGTGGGAAAACATGGACGAAGTTAACCACCGGCTTGCCGAACGACGGAAAGACCGGTGCGATTGATATGGCGATGGATCCGAGAAACCCGAGTGTGATATATGTTAGTTTTTGGCAGCGGCTCCGCCAACCGTGGCGGTTTGATTCCGGCGGGCCAAATGGAGGTATTTTTAAAACGACCAATGGCGGGACTACCTGGACAAAATTGACCAGGGGTTTACCGACCGGTGAGTTAGGGAGGATTGGACTGGCGATTTCCCGCAGTAAACCGAACGTATTGATGGCTGTTGTTGAGCACGGTTTTCAGCCGCCGAGAGATACGACCAGAGCCGGTGGTGGAGCAGGATTTGCAGGCGGTGGTGGTGGCGGCGGCGGCGGACAGCGGCCTCCGACAAACCCCGATTATCTTGATATGACAAAGTTAGGCTCCGGTATATACCGGTCAGAAGACGGCGGCGCAACCTGGCAATTGATGAACCGCACAAATAATCGTCCGTTCTATTACAGTCATATTTATATTAATCCGTTAGATGATAAGCTCATTTATTTCTTAACCACCAATTTATATTATTCCGAGGACGGCGGAAAAACCTTGAAGACAATGGGCGGTTTGCACCCGGATTTTCATACAATGTGGCTTGACCCGACTAACAAAAACCGGTACTATGTTGGACAGGACGGCGGCGCTTCGTTAACTCATGACCACGGAACAACTAATATTTACTTTGACAATCTCTGTTTTGCACAATTTTACGCCGTGAGCGCTGATATGCGAGACCCGTATTATGTGTACGGTGGACTGCAAGATAACGGCTGCTGGGGCGGCCCCTCAATGAGCCGTGAGAGGAGTGTCTTAACTGATTTCTGGTTTAGCATTGGCGGCGGCGATGGATTCCATACCCAGAATGACCCGACCAACTGGCGCATTGTTTACAGTGAAAGCCAGGGTGGTTCGATTCAGCGATATAATGTCGAAACCAGACAATCGCAAGGTATTGGTCCCAGCCAGCGGAATATCACGAACTGGACAGATTATTTTCCTACCACGGCTCAGACCACCGGAGCCGGAGCAGCTGGAGGACGAGGCGGCGTACAATTTCGGTTCAACTGGAGCAGTCCGATACTGATTTCCCCGCATAATCCGAGCACCATCTATTTCGGCGGAAATTATCTCTTCAAGTCTATAGACCGCGGAGACCACTGGCAGATTGTCAGCCCGGATCTAACAACCAATAATCCGGAAAAAACAAGACCGCAAGGAAATGGCGGTTTAACCAGTGAAAACACCGGCTCTGAAACCCATTGCACAATTATTACGATTTCAGAATCTTCGATTAAACCGGGACTCGTCTGGGTTGGAACCGATGACGGCAATGTACAAATTACAAAAAATGGCGGTGCTGTATGGGAAAATGTTCGCCAAAACGTTCCGGGTGTTCCCGATGGAATATGGGTGAGCCGTATAGAAGCCTCCCATTTCAATGAAGGCACCTGCTATCTGACCTTTGATGGTCACCGCAGTGATAATTTTAAACCCTATGTATTTAAAACCACTGATTACGGCAAAACCTGGACGAATATTTCAAATAATATACCGGACGGACAGCCGGTCTATGTGATTCGCGAGGATTTAAAGAACCGTAATCTCCTCTTTCTTGGAACTGAATTTGGGATCTTTTTCTCAATCAACGGCGGAAAGACATGGACCGATATGAAACTCAATATGCCGACGGTTGCATTTCATGACCTGTTGATTCACCCTCGTGACAATGATTTGATTGCGGCAACACACGGCAGGGGTATCTGGATTATGGATGATATTTCTGCTCTTCAGCAGGCAACAGAGGGAGTATTAGCAGGGGATGCATATTTGTTTGATAACGGCCGTGTCGGAACCCGGTGGTTACGAATAAGTCGTGAAGGGCAGTTTAGCCGCGGCAACTTCTACTTTGAGGGTGAGAACCCGTCAGGGGGTGCGTTAATCCATTATTACTTAGGAACAAAACCGTCTGGTCCGGTAACTATTGAAATCACCGATGGGACGGGACTACTTTCACGAATGTATGTTATTAACGATCCGAAACTTGGAATCAACCGCCTGAGCTGGGATATGCGGTTTGACCAGGGGCCTGTGCAGATTCGCCAGACAATCACTGGTCTGTTAAACCAAGCTGAACAACAGCCCACTTTGACTGCCGAACAAAAAACGCAGATACAGAGTATTCGTAGTCAACTGGCACAGGCAGGCGATGACAGACAGAAATTGGCGGAATTACAAGCCGCTGTTTCCCGCTTACTGCCTGGTGGTGCCGGAAGAGGTGGTATTGGTGGTGGTGCAGGTGCATTTGCTGGAGCAGGCGGTGGGAGAGGTGGTGCTGGCGGTGGCGGCGGAAATGCTGAACCCGGAACATACGGCGTCAAAATGACCGTTGATGGCAAAACCTATTACGCAAAAGTAAAAGTCCGATTAGACCCGATTCAAGCCGGCGGAGAAAGATAAGAATGAATTCGGGGACACAATACTGAATTTATGCGCCGGACACCCGTAGAGACGCCCCATCGGGGCGTCTCTACATTTTCGGTCTTATTCTCCTTTTTGTCCGACGAACCAGTCGTCGCGGTTTTTAAAGAGGACGTTAAAGGTTGTTAAACTGCCATAAATGCGGGTGATATACTGATGGAATTCCACTTTATCTTCATCGGTAAGCATTTCGTGGGTATTTATTTTTTGTTCAAGCACGCGGAGGCGGTCGCGAATCATTACGATTTTATGGAAAAATCCGTCTAACGGGATTTCCTTCGGTTGGAGGTCTTTTCGGTTCGGGACAAGAATCATTTTCCCACCTGTCCATCGCTCGCCCATCTCCACCTCACTAATGCAAAGTTCCTCCTCAAGCACTTCGCGCACTGCATCTTTAATGTCTTTGTAGGTGAGTGATGTATTTATCGAATCTATTTCTAAAAGATATTCTGAATTTGGAAGAAGTGTTTTTCTGCCGTGAATGGCAAAATCTACGATCCATTTGAGAGGCATCTCCGTGCCTTTTATTTCTACAATCCGTCCGATGCCAAATTCAGAGTGTTTAATTTTCTCGCCGGGTTCATAATCAATAATCGGTTTCATTCTCCTTTTTACTCCTTTTTAAACTATATAATACCTGTGTTTTAAGTGTATTATCGGCGATTATTAAAATAGCAATAAATTTTAATTTTACAAAATAGTTTAAAAATCTCCTCTGCTCATTAAGTTATGGGGAGTCTCTTTGTCGTTAATGAACAACGGTACTGTACAGTCAAAATTATGGTCGTCCCTGAAAAAGTTTGGATTGTAAAAAAGATTCATCCGTAGGGGGGCGGATTTCAAATCCGCACGTTTCACCGTTTTGTAGGGGCGAACCTGTGCGTTCGCCCCTGTACTGCTTGGGCAGACACATAGGTCTGCCCCTACGGATTGTCTCTGTGTTCTTTGTGGTTAATATTTATTGGACGACCGCCGTTCACCCCTCCGGGTATTGTGGTTTTTTCTGTATAATTCACAGGAATTTTAAATAAAACAGAACATTTTCCAGTAATTCTATACTATTATCTATAAATTCTAACTATAATATTAACAGATAATTATATAGATTTTCAGGAACGATTATGATAGTGTTATAACAAAAAAGGGCGGAGAAAAATCCGCCCTTTTGCAGTCGTAGAAAAGAGATGTAATAATTATTTTTCGTTCAGCAGTGGGTCCTGACGAACGGTAAGCAAAGCGGTATAGGTTTTTCCATCTACCGTGAGTTTAACACCGTATGTTCCTGGTCCAGCGGCTTGACCACCACCGCCGCCTCCTCTGCCACCGCCACCTGCGGCACCACCCGCACCCCCTCTGCCTCCGCCTGCAGCACCACCGGCAAGGCCAAACGCCGTGCGGATGCTATTCAAAACATTTTGGAGATTGGTAACGTCTGTGCCTGCTTGCTGAATTTGGTTACGGAATTGCTGAATCTGCTGTTGCTGTACCGCAGTAAGGTCAGTGCGCTGTTGCACGGTCTGCATAGCCGTAGTCAACTGCTGACTGATCTGCTGAGCCGTTGGCGCCGGAGCGTCAAAGCTATAATTCCACACAATACGGCCAATACCAGCTTCAGTTACCGTGTAAGTGCGCTTCATTTCGCCAGTTGCATTGGATATTTCGATAATCGCCGGCGAAATCGGCTTCGTTTTTATATAATAATCTATTAATGCTCCATTCGGTGCATTTTGTCCAACAAACCGGAATGCACCGGAGGAATTTCCTTGAGGAGCGCTGATCCACTGGGTTGCAAGTCGCGGTCTAAACAAGAAAGCATCGCCATCGAGTGTCTGCGGTGTCGCCTGCTGGAGCGCGGTTATGTCGTCCATAATCCAGATACCGCGGCCGTGTGTAGCGGCAATCAGGTCGTTGTCGCGCGGGTGAATGAGCAAGTCATGAATCGCCACTGTCGGCAGGTTATTGTTCAGCCGAGACCAGTTCTGGCCCTTGTTAATTGAAAAATACGCCGCGAATTCGGTTCCCAAAAATAAAAGGTTCGCATTTTTCGCGTCTTCCCTGATGACATAAACTGGCTGGTCAACAGGAATGCCGTTTGAAATTGGTGTCCAGTTTTCGCCATAATCAGTAGTTACAAATACATACGGCTTAAAGTTGTCACTCCGATGACCGTCGAATGTTAAGTAACAGGTTCCTGCATCAAAATGTGAGGCTTCTACGCGGCTCACCCAGGTAAATGGCGGAACATCAGGAACGTTCGGACGGACGTTCGTCCATAGTATACCGCTGTTTTTGGTTATCTGCACGTTGCCGTCGTCAGTGCCGACCCATATAACATCTGGTCGTACTGGTGACTCGGAAATAGTGATAATCGTGCAGTGAGTCTCGGCACCGGTTGCGTCAGTTGTGATGCCGCCGGTGTTACGGCTTGTCTTTACTGTATCGTTCGTCGTCAAATCCGGGCTTATGATCATCCAGTGATCGCCGAAATCAAGGGATCTAAAGAGATAATTCCCGCCAATATATATAGTCTTTGGATTAGTAGAAGACATTACAATAGGAGTGCTCCAGTTGTAACGGACAGTGCCACCTTGACCACCCGCCTGAGCACCACCGCCAGCAACCGCCGCACCAGCTCCTCCGACGCCGCCGGCAACTGCGCCACCGGCAACTGCTCCACCTCGTCCGCCTCCACCTCTGCCACCTCTAATGTATTCACTCCAGTTGGCAGTGTTGCTTGCGCTTGGCCTGCCGCCCAAACTCTGGCGCGTTTCAATATTCTCTCTACTCGCAGAGCCGCCTTGGCTCTCTGAAAATACTATCCGCCAGTCGGTCGGGTCAACCTGCGTGTGGAAACCGTCGCCGCCGCCAATTGAATACCAATAATCCGCCAGAACGCCGCGGTTGCGTGTGCTTGACGGACCCATCCATGAGCCATTATCCTGCAGACCGCCGTGAACCCAGTATGGTTCGCGCATATCTGCCGATACCGCATAGAGCTGGCTGACGACAAAGTTGTTCAAATGAATGTATGTTTGGCTGTCATGGGTAATGGCAACACCACCGTCACTTCCGATGTAATAGCGTTTTGGAAAGTTGGGATCAATCCACAAAGCATGATTGTCCCCGTGATGTCCGCTTGCGGCGCGTCCACCGAACGTCTTGCCTCCGTCCTCAGAAACCGACACATTCTCAGTCAGTGCATATACCTTTTTATCGTTTGTCGGATCAATGTAAATATGGCTGTAATAGAAGGGACGGCTGTTGAGCCGGTTCATAAGTTGCCAGGTTGTCCCGCCATCTTCCGAGCGATAGATACCGCTGCCGAGTTTGGTCATATCTAAATAATCGGGATTGGTAGGCTGAGCACCGCCTCTTCCGCCGCCGCCGCCGCCACCGCCGCCACCCGCTGTAGGTAGGTTAGCGGACGGCTGGAAACTGTGCTCGAGAAATGCCATAAGCACTCTCGGATTTGTGCGGGAGATTGCAAGTCCGATTTTCCCTAAATCACCGGTGGGAATACCTCTTGTCAGCTTTGTCCATGTAGTCCCGCTGTTCGTTGTTTTAAATATACCTCCGTTTGGTCCGCCGCTGTCAAACCGCCACGGCTGACGAATCCGCTGCCAGAAACTGACATAAATCACACTCGGATTTCTCGGATCCATCACCATATCAATTGCGCCGGTTTTCCCATCGTTCGGTAAGCCGTTGGTGAGCTTTGTCCAGGTTTTACCGCCGTCGGTCGTCTTAAATAAGCCGCGTTCGCCGGTATATCCCCACGTATGTCCTGCGGCTGCCGCATAAACGATGTCCGGATTATCCGGATGAATGATGATTTTTGCGATTGAATGGGTATCCTTCAGTCCCATATTAGTAAACGTTTTACCGCCGTCAGTTGACTTATAAATACCATCACCCCATGCGACGCTGTTGCGGGGGCACTCTTCACCCGTGCCAACCCAGATGATGTTCGGGTCTTTCTGATAAAGTCCCACATCACCGATTGACGCAGAGCCGTAATTGTCAAAAATCGGCTCCCAGGTAGTTCCGGCGTTGACCGATTTCCAGACACCGCCTGACGCCGAACCAACAATCACAAACGTAAAGTCGTTATCCAGCGCCTCAATATCCGAGATGCGACCGCCCATATTTGATGGACCAATGCTACGCCATCGTAAGTCTTTAATGAGACTCTGTTCGGTGGTCTGGGCAAATACAACACCGGACAGAAGAAGCAAAACCGAAAGTCCAAGCAAGATAAATAAAATCTTTCTGGGCATACTTCCTCCTCTTATGCTTTGATTTACATTGTTCTTATAATAAGGTCGCAGGGACTGAAGATATTCAATCCCTGCGAATTTAATTTATTCTTAACAAATGCTTACTACTTACTAACAGTTTTTTCGCAATTATCGTTTATTTACCCATATAACTGGGAGTATCCGCCTCTACAACGAGTTTTCGGGTCAGCACTTTCCCATCTACCGTTAGTTTCACTAAATATTCACCGGGCCCAGCGGTATTTCCACCAGCGCCGCCGCGGCCTCCGCCGAAGGCTCCCGCACCACCTGCTGCACCACCAGCTCCACCGCCAATAATCTGCGTTAATTGAGTAAATGCCTGGAGAACACCAGTACCGGTGGCGTTTTGAAACGCCGTTAATGCAGTTTGAATCTGCTGTTTACGCTGTTGGTCTTCAGTTGCTGATATAGCAGTTTGCGCCTGGGTAATTATCTGTTGACGCTGTTGATCGGTTACGGTCGCAGGGAAAGATACCATAGCCGCACCGCCACCAGCCGCACCGCCACCAGCCCCTCCACGACCACCACCACCGCCAGCGCCAAAATTAAACCGCCATACATAGCTGTGCAAACCAGGAGTGAGGTTATCACCCGTAAGAGCTTGCGTGAATTTCCGCTCGCCGGTTATATCGCTGATTTCAAGCGACGCTTCAGTAGCTTGTGATTTCAGGTAATACGTAATTGATGAACCGGTCGGAGGATTTTTTCCTCTATACTCTTTGTCAGTAGAGAACGACCATTCCGGCGTACTCAGCCAGCGCACCTCCGGACGGGGCTCAAAGAGGAAGGCGTTCTGGATCATCATACTATCCGTCAATTGCTGTAACGGAGTGATGTTATCACAAATCCAGGCACCGCGTCCGTGAGTCCCGGCAATTAAATCTCCGTCGCGCGGATGAATGTACAAATCATGGAATGCAACAGTCGGTATGCCATTCATAAAGCGATACCATATCTTGCCGCGGTCTATTGAGAAATATGCGGCGAATTCGGTTCCGCAGAAAAGCAGATTCGGATTCTTGTAATCTTCCCGTACGACGTATACCGAGCCTTCCGGCAGGTTGTTGTTAATCGGCGTCCAGGTCTTGCCAAAGTCTTCGGTAACAAATATATACGGTTTCATATCGTTGCTTCGATGGGCGTCGAAAACGACGTAAGCTCTGCCCTCAATATGGTGCGAGGGTTCAACCCGCTTCACAAAAACTTCATTTGGCGCGCCAGTAATGGTTGCATTAAGTTTCGTCCAGTTAACGCCGCCGTTGCGGGTCATCCAGAGGTTGCCGTCATTAGAGCCGACATACAGCAAGTCGGGATTCAACCACGATTCCGCAATAGAGACTATAGCTCGCGGTTTATTGTCATTTTTCTCTTGTCTCAGGGTTAAGTCCGGGCTGATAATCATCCATCTGTCGCCGCGGTTCAACGATTTGAACAAGTAATTACCACCAAAATATAAGATATTGTTATTATGATGCGAAAGAAGCATGGGGGAGTTCCAGTCAAATGTAAATGATACTCCTCCTCCTCGTCCGCCGCCGCCTCTACCTCCACCTGCTCCAGCGGCGGCACCACCTGCGGCCGCCTGAGGGGCCGGTTGATAAGCATTCGGAAAATATTGTGTAACATTAATGATGTTCCCGGTCGTCGGGCTGTTTCCAGCACGCGGACTAATAGAAGCCGATTGGCCAGTGCGTAAATCCATCCGTGAAATTCCGCCATTCTGGCTTTCGCGGTAAACGATGTTAAAATCGGTCTGGTCAACCTGACTGTAAAATCCATCACCGCCGCCGGTGCAGAACCAGTTTTCAAGCCGGATGCCGAACCGGTCGCGGGAATTGCTCGGACCAGCCCACGAGCCATTATCCTGCAAACCGCCGTGCACATAATACGGTTTCCGCATATCAGCGGTTATCTGGTAAAATAATACGGTGGGCATTTGATAAATATGATCCCATGATGTTCCGCCGTCGTATGTTATTACCAAGCCGCCATCAGTGCCGACTAACACATGATTGCCGTCATTGGGGTCAATCCACCATGCGTGAGAATCATCATGAGTTGAACCTTTTGGTCGTGTTGAAAATGTTTTTCCACCGTCGCTTGAGTAAGAAAACGAAACATTTGCAACCCACAATATGTTTTCATTCTGCGGATCAACGGCAATCTGGCTGAAATACGGTGGGCGGCCATCGAGGTCGTTTACTTTTGTCCAGCTTTTACCGTAATCGGTAGATTTAAATATACCGCCGGTATTTGGGTTGGGCGGTTGGACCGGTTGTTGTCCAGCGCCTGCGCCAGCACGGCCACCACCGGCAACACCAGCACCGGCACCAGCACGGCCACGGCCACCGGCAGTATCAGCACCAGCAGCAGCAGCTGCACCTCCCCTGCCAGCTCCGCCGCCGCCAGCATCTATAATGGCATAAAGCGTCCCGGGTTTACTGCGGGCAATGCCAAAGCTGATACGCCCTTTATCTCCCGGAGGCAGTCCTTTTACTGCTTTCGTCCATGTTTTACCGGCATCTGTTGTTAAAAAGATTCCGCTTCCTGGACCACGGGCTTTTGCAGGGTCGCCTGTTTCAAATGCATCGTGCTCACGCTCATACATTGAGCAGTACAATATATTACTGTTTTTCGGATCCATCGCTACGTCGGTAGCGCCGGTTTTATTGTCAACATAATAAATCCTCGTCCATAATTTGCCACCATCTGTAGTTTTGTATAAACCGCGCTCTTCGTTTGGTCCCCACAGATGCCCCACCGCCGCAACGTACACAATGTTCGGATTATTGGGATCGATAACGATACGCCCGATGTGTTGTGTGTCTTTTAATCCAAGGAATTGCCAGGTTTTCCCGCCGTCAGTAGTCTTGTACACACCGGCGCCCCACGGAGAACTTTGACGATTGTTCGCCTCCCCAGTGCCGACGTATACTATGTCAGGATTTTTTTGATAGATAGCGAGATCCCCAACGGATGCTACCGGCTGGCCGTCAAATACAGGCGTCCACGTAATGCCGGCATTTACCGATTTCCAAACCCCGCTGTGACCGTAACCGACCCATATAATTTTGGGATTGCTCTCGACTGCTTCGATGTCAGACACGCGTCCGTTCGTATTGACCGGTCCTATATCCCGCCAGGTAAACAGTTTGGCAATCGCATCACCATTCAATTGCGCATAAGCCGCCGGGTTACCAATGAGCATAAAAAGCACTCCGACAGCAAACACACAAATCAGAAAACGAGATCGACTCATAAAAGAAATCCTTTCGGTGAGTTGTGTTTAAGGTTTATAATGAAATTTTAAAATATAATCTGATTATATGAAGGCACCTGTATAAAGTTACACAATAATGCCAAGAAATTCAAATGAATTCTGCATAATTATCAGTAAAGTGAAATAACCCGGACAAAACGTTATCAATAAATTAACAATACATATTAAATACATTGTTATTAAAGAGTCATTCAAAAAAGGAAAAGCCCCTATACAGTGAAGGCGGCAGAGGTGATTAGTAAATTATTTATCCTCGTATCCAGTCTCAGTCTGAACACGTATTGAAGATAACGTTCTTAGGAGTATAATCCCAGGCAGGACGCTGGGAACGAGAACCCCTCGTCGTTACCCTCACCTTTTCCACCAGTCGTGCTTGAGGTCATACCGGAGGTAGATCTGCCTCCGGCAGACAGATCCACCTTCAGTGGAAGGCAGATCAGTATCTGATGGAGATGGTGCCGCAATAATACAATTGTTGAGGTAACCCTTGAAGTTATACCATATTCTTTTTGAAAAGAGACTTATTCATATAATATATTTGTTGTATATCAACAGAAATTTTGATATTAAGGCTGAGTGAGGGTCACACTATTTATTTCGCTCGACTGAAAAAGAAGATTTTATTCCAGCAGGTTTTCCAGATCGTTTATATCTTCAATGAGTACCTGCCGTGCTTTGCTTCCGTCATACGCTCCGACGATGCCGGCGGCTTCTAATTCATCAATTAACCGGGCAGCGCGGGAATAGCCGATTTTCAAACGGCGCTGGAGCAGTGATATTGAGCCTTGCTGATGCATTACCACCAGCCGTGCTGCTTCAACAAAGAGCGGGTCCCGCTCATCCGCGCTGAAACCGCTGCCGTTTTTCTTGCTGCTGTGTTCCTTTTCAGACTCTAAAATTGTTGTTTTTGCGAATTTTGGCTGGCTGGCAATATAATCAACAACCCGCTCTATTTCGACCGGGGAGATATATGCGTTCTGCAACCTGACAGGTTTTGGTGCACCCGGTGGGAGAAACAGCATATCACCGGAGCCTAAAAGCGTTTCGGCACCGTTCATATCAAGGATAGTTCGGGAATCAACCTTCGAGGCAACCTGATACGCTATCCGTGCCGGGAAGTTTGCTTTGATGACACCGGTGATAACATCAACCGATGGCCGTTGGGTTGCGAGAACAAGGTGTATTCCGACGGCGCGAGCCATCTGAGCCAATCTGGCAATTGGCTCTTCAACATCTTTTGTTGCAACCATCATCAAATCGGCAAGCTCGTCAATCACAATGACAATTTTTTCGAGCGTCTCAGGGTATGGCTCGCCTGTCTCAGAATTTATCGGTTTATTGGATTTTGCGTTGTAATCATCTATCGAGCGGACGCCCGCTTTTGCGAGAATTTTGTACCGGTTTTCCATCTCTATAACACAACTCCGCAGAATTGCGACGGCGTTATAGGGTTTTGTTACAACTTGTTCATCGAGAAATGGTGCGGCGAGGAGATGATGACCGGACAGCTTTTTAAAAATGGAGAGCTCCAGCATCTTCGGGTCAATCATAATAAACTGAACATCTTCCGGTGTGGATTTAAAGAGGATACTCGAGATAATCGTACTGATACCGACGCTTTTCCCGGAGCCGGTTGAACCGGCAATGAGCAGATGCGGCATTTTGGAAAGGTCTGCGAAATAGGTTTCACCGGTAATCGTTTTACCGAGTGGAATGGTCAAGTCTGAGGATACCCGCTTATATCCGGGGTCGGTCAATAAATTTTTCAAATAGACAATTGACGGTTTATTGTTTGGGATTTCAATACCGACGGTATCTTTTCCGGGAATCGGTGCGATAATGCGGATACCTTTTGCCTTCAGTGCTAATGCCAGGTCATCCTGGAGGGCGAGTATCTTATTGATTTTGACCCCGGTATCGGGGTGGACTTCATATAACGTGAGGACAGGTCCCGGGTGAACTTCGGCAACCTTGGCAAAAACACCGAAATCGAGAAGTGTGTTTTCAAGAGTTTCCGCTTTTTTGAGGATGTCGTCTCGGGAATCTCCCTCCGCGCCGACCGGGGGATTATCAAGGAGATGAAGCGGCGGCAATTTGTAATGCCTGCTGACCGATTCGGTTTTTGTCGCCTCGTCAGAAGTCATCCGCTGTGCATTTTCCGCCTCGGCGGCTTCTTTGTGTGGTACTCCTTTTTGAAGTGCTGATTCAGCAGGAGTAAGTTTTGCTGGTCGAGGCAAAGTTGGAATACTGACGGCAGATTCAGGCTTACCGGGTGATTCGCGTTTCGGAATAAAGGGAATATCTATTTCTTCGGTCGGTTCTGTCTGCTGGGTGATTGCTGATTTCAACTCTTTTTTTCGCCGGTTGCGTGCGAATACCCGCCTGACGTTCTGGATAAAGCGGTTGGGTAAGGGTAATGTGCGTCCAACGAACGCTTCTGCTTTTTCTAATGAACCAGCCGAGAAAAAATGCACCCACATTACTCCCATTATAATTAACGCCGTTAGATAAATAATCAGCGTTCCGATGGTACCAAGGAACAAAATCGAATGAAAAGAGAAATATCCTCCGACTAATCCGGAATATTCATAATTGACCCGACTTCCCCTGATTGCAGGCTCAAAAATGAGTGCGAGCCCGAACGAAATGAGAAACATTGTAACAAGGGAATACAGGGTAAATCGGGGAAGCCATGCAATCCGTGTTTTCTTCAGTATCGAGACTCCCCAGAAGAACAGTAACAGGCAGGGAATTAATACGGCATATCCAAAAGTATATTGAATCAGATGGTACGCACTGTAGGCGCCGAGAATACCGGTGATATTTTTAATTTTATTATCAACAGTCAGGTCATAGTCAGTCGTATGGTAGAAGATGATACTGAGGCTTAAAAATAATGAGACGGCAATACAGATGAGTCCGAATATAATCCGTTTTCGCCGCGAAGGTTTTTGTTTCATTATCCCCCCCATTGACCGCCTCTTAATTTTATTAAGATAATGATTATACTATTGATAATCTGTTCTATATAAATGAAATATTTACGAAATAAAAGACTGTTTGAGCAAAATCCATTATGTATATTTTTAAAACGTATTATGCTGTATTTATCACCTCATTTTTGTACATCATAAAACGAAAGAAGGTTACTTTGAACTCCACTTGATACCTTCATATTTATTTGCATTCTCTTTTTGTGCATTAAGCAGATTTCTCGTTTCTCTAGTTCTAATGGGTCTTGAGGGATAATAAAAGCATTTTTAATCTTATCCCAATCTTTGTCTCTAACGGTTATTATATTACCAAGAAAATTACTTACATAACATCCATTAATTACCGTCGGTTCTGCCTCTTCTAATTTTTTATTCGTAATTTCAACATACTTTGAATCAATATCAATCCCAATAAATTTTCTTCCCAATTTTTTAGCCGCAATTGCGGTTGTTCCGGTGCCGATGAATGGGTCGAGAACTATATCTCCTTCATCAGTGCTCATAAGGAGTAATCTTTCAATTAGATGGAGCGGCAATTGACAGGGATGTTCGTCCCTCCTTTTTTTGTGCCTAATTCTGTGAATATCCGTCCAAACATCAGAGACAAGAGGGCCAAATTGATGCATCTGGCTCTTTTTACCACCGTAATCTTGTAAAATATAATGACAACTCCTGCAACGCTTATGCAACATCCTAATGTCATAAAACTTATATTCGTCGGACTTTACATAGTATAAAATCCCATAGTGATTGGGCAAAAGCGTTTGGCCAAGAGGAGAACCCATTGCATTCCAGGCAATCCAATGGCGAAAGATGGCAATTTCATTGAGATATAAGCCCAAATAAATTAGCCATTTGGGGATATTATGAACAAAAATAGAACCTGTGGGCTTGGTGATACGAACCATCTCCGCAAGCCACTCTTTACACCAGGAAAGATACTCCTCAACTTCGTGTTTATCATAATAACTGTTGTATTTCTTTTTTAGATTGAATGGAGGATCTGCAAAAGTAACGTCAACGCTATTATCAGGAATTTTTCTCATAATTTCCAAACAGTCGCCTTTAATAACCGTGTTTATAATAGAATCAAAAAAATATTTATTATCCATTAAAAAATCTCCGTTAGTAGATTTTTAAAATTATCAAGCTCCTCTTTGCTAAAAGTGAAAACAAAATCATAAGCATTCACCATACGCTTTAAGTCACCCCTCCTCACAAACCAACCGATCCCATCTACAAAACCAACAAAAATTACTTCCGGATAGTTTTTCTTCAAATAATCTGCAACCGTCTTTTCAGTCTTTGCTTTATCACCCATCCCCGAAGCAGTAGTTACCGAATACGAACACTCAATTATTAACTTTGGCGATGTCTTGTTGGGAATAATAAAATCCATTGTCCTTGGAATATTTCCTGCTTCTGGAATTCTGAATTTCCCCTTCTCAAAGGTCAGCTTATGAGATGTTAAAATATTTTCAATTACAACTTCTGGATTTCCTTCCCTTGAGGCTTTATATGAACCCTTTGTCTTATATCTTATGATTGTATCCACGAGAGATTCTATTGAGAAACTGAACTTCTTTATATCAAGCTTCTTAAATTCAAAAAGTGGAAGAACTTTTTTTATCACAGGAACTGTAGGTCCCCTAAAGAATAGATTTACAATGCCCACGGCGAACTTTTCATTTGTTTTAACGATAGATTTTATCTTATCCAGACCCCATTCAGTTTTAAAATCTTCACTTGGCCAAAAATTTTTATTAACAAGGTTGGATAGAGTTTTATCATCTGTAGCTCTAATGAATGTCACTAATCTTTGCAAACTTTCTTTTGAGAAACCCGTTACAGTTAAAATAGCATCTAAACCATCTTCAACATTTGTGATATGTTCAAGTAAGACAGACTCTTTTAGCCCATCTGTTTCTATCCTGTTTTTAAGAAGAAAAATATTCTGAGCAATTGAGGAAATATGTCCTTCATAGTATTCTTCAAACTCTTCATTATAGAAATAGAAGGTGTTTTTTGAAATTACGGTATTGAACTTTTCATCTAATGGAGGATAGTGCATAATCACTTCACCTTCCTCAAAAATAGCATATACTCATCTTTCATCGTATTCTGAATCCCTTTTATTGGTTTTACAATTTTCTGGTCAAGTACAAATCCAAGTTTTAATGCCATTTCTTCAACTTTATTTTCTAGCCTTATTCCACCAGTCTGAATATCATTTGAACCTATTATGATTACTGCATATTTATCAATTTTTAAAACTCGAGTCATCTCAGACAAAACTTTGTTCATATCGTCAAAGTAATTAGCAAGTTTTTCTTTTCTGGTCTTACCCTTTAGACCTATCATTTCGTCTTTAAGTTCAGATATATTGTATCCTAAATACTCTAATTGGGGTCGGTCATTGTCAGCATAATCAATTGCAAAAGAATATGGTGGAGACGTGATAATAGCATCTATTGTATTGTTTTCTAAAGTAAGATTCCTTGCATCGCCGATTTCAAATCTCGCATTACCAATCTTAAGATCAAGTTTATCTCTCGCCTGAATAAAAGAATTGATTTGTCCCACGTATCTTTTGAGTACAGATGGAAAAAGAACATCTATACTTTTTGAGCATCTTCTTGCATAGCCCATCGCATCTAAGAAGGCAAGTAGAGTTATCGTCTTCTCAGGATTGATTCCATTATTAGAGAAGTCTGTAGATAACTTCTTACTATTTATTAGAGTTTTATAATTTTTGTGCATATCTCTAAGTATTGACGATAATATGGTACTGTCAATTTTTAATGCTTCATGCTTTACCTTGCTCATCAATACACAAAATGGGCTTTTCTCAATACCAATAGATTCGATTCCTAATATGCTTGCTTCCACATTTAGCGTTCCGCTTCCGCACATAGAATCAAGAATAGTATCTCCGGGTTGAATCTTTAGAATATTCAATATACCTTTTATCAATTGTGGATGAAATTTTCCCCTGTAGGGAAAAAGTCCATGTGTGGCATAACCTGTAGAAAAGTTACCTTCTTTGAAGTATGACTTCGTTATTTCTGATCTTCCTTCCCATATGAGAGGACTATTATTTGAGCAAATCATATAATGATAAGTTGGGATTCCATCAACACTTTTGAAAAATGCTCCCCTCCGAATGATTTCATCTTTAGTAAGGAATTTATATTCATAGAAGGCAAATTCTAATTCGAATACTTCAGAAGTGTTAGGTAATAATTCATATCCTATTGGTAATAGAAACGATGTAATCTGGGGTAAATCTGATATTGAATAATCCTTTGATACTTGTCTATTATACATATTTAAACTCAAATTTTCATCTATATGTATACAAGCGCATTAATCTTTAAATATTCTCTTGGAACCGTATTTTTACATACCCGTATATGCCTACAATTTTGTTATTTTCCCATCACAAAATAAAGGAATAACCGGGATTGCATCTACTTGAGCACAGAAATCAATATCATTTTTCATCCCGATGCGGATCAATTCTCGCCCATGATCCGTTTGTTTCAGGATTGCATTTATGTTATTCCCATAAATAGAATTAAGCTGGAGAGCGGACAATGCCGCATCGTTTAATTCGTGTTCTTTTTTAGAATGTGTGCGAATATGCGAAATCAGCATTCCGGCGCACAGAGCATCCTCAAGTGCAAAGTGATTATCCTGTCCGGCACAAAGAATCACAAGGTTTTCACTTTTGCCGCTTATCGTGTGCGCAATTGCTGTTACATTGAAAAAACTGCAGAGATAGATGTGTTTGCTTTTTCGAACCCTTATTAATGCCGCAGACCCGTTCGTACTGGTAAAGATAAGCGATTTGCCGGCAACAGCATCCGGTGTATATTCAAGCGGGGAATTTCCCAAATCGAAACCATATATTTTCATTCCTTCCCGCTCACCACAGAGCAGAATATCGGTTTCAAATAAAGACGTATGGAGAGCGAGTGCTCGCTCAACCGAATCCACCGGAATGATATCGCGGCAGCCGTTCGCCAGTGCCTGAATCATCGTGCTCATTGCTCTGAGCACATCAATTACAATGACCGGCTCACTGCGAGTATCTCCCTCAGTGAACTCTGCGGGGGTCAAAAAAAGCTCAATTTTCATTGCGATAAAAAATTTATTTGTAGAGACGGAGCAGTAGAGACAGAGTAGTTCTCCGTCTCTACAAATTGTGAACCATTAAATGAACGGCGGCTTAATAATGACCGCTGGTGACACTTTCCCGCGTATATCAATTCCGATTGCCGTTCCCACTGCTGAATATTCTACTTTTACATACCCTAATCCAATACCCTTTGAAAGCGATGGCGAAAACGTGCCGCTTGTTACTTCGCCGATTACTGCACTATCCTTCACAATGGGATACCCATGGCGTGGAATTCCTTTATCAGTTACTTCAAATGCGACTAATAAGCGTTTGATGCCCTTAGATTTAATAGCGAGCAGTGCATCCCGTCCAATAAAATCACCCTTATCTAATTTGGTTATCCACCCGATGCCGGCTTCTAACGGATTCGTGTCTTTTGTTATGTCATTCCCGTAGAGGCACATCTTCTTTTCTAACCGGAGGGTATCGCGGGCGCCTAACCCGATTGGTTTCAACCCGAAGGGCTTTCCCGCTTCCATAACGGCATCGAAGACTTTTTTAGAATACTTGTTTTCGAAATATAATTCAAATCCAAGCTCACCCGTATACCCGGTTCTGGAAATAGTCATTGGAACGCCGGCAAGCGATCCTTCAACAAAATAATAATATTTAATCGGAGCAAGCGGTACTTTTGTCAATGTCTGCAGCATCTCTAACGATTTTGGTCCCTGAAGTGCAAGCTCGGTTATGTCGTCGCTGATATTTTTTAAATCAGCCCCAATTGTATTTTTCCCGGCAACCCAGCTGAAGTCCTTTTCTGTGTTCGAGGCGTTGACAACGAGCATATAATGGTCAGGGAAGCGATATACCAGCAGGTCGTCTACGATGCCGCCATCCGGATAGCAAAATGCCGAATACTGCACCTGCCCAACAATCAATTTTGATGCATCGTTAATAGTAACTTTTTGAACAAAGTCAAGTGCGTTTTTACCTTTAACAATGAATTCTCCCATATGGGAGACATCAAATATTCCGACAGTTGAACGAACACACCGATGCTCCTCAAAAATAGTTGAAAACACAACGGGCATCCAAAAGCCGGCGAACTCTACAATCTTTGCGCCCTGTTTGACGTGTTCATCATAGAGGGCGGTCTTTTTAATAACCTGTTTTTCGTCCATAGTACTTCTCCCGGATTTATATTACGGATTTATTATAATATTTTTTTAACAGTTTCTTTAATGCGTTTGAGTGCTTTGTCAATATTTTCGATTGAATTTGCGTATGACAGTCTGATATATCCTTCGCCGTATTTACCGAAGGCGGTTCCTGATAAGGTTGCAACGTTGGCTTCATACAGAAGGAGTGTTTCCATCTCCGATGACGTTTTTCCGATGCCTTTGATGTTTGGGAATACGTAGAATGCTCCCTTCGGTTTTACGCATTTAAATCCGGGAATATCATTGAGTCCGTCAACGATAAAATCGCGGCGTTTTTTGAATTCCGCGACCATTTTCACTGAAGCATCCTGCGGACCGATAAGGGCTTCAATGCAGGCACGCTGGGAAAAACTTGATACGCAGGAGGCGCAGTTCACTTGCATTTTGGTAACCGCTTTTGCGAGGTCAATCGGCATAACGCCGTATCCCATCCGCCACCCGGTCATTGCGTAGGTTTTTGAAAAACCGTCAAGAATGATGGTTCTCTCCATCATCCCGTCAATCGCTGAAATACTTTCAAATTTGCCTTCGTATATAATTCTTGTGTAAACCTCGTCTGCAAGCACCCAGCAGTTATATTTCTTTGCCAGAATTGCTATTTCAATCAGGTCTGCTTTTGAAAGCGAGCCGCCGGTGGGATTATGGGGGTAATTAAGGATAATCAGTTTTGTTTTATTTGAAAAAAGCCCTTTCAGCTCATTGAGGTCAATAGAAAATTCCTTTTCTTCACGAATGGGCAGCGCTACCGGTGTACCGCCGACAAAATTAATCATAGATTCATATATGGGGAATCCAGGATTGGGATAAATAACTTCATCGCCTTCATTGACGAGTACTAAAATAGAATAGAACATTATTGGTTTGGCGCCGGGAGTAACAACGACCATATCCGGATTGGTTATTATTCCGCGTGATTTGTTGATTTCTTCGGAAATTGCTTTCCGTAGGTCCGGTAATCCATTTGATGGACCATAATGCGTCCACCCCTCGTCAAGCGCTTTTTTTGCGGCTTCGCGGATATTGGTGGGCGTGTCAAAATCTGGTTCACCAATTTCAAGATGTACTATATGTTTACCCTGTGCTTCAAGTGCTTTTGCCTTTGCTAAAACTTCAAATGCGGTTTCCGTTCCTAACCGACTCATTCGTTCAGCGACATTCATCATAATTGTCTCCTTCGGCTCAGCCGAAAATAAGAGTTAAGATTACATATTAAAGACTGCTGAAAAACTACAGAAAACTCTCTTTCAAAAATCTTTAAAGCTTAATATACCATATTCTGGTTTATTACAATCAAGTAAATAATTAATTATTTTAAGCCGTGGTATAGTATTGGTGATGTACCGAGCTCGATTCTGGTTTGTTTTGAGAGTTCTGTTTTTACAGACTCTGATC
>Ga0315291_10002311_pt1 | contig 25055 bp, 23 predicted proteins | sample YL17G12_20_MG_FD_203070 | JGI IMG/M metagenome (GOLD analysis project Ga0315291, IMG submission 203070) | Sediment microbial communities from Yellowstone Lake, YNP, Wyoming, USA - YL17G12_20 | ecosystem: Environmental > Aquatic > Freshwater > Lake > Sediment | place: USA: Wyoming | collected...
TGATGCCAGAACAAAAATTAACGGGAAAAATGTCAGAGTGTAGACTGACTGAGAGTACCTAAAAATAGGCAGTTGAGAAATCGCCCTCCACACTCTTGAAAATTTGATGCTAATAGTAACTCCTTCCGGATACAACTTCTATTTTCCCACTCCTTATCCTGCTTGTCAAGCATCCCAAAACATCTGGCAAATTGCCAAAATGCCCTGATCAATAAACAAAAACAAACAAAAAGTGGCTCACCGAGCCACTTTTGATAAGGATACATCTTTGCCGCAATGAATTGCGGCATTCCAAGTGAATGGACTGCGGCAATTCATTGCCGCATGCTTAAACCTTTTTCAATGGTGCAATTGTGATATCCAATTTTTTTATGCCTTTTCCGACAAAGGCAATCGTGGCGATTGTACCTTCGATTGAAACAACAATGCCTTCGCCAAATTTATTGTGCTCTATCTTATCGCCGGGGGACAGCTTATAGGTTGAATCTCCGTTTTCCGTTTTCTGATTTCTGTCTTCCGTACTGTCTTCTGTTTTCTCTCCGAGTCTATCGACTCGTAGAGTCGGAGACCGCCAACCGTTTTCGATTTGGTTATTTCTAATCGCCAATTGCTTATTACTATCAACTAATTCATCAGGAATATCTAAAAGAAAACGGGAAGGCTCATTCGCTGTTATCCCTCCGTGCCAAATGCGCGATTGAGTGTAAATTAAATACAATCGCTGTTTGGCCCGTGTCATTCCCACATAGCACAAACGCCTTTCTTCTTCCAATTCAGTCTGGTCAAAAAGCGATTGCGAATGCGGAAACAAACCTTCTTCCATTCCGATCATAAACACAACGGGAAATTCCAAACCCTTGGCATTGTGCGCTGTCATTAAAGTCAGCGCCGGTTTGCCTTCGCGCGCTTCTTTGTCAGCCGCGCGGTCCAAATCTGTCATTAAAGCCACCTCGGCTAAAAAATTATCTAAGCCAGTTTCGGGATCTTGGTCCGCGAAAGAACCAGCCAACGATTCAAGTTCGTGGATGTTTTCCAATCTTTCTTCGCCTTCCAATTTGTCCGCCAACTGCCATTCTTTGTAGCCAGTTTTGTCGAGAAGATATTGAATAAGTTCGATAACATTTTTCCCGCGCGAAGCTTTCAGTATTGTTTCATAGAGCGTCGCGAAATTTTTTAATGATTCGATTGCGCGGGGATTGAGAATGGATACTGGATACTGGATACTCGGATCTAAAACTAATGCTGCGGGAATTTTATTTTCTTCCAAAATCTGCACCGTGTTGTCAGAAATTCCCCGCGCAGGAATATTGATAATTCGCTTCAATGAAATCCAATCATTGGGATTTCTCAAAATTTTCAAATACGCCAAAATGTCTTTGATTTCGCGCCTTTCATAAAACCTCACGCCGCCGACAATGCGATAGGGCATTCCCCAATTCAAGCAAATTTCTTCAATGACGCGCGACTGCGCATTAGTGCGATACAGAACAACAAAGTCATTGAGGGAAAGCCCACCCCCACCCTCTCCCTCCCCCCTTCGGGGGGAGGGTTGGGGATGGGGGGTTCTTGCGATTTGCCATTTGCTATTTGCCATAAGCTCTTCCACTTGTCGCACAACATACTCCGCCTCCTCACGTTCATTAAACGCTTCATAAACCGTGATCGGCATACCCTCTCCATTTTCCGTCCAAAGCTCTTTTTCTTTCCTTTGGACATTGTGTTTAATCACATTCTGTGCCGCCGCAATTATATTTTTTGTCGAGCGATAATTCTGCTCCATTTTTATTACTTTGCAGCCGTCATATTTTTTTTCAAAATCTAAAATGTTTCGAATGTCCGCTCCGCGCCAACCATACACCGATTGGTCGGGATCCCCGACCACACAAATGTTTTTATGACGATCGGCGAGAAGTTCGATGAGACGATATTGCGCGTGGTTAGTGTCTTGGTATTCATCAACCAAAATGTAGCGGAAAGCTTTTTGATAGCGGTCCAAAACGTCGGGATTGTTTTCATACAGCTCAACAGTTTTCATTATCAAATCATCAAAATCAAGCGCGTGATTTTCTTTGAGTTTGTGCTGATAAAGACGGTATGTTTTAGCGACCATTTCTTCAAAATATGCATTGGATTGGCCTTCATAGTCGTCTGGCGTCATCAACTCGTTTTTTGCGCCAGAAATCATTGATAAAATCATTCTGGGCGCGTATTGTTTGATGTCGATCATCAATTCTTTCATACATTGTTTGACCAGCGAAACTTGGTCATCATCGTCATAAATTGCGAAAGAATTTTTGTAGCCAAGCCGCCCAATTTCCCTTCGCAAAATCTTCGCGCAGATTGAATGGAATGTACCGAGCCAAGGCAATTTAACCTCACCTTGCCCGCCGCCAGGCGCATTCGCGTCATTGGCGCAAATTCGCGTCATTGGCGACTTCAAAGCGAGGAGCGCAGCGACTCGCGACTTCATTTCGCTCGCCGCTTTGTTAGTAAATGTTACTGCCAAAATATTCCACGGCGAAATATTTTTTTCGCGCACTAAATAAGCCAGGCGAAAAGTCAACGCCCGCGTTTTGCCACTGCCCGCTCCCGCCAACACCAAAACAGGGCCGTCTGTTGCCAGGACCACTTCGCGTTGCTTGTCATTTAAAGCGCTTAAAAATTCATCATTCATAATTTCTCCACCACTTGTATACTCTATTATATCTTGTCTCGGCCTAAAAATAAATAAAAAAATGGCCTTGGATTGTCGCAAAGCGACTTCACCAAGGCCAAATAATCTAACGCCCTTCTTTCCCTATGTTTTTAGACTCGTGCTATCCCGCCTTGCTTGGCCGCAATTTTTGCAGCGAACTACCAAGATTGTTGATTTTTTACCGTCAAAAGCGCTTTCCTCGTCAACAACAGTTACGCCAATTTGCTGGCCAGTGGCACCGCAATCTGGACACCCTTGCTTTTGATACATTCTTCTCAATTCATCCACTTTCACAACTAAATCAACCATAATCTCCCCTCCTTTTTAAGTCGTAAAATTTAAATGTGCTTTTTTGAGCTTTTCGACTTTTTATATTGCCTGACTTGTTCTTTTAAGTCAAGCTCGGATTTTTGATGATGATAACCTAAAGCGAAGCGATGAGCTTCAGCGATTATTTTTTTGAAAATATTATTTGATATTTGATTTTTGATATTTGATTTTTTGTTGTAGAAAAATTGCAGACCTTTGCGCGAAGGACCTTTCGCGATAGCAATGATGGGGATATCAATGTTTTTTTCAGCCAATAATTTTTCTACAACATTTAGGTGGCCGCGCCCTCCGTCAACAACAATTAAATCCGGCAGAGGCCATTCTTTATGATTCAACCGGCGAGAAATTACTTCCGCCATCATTTGATAATCATCAATTCCTGTAATAGTCTTGATTTTAAATTTCCGATACTGCGACTTATCAGGCCTTAGCCCTTCCGAAGCTTTAGCGAAGGAGGGTCCGTTATTAAACACAACCATCGAGCCAACTGCGTGAGCCCCAGAAATGTGAGAAATATCGTAGGCCTCAATCCTAGCTGATAGCTTATAGCTTATAGCTTTTAGGTTCTGGCCACTGTGCTCTTCGGATATTGCCGAGACTTCTCCTAAATGCCTGACTGCAAACAGCCGATCTCTAATGGCAGCCGCCTTTTCATAATTTTTCTCCATACTGGCAATTTTCATTTCCTTTTCCAAATTTTTTACCACAGGACTCACATTCCCTGAAAGAAACTTAATCAATCTTCGAGCATTAACCCCCTCCCCTCCCTCCCCCTTAATAGGGGGAGGGTTAGGGTGGGGACCCTTGTCCGCTTGTACGCATGACCCTGAGCACATTCCCAAATTCGCGTATAAACACGGACGTTTTGGCAACGTTTTGCATGACCGATATGGAAATATCGGCCGGATTGTTCTCAAAACTTCGCGCACAGCCCAACTTGAAGGAAAGGGGCCAAAGATTTTGTTTTGTTTATTTTTTGCACACGCTTCGGCTTCAAACTTCCGAGCAGTGAAAACCCGAAAGTTAGAAGTTTCGAGTTTCGAGTTTCGAGTTTCGAGTGAGTTTCGAGTTTCGAGTTTCGAGTTTTCACTCGTCACTTGCAACTCGTCACTCGTCACTACTATATATAGATACGACTTATCATCTCTCAACCTCGAATTGTACTTTGGCCTCAAGCGTTGGATTTCCACCGCTTCCAGCATCAAAGCTTCGGTCGAAGAACCACACTCTCTGCAATCAACCAAAACAGCGTCCCTTACCATCTGTTCAATCCATAAACCCCGATCACGCACAGGAAAATACGACCGCACACGGTCGCGTAAATTTGTCGCTTTGCCAACATACAAAACCTTGCCGGCTTTATCTTTGAAAAAATAAATCCCCGGCCGCCTTGGCAACCCAGCAATTTGTCCCAAAATACTTTTCATATCTGAATTATTATATTTGATTTTGTACAAATTTTCAAGCGCTTCGTACTGGTTCAACCAGAAAAAATCCCCCTGGTTGAACCAGTGGGCCAAATAAAACATTCTCACTTTCTTAAGAAAGTGAGAATGTTTTTTCCCTAGAACCTATAAGCTATCAGCTGCCCCCTAAAAGCTTCTTTACCTGTTCATCCGTGGTTTGCAAAAAGTCCACATAAAATTGCCCGATGGAGGTAAAATTAGCTGGCTTTTCGAGCGCGACTAAATTCACTATTTTTTTGAAATCTTTGGCTGTTTCCGGGTCAATAATCGGCACCGCGACAATGACTTCTTTGGCTTTTTCTGAAACCACTTCCGAAAGCGCCGCTTTCATTGTAAATCCCGTGGCAATACCGTCATCAATCAGCAAAACTATTTTATCTTTGACTCGCGCCATTCCTTTGCCTTTGCGGTATTCTTTCTCCCGCCTTTTTATTTCTTGAATTTCTTTTTCGACAGCTTTTTCTTTGTAATCCGCGGGAATGCCATAATGTTCCGCGACTTCAGACCATATCGGATGGCCGTCTTCCGCAACCGCGCCAATGGCGTATTCGAGATTGCCGGGATAGGGAATTTTGCCCACAATTAAAACATCCAAATCAACAGCAAATTTTTTGGCAACTTCAGCTGCCACCATCACGCCTCCGCGCGCCAAACCCAAAACCACCAGCTTGCCCGCTTTGGCCGCCCGCAGCAACTTTTTTTCCTTCTCCAATTTGTTAGCCAGCCTAACGCCAGCATCTGTTCGGTTTTTATATATCGACATAGTATTAAATTAAAAAATTAAAAATAAAAATTAAAAATTTCAGATTAAAATTAAAAGTTTATGGATTCCCGTTCCGACGTAAAGCCGAGAATCTTCGACCTTCGCGGGAATGACAACTCCATTTTGAATTTTTCATTGTAATTTTGTCAGTCTTCGACTGATCTGCCGAAGGCATGACATTTTGCTTTTTAAATTTTGAACTACTCCATCCCCCCCAGCCCCACTCTCTCAATCACTTTGTATATGGGTCCTTCCGAAGTTAATTCTGACTCCATCACATAAATCGCTTCCAATTGCATTTCGCCAAAAGTCGTGTTTTGATATTTATCGAGCAATTTTTGCAAGGCTTCTCCGCCTTTTGTTTTTTTAAATCTTCCCAAAGTCAAATGCGCTTCAAACTCAACCCATTCTCCTGTTGTGGAAAGTTTTTCTGAAGGAACCAAACGGTCTTTTTGCGCGAACCCAGCTAAAATCAATTTTTGTTGAAGTGAAAAAGCAATCGCCGCCAGCCTTTTGCCTCTGTCTTGATGATTAAATCCCATCCACAAAACGCGCGGGTGGCCGGCTTCGGGAAAAACGCCCAAACTGTGCAAGGCCAAAGTTGAAGGAAAACAATTTGTTGCTGTTTCCCGCGCGACTTCCAAAACTTTTTGAATTTTTTCCTCATCAATTTCGCCCAAAAAAGCCAAAGTCACATGCAATTGGTCTGGTTTTACCCAGCGAATATTAAAATCAGCAAAGTCCTTTTGAACTTTTTCCACATGTTCCAAAATCTCTGGAGGCATCTCGCCAGTTGAAATAAAAATCCGTTTTTCCATACAATTTTATTTTAACATAAAAAAAGGCCTTGCAGGCCTTAATTTTCAATATCCGATTTTCTCTCCGAGTCTAACTTGATACTAACAACCGAGATTTGGTTATTACTTTAGTTTCTGAAAGAACTAAAGTCGCTGCTCCCATTACTCCTGCTTTTTTATCGGTAACTAAAAGAGCTTTAGTATTTTTTGCGAGCGGGGAAAGGATGCCGGTTTTCATTACCAATAATGCATCGGCAAAATACAAATCCGAAGCTTTGACCAATCCGCCCGCGATGACAATTACTGATGGATCAAACGCGTTCACGATATTCGCCAAACCGACTCCCAAATAAAACCCGTAGCGTTTCCAGGCGTGCACCGCGGCCAAACGGCCGGCACGGGCTTCGGCTTCAGAATCTTCAGGAGACCTGCTGGTAAAACGTTTGATGGCGCGGCCGGAAATATATTCTTCCAAACAGCCATGGCGGCCGCATTTGCAAACAGGGCCGTTGACATCAATGACCGTATGCCCAATTTCTGTGGCCGAGTCATGGGCGCCGCGGCAAATCCTGCCCTCAACAATAAAGCCACCGCCTACCCCTGTCCCAATTGTTAAGCCGAAAACCATTTTTTCGCCTTTGCCTTTGCCAAACAAAGCTTGGCCCAAAGTAAAAGCCCTGACATCATTTTCGATTGTTACAGGCAGATGAAGTTTTGCTTCCAACGCTTTTTTCAAATTAAAATTAGATAATTGCGTAAGGTTGGGCGGGTTCAAAACACGGCCTGCTTTTGTATCAACCGGTCCAGCCACACCAACGCCAACGCCTCGAACCGGCCTGCCTTTTCTCAAACTTTCGATAAGCATTGCCGTTTCTTCGACAATTTGTTTCGCGGTTGGAGGAGTGTCAATTTTTTGCCAGCTTTCCGCCTGCAAATCTTTTCCTGAATAAACAAAAAAACCGGCAGCGATCTTTGTCGCCCCGAGATCTACCCCAATAATATTGATTTTTTTCAACATAATCCTCCTCTTACAGGCAATTATGTTATTATACCACTTTTTTTGGTTTTTGTCAAGATTAGAATATTTTTTGTGACAAATTACAAATCATTACAGATAAGTACAGATGAAATGGATTTCCTACATCTGTAATTATTTGTAGACATCTGTACATCTGTCACATATATTCGTAGAATAAAGCTATGGTAATAGACGTTATCGTAAACACCAAAACCAAAAGCGGGAATGCTTTTTCTTACCTTGTGCCAAAAAATTTGGAAGAGGTAATTAAAGTTGGCCAGCTTGTTTTAATCCCCTTCGGTCCGCGCAAAATTACGGGGATTGTTTCTAGTTTGACTAATTTGTCTAATTGGTCAAATTTGACTCATTTGAAAAGCATAGAGGCCGTTGTTGACCCAACGCCAGTGCTCGACCCAGCCCACCTCGAGCTTGCCCAATTCATTTCTGATTATTATCTTTGCGATTTATCACAAGCTTTATTTTTAATGCTCCCGCGAAAACTCTGCACCGGAAAAAAGAATATTCGAGCAATCAAAGAAGAAAATTATTCTCAAGAATTCGAACTTCCCAAACATTTCACCCCCGAACAACAAAATGTTTTTGAGCAAATTTCTGCTTCTCTATTTGTCATTCCCGCGCAGGTCGAAGATTCTCGGCTTTACGTCGGAACGGGAATCCAGAAACAAAAAAATAACCCCTCACCCCAACCCTCTCCCTCAAGGGGAGAGGGAGAAATAAGGAAACATCTTTTATTCGGAGTAACGGGCAGTGGCAAAACCGAAATATATTTGGCTGCTGCAAAATTAGCACAATCGCAAAATAAACAAACAATTTTGCTCGTTCCAGAAATCGCCATCACCGCGCAAGTTGTTAAATTTTTTGAAACCGCTTTCGGAAATAGAATGGCCGTTTACCATTCGCAGCTAACCGAAGGACAAAAATTAAATATCTGGCAAAAATGTAAAAATGGCGAAATTGATTTAATTATTGGGCCGCGATCGGCGCTTTTTATGCCGCTCGATCGAATCGGCCTTCTAATTCTCGATGAAGAACAAGATTCTTCATACAAATCAGACCAAACTCCGCGCTATCACGCCCGGATGGTTGCCGAAAAACTCGCCGAACTTTCTGACGCAACATTAATTTTAGGTTCAGCCACTCCCTCAATCGAAACTTTTTACAAAACGCAACAAGGAGAGTTAAGATTGCTTGAATTGAAGGAACGTTATCGCTCCTTTGAAAGAGCACAGAGCACAGTGAACAGAGCACAGTCCCCCTCCCAACCCTCCCCCTTTCAGGGGGAGGGCAAGGGTGGGGGTACCATTCCCGCCCCTCCCTCTGTCATTCCCGCGGAGGCGGGAATCCAGCAACAAAAAAATATTCCCCTCTCAATTTACTCAACGGAAATGCCGAGTGTTACGATCGTGGACCTGAGAAACGAATTTCATTTGGGGAATAAATCTGTTTTGTCAGAAACTCTTCAAAAAGAAATAAATAAAGTTTTAGAAAATAAGCGCCAAACATTTTTATTTATGAACCGCCGCGGCGCCGCTACCTTTATTTTGTGCCGCGACTGCGGCCATGTTGAGTTATGCCCCAAATGCGAGATTCCTTTGACCCTACATCTGTCCTCCCCTATAAGCTATAAGCTAAAAGCTATAAGCTATCTTCTGTGCCACCACTGCTCCACCCGCTACCCCTCGCCTGTTATCTGCCCCAAATGCCAATCCCTCAACATCCGCTTTTTCGGCACAGGCACGCAAAAAATTGAAGCTGAAGCAAAAAAACTTTTTCCCAAAGCCAAAATTTCTCGGCTCGATTTGGACACGCAAACCAAACCCGAAATTATTTACGAAAAAATAAAAAATGCCGATATTGTCATCGGCACGCAATTGATTGCCAAAAATTGGGACCTGCCGCGCGTTGATTTGGTAGGAATAATTTCCGCGGATGTCGGCTTAAACTTACCTGACTTTCGATCAGCTGAAAATACATTTCAAACGCTCACGCAAGTTTCTGGCCGAGCCGGCCGCAGAGAAAATTCAGGCAAGGTTATTATCCAAACTTACAACCCCGAAAATTCCATCATCCAATCCGCCGCCAAACAAGATTATGTGGAATTTTATAACCGAGAAATCGAATCCAGAAAAAAATTCAACTATCCCCCCTTTTCCCATTTAATTCGCCTCGTCATTTCTCATGAGGATCAGTCTCAAGCTAAAGAACTGGCAGAACGCATTTATTCCCAACTTGAAAACTCTTTAACTCACTCTCCAACTCTCAATCCCGACGTTCCGATTTGCTCCGCAACATCGGAAGCCGGGATCCCGATTTCGCGAAGCGAACATCGGGACTCGAAACTCGAAACTTCACTTTCTGTCCCATTTTATTCAAAGTTACACAATAAATTTCGTTTCCAAATTGTAATTAAAAGCTATAAGCTATCAGCTCTCCGAGTCTATCGACTCGAAGAGTCGGAGACTATAAGCTATAAGCTAAAGAAAATTCTTTCAGAATTTTCTGCCGCCTCCCTTGACATCGACCCCATTTCTCTATTATAATTACTTGGATGAATATTTTAACTCTGCCCAATCCAATCCTTAGAACAAAGGCCAATGAGGCTCAAATTTCTGATGCCCTTAAAATTTTGGCGAAAGAAATGCTTGCCGAAATCAAAGGCAAGGGTGTGGGGCTTGCCGCTCCGCAAATCGGCAAAAGCATCCGAATGTTTGTGATGGATGTTGAAAAAAAACAATACGCGTTGCTAAATCCCCAAGTTCTTTCTATTGGCGGCTCAATGGTTGAGTTTGAAGAAGGCTGCCTTTCATACCCAGGATTTGTGGGGCCAGTGGTTCGCCCAGATAAAATTTCAATCGAAGCCATAGACATAGAAACAGGCAAAAAGACAAAAATAAAAGCAAGCGGTTTGCTTGCCCGTGTGATACAACACGAAATTGATCACCTAGACGGAATCTTGTTTATAGACCGCGTCTCCAACCCCAAACTGCTAAAAAGATCTGATTCAAAATCCGGAATTTAACTCGAAATCCCGACGTTCCGATTTGCTTCGCAACATCGGAAGCCGGGATCCCGATTTCGCGAAGCGAACATCGGGACTCGTCACTAAAAAACCGCCCCCTTGGGGCGGTTTTTTAATTATTCTTCGTCCTTCTTCTCTTCTTCTTTCTCATCCTTCTCTTCTTTCTTTTCTTCCTCTTCTTCACCCAATTCTTCCATCAGAGAAGATTTGAGAGTTTTGCCGTTTTCTTCTTCGGGAGCTTCTTCAGAAACTTCTTCAGAAACTTCTTCAGAAACTTCTACGGCTTGGCGAGGTCCAGTTCCGCCTTCGGGCTCCATAATTTTAAGATTAACCCGAGCGTTGTGCTGCGCACCAATTACTCGAAGCAAAGTGCGGATAGCTTTGGCCGTGCGGCCTTCTTTTCCAATAACCTTGCCCATATCTTCCGCGTCAACGGTGAGTTCGATCAAAACTCCCATTTCATCCACGGTTCTTTGGGTCGTAACCTTTTCGGGTTTGCTGACAATCGCTTTCACGATATATTCAACAAACTCTTGGTCTGTTAATTCTGCCATATTACTCCTTTCCACGCTTAGCGTGGTATTAACGGCGCTCAGCGCCGTTGGACGCTGACCGAATGCTCGATCCAGCGTGACCATCAATACTAACATTTCATCATTTGTACGGCCCGACTAAGCCGCAGGGGATTCTTCTCCGACGCTTTCGGCCGGAGCAGATTCCTCTGGGGGTTGGGGAGATTCTTTGGGTATTTCGGGTGTTTGGGGTGTTTCAGGGCTTTCAGGGGTTTCCTGAACGATAGTAGGCTCGTCCGCTTGTACGCTTGATTTCGCTTCCTTAAACGGCTTGGGTTTTTTCTCAATTAAAAAAGCGGCAGTATCAGAAAGCTGCGCGCCCTTTTTCTTCCACAAATTTAATTTGTCCTGGTCAACAACCAACTCGCCTGATCTGGGATTCCAGTGGCCGAGTATTTCCAGGAACTTTCCTTTGACTGCTGCTTGCTTTTCGGCTGCAACAATGCGAAAGTATGGCTGATTTTTCTTGCCGACTCTCGTTAATCTGATTACAATCACTTCTGCTCCTTAACTTTTTACTCTTTTATCTTATCAGTCTTTAGTTCCAATGTCAAGCAAAAGTTGGTAAAATAGATTCAAATAACCAATAACCAAATTTCAATAACCAAATAAATCTCAATAACCAAATTCCAAATCTCAAACCTTTTGGAACTTGATGCTTGTGATTTGGTGCTTATTTGGAACTTGATGCTTGATTATTGGTTATTATCTTATGAAACTTATCTTCTTTGCTTCCTCGCAATTCGCAGTTCCAATTTTAGAAGCGCTCAATGAATCCGACTTCGCGCCTGCTTTTGTTATTACTGAACCTGACGCTTTAGCGGGCAGGCACCAAAAGCCCAAAGCGACTCCCATCAAAGAAGCTTGCGAAAAACTTGCCATTCCTTTTATTACGCCAGAAAAATTAAAGCATGAAGAATTTATCAAATGGCTGAAAGAGCAAAATGCGGACTTGGCAATTGTTTGCGCTTATGGAAAAATTTTGCCTAAAGAAATTTTGGCTATTCCCAAGTTCAAATTTATTAACGTCCACCCGTCTTTGCTTCCAAAATATCGAGGTCCATCCCCGATTCAGACTGTTATTTTGGACGGCGAAACTGAAACAGGCGTGACAATTTTAGTTGTTGACGAATTAGTTGACCACGGAGGAATTATAGCCAAATCCGAAATTCGAATTTCGAAATCCGAAACTTACAAATCCTTAACTGATATTCTTTCCAAACTCGGAGCTGAACTTTTGATTGAAACCATCCCCAATTTTATTTCCGGCAAGTGGAAACCAGAAGAGCAAGACCACAATCAAGCCACATTTACCAAACTTATCAAAAAAGAAGATGGCCATATTGATTGGTCAAAATCCGCTCAAGAAATTGAGCGAATGTCCCGCGCCTACGACCCTTGGCCTGGAGTATTCGCCTACTGGCAAAAGAAACTCCGAATTAAATTCTTAAAAGTCTCTGTTTTGAATCCCCAAGTCAAATGCGCAGAAAATGAAATCGGCAAAACTTTTTTAACGGCTGAAAACAAATTGGCCGTCAACTGCGGCACAGGAATAATTGAAATCGAACAACTCCAACTCGAAGGCGCAAAACCAATGTCCGCCCAAACTTTTTTAAACGGCCACAAAGATTTTATAAATTCAAAACTTGAGTAATTTTGAAATTTGACATTTGTCATTGATTAGAAATTAGAAATTTGTCATTAGAAATTTTATATGAGATTTGATATCATCACTCCTTTGCCAGACGGCTTTGATTATCTTTCAAAATCAGTTTTGGGCAGGGCGCAAAAAAACAAGAAAATTAAAGTGGTAATTCACAACATCCGCGATTATACAACCGATAATTACCACACTTTTGACGACCGCCCATACGGCGGCGGCGTGGGGTTGGTAATGAAAGTTGACGTCGCCTTCCGCGCCCTTTCTTCCGTCCTTTCCATTAAATCCCCAACCTCCCCAAAATCCCTAAAACCTATAAGCTATAAGCTAAAACCGAAAACCTTTACCCTCTTAATGACTCCCCAAGGCAAAGTTTTCACCCAAAATGACGCAAAACGTTTTGCAAAAAAATACGACCGCATTGTTATTTTAGCCGGCCGGTTTGAAGGCTATGACGAGCGCATCAGAAAATTAGTAGACGAAGAAATTTCAATGGGCGATTTTATTTTAACCGGCGGCGAACTTCCAGCAATGGCAATCGTTGACGCCGTCTCGCGGTTAATTCCCGGCGTGTTGGGCAAAGATGAATCCAGCCACCACGAATCATTTACCGAAGGTTTGCTCGAATATCCCCAATACACCAGGCCCGACGAATTTAAATTAAATAAAAAAATCCTAAAAGTCCCCCCCATCCTCAAATCAGGCCACCACGCCCAAATCGCCAACTGGCGCCAAGAGCAAGCTCTTAAACGAACCAAATCCCGCCGCCCCGACCTTTGGAAAAAGAAAGGAGAAAACAATGAACGCTGAAATTAGCCCTGAAGAATTAGGCCTTTCGGAAAAAGAAATTCAAGCCGAAAATCTTTTTATCAACGCGAAAGAAAACTCTTTTGCCTTAGAAGAAAAAAAAGAAATTCCCGAAACTCGCATCGCAATCGACAAAGAAATCCTTCCTCAAATTTTTGAAAAATACAATTTTGATCCCGCATCCTTTTCCAAAGAAAACATCGTTTCCGTTAACGACGAAAAGTTTGACAGCCAAAGAATAATTGATGTTGTCTGGAATATTGACGGCCCCAAAAATGTGTTTTTACGCCGAACAATTACATACAAAGAAGAGGCTTTGAGTGAAGGGAAAATGGTTAAAATCCGCCGCGAAGAATGGTTTTTAGATTTCCGCCTAGAGGAAGATTCTCTCAAAACCCAAAAAGAGCAAGCACTATCGATTGATAAATATTTCGCAGAGCATGAAAAAGAAAAAAGCGTATACGGTTTCAACGTTGCGGATCTTGAAGAACTTTCGCGCCGTTACGCGCCGCGCGGCCACGAAGAGGAATATTCATATTTAAAAGTTTACCCTGAAAGTTTTGGCGATGACGTGGTTGAACCAATGGCAATTCGCGCTCTGAAAACCCTGCCGTTTGTTGAAGAAATCGAACCAGCCACCCACAATGAAAACCAAGACCAAAATAAGCAAGTGGATTTTTGGATAAAAATTAAGGGAATGGAAAAGCCCTTTGGCATTCAATTCACAGTTACCAAAGAGCCAGAAACTCTTAATAAAAAATTTGGCGCGCTTGTAAAAGAGCGCCGAATGGTCGCGAAAACTGACTTTCCAGATAGTAAAGTCAAGGGCAACGAGGAATTATTGCCCGTTATTTTGGTCAATGTTGATGGTTTGCCTTACAGCAAAGCCTTAAAAAAGTGGCAGGAAATTGATGATTACGCCCCGCAAATTCCTTTTGATGGCAGACTTCTACCGGTTGAAGCCCGACTTGAAATCATTAAAAGGATTTTAGAAAATGCCAGCCAAAAATTTCCTTTGCTCGCGGCAGAACTTGCCAAAATTTTGCCCGCTTATAAAAATGCAAAAATTCCTGAACTTTCACGCAGGGAAATAGAACCGGCCGCGTAAAATCTCGCGCGTATTTTTTCACAAAAAAATGCCCGCGACTCAATTTGAGTCGAGGGCATTAATTATTTCTATTTTGTCTATTTTGGCAAGATAGAATATGAAATGGGGATATTTTAAATCATGCCTGATTCTTTTAAACTCTCCCTGAATCACAACCTCGCCAATAAATTCTTTTTTCCTGCCTTTTTTCTTTTCGTAAACCTTAAAACTTTTTTTATTTCTGCTAAACTTGATACTGAAATAATCCATTATCACCAACCCGGCTTTTTTTTCAAACAGAGCAACATATTCATCATCGCTATGTTCATCTTTATCCCGCGCAACAATAAAAGTATTGCCTTTGATTCTGATTGCGAGTTCTCGCATCCTTCTCACCTCCTTGCCCTGAGTGCTTCGAATTAGCTCATCGTCGAAGGGCTTTTTGATTTTTTTGTAGATTTACTTTTTCTATTTTTCTTCTTACGAAAATAAGTCCTACGTTTTGCTCTTCCAAATATTTTTCCTGCAGAAACAAACAAAAGCGCGGTTAGCATTCCTCTTTGGTATTTGGAAAGCTGATTATGGATTTCCCGTTCCAGTGCCAAAATCTCTGTCTCCGTCAAGTCTGGATAAAAACTATGGAGACATTCGTGCACAATGGTATTTGAACTCCTAAACACTTCCGGATTGACAGTGATTTTATCTCCATCGCATCTGCCGGCATCTTCCAAATTTAATGAGATTTTAGCCTCGATGCTTCCTTCTTTTAAACTTTTTACAATGCGCCGATATAAAGTTTCTGGCTTTGGAAACTTCATATTTTCACCCCCTTTTTTTTATAACTGATTGTTAAGTGTTCTAATCATAAACCTTTTTCTCCGCCCTGTCAAGATTTACTTGAAATTTGCTCTCTAAAAATATATAATAACTAAGATATGAAATTCAAACTCGTTTCCAAATTTAAACCGACGGGAGATCAACCCCAAGCCATTGAGAAATTGGTGGCTAATTTGAAGTTGGGCGCTCGTGACCAAGTTTTGCTTGGCGTAACCGGATCGGGCAAAACTTTTACGATGGCAAATGTCATTGAAAAAGTGCAAAAGCCAACCTTGGTGATTGCCCACAACAAAACTTTGGCCGCCCAGCTTTATTCTGAATTCAAGGCATTCTTTCCTGAAAATGCCGTCCATTATTTTGTTTCATATTACGATTATTATCAGCCCGAAGCCTATATCCCCCATTCCGATACCTACATCGAAAAGGAAACGGCTATCAATGAGGAAATTGAAAAATTGCGCTCCGCCGCCACCGCCGCTTTGCTTTCCCGCAATGATGTGATTATTGTCGCTTCTGTTTCCTGCATTTACGGCCTGGGCAACCCTCTTGATTACGGAAATGCTTCCCTACGATTAGCGATATCCGCCTCTTCGGCGGATGGGCCGGAGAGGCCCAAACGATCTCGCAAACAATTGCTTGCTCAACTCGTTGATATGCGCTACGAGCGAAATGATTTGGATTTTTGGCGCGGCAAAATTCGCGCGCGCGGCGAAGCGATTGATATTTTTCCATCTTATGAAGATTTTATTTATCGCCTGCAATTTTTCGGCGACGAATTAGAAAAAATTTATAAAATTGATTACATCACCGGCGAAATTTTAGAAACGCTGAGCGAAGTCGCAATATTTCCCGCCAAACATTTTATTACCAACGAAGAAAAAATGGCCAACGCTTATGAACTGATCCGCCAGGAAATGGCCGAGCAGGTCAAAAAGTTTAAAGCCGAAGGCAAATTATTAGAAGCGCAAAGGATTGAAGAGCGCACCAATTTTGATTTGGAAATGATTGAGCAAACTGGCTATTGCAACGGCATTGAAAATTATTCAAGGCCGATGGACGGCCGCAAAGAAGGCGAACCGCCATCATGTTTGATGGATTATTTTGGAAAAGATTTTTTGTGTTTTATCGACGAATCGCATATGACCATCCCGCAAATTACTGGAATGTACCGCGGCGACAGAGCCCGCAAACAAGTTCTAATTGATTACGGCTTCCGCCTTCCTTCCGCTCTCGACAACCGCCCGTTGATGTTTAACGAATTTGAGAATAAATTAAATCAAACTATTTATGTAAGCGCCACGCCAGGTCCGTATGAACTATTAAAAGCAAAATCCCCCTCACCTCAATCCTCTCCCACAAAGGGGAGAGGAAGTAATAGGGAAACTATCTTTCTTAATGAGAGAGAAAATAAAAGGAAAACCCTCTCCCTTGATGGGAGAGGGCAGGGTGAGGGTGAAGCTATAAGCTATAAGCTAAAAGCTATAAGCTCCCTTGTTGTTCAGCAAATCGTCCGTCCCACCGGCCTGCTCGATCCCGAAGTTGAAGTGCGTCCAACCGCAAATCAAATCGAAAATTTGCTTTCTGAAATCAAAAAGCGCGTTGAGAAAAAACAGCGCGTGCTGATTACCACTCTGACCAAACGACTCGCCGAAGATTTGTCTGAATACCTTAAAGAGCTCGATGTTAAAGTCCATTATTTGCATTCGGAAATAGAAACTTTTGAGCGCGTCAAAATTCTCAAAGAATTGCGCGAAGGCAAATACGATGTCTTGGTTGGCATCAACCTTTTGCGCGAAGGTTTAGATTTGCCCGAAGTAACTTTGGTGGTAATTTTGGACGCGGATAAAGAAGGCTTTTTGCGAAGCGAGACCTCCTTAATCCAAACTTTTGGAAGAGCCTCCCGCCATGCTGAAGGAAAAGTAATTATGTATGCCGACAAAATGACAGGAAGCATGCAAAGAGCAATAAGCGAAACCGACCGCAGAAGAAAAATTCAAGAGGAATACAATCGCAAACACCACATCACGCCAAAAACAATCGTCAAAGATATCGAGCAAACTTTTGTACTGGTTCAACCAGTACAAAAACTGGTTGAACCAGAAATGCTTGCGGAAATACCTGAGGATGAACGCCGTCATCTCATCCGCGAACTGACAACCCAAATGGAACTGGCAGCATCTAATCTCGAGTTTGAGAAGGCCGCCCAGCTAAGAGATCAAGTCAAAATGCTCGAGAAATGAAAATGCGGTCCAAATGGGCCGCATCTTTTTTTTATTATTAAAATAATGTTTTCATTTTTATTTAAGGGCGCACCGAGGGGATAATTAAGGAGGTCTTTTTGGGGAATATTCTCTCAAAAACCCCTCGGGGCGCTTTGAAACAACTTTTGTGTCGAGGGCCGAGCAAAGTGCGGCACCTGAAAGAATTTTTTGCACTTTTTTTCAGCCACTTAGCCCTCGACACGTTTTTATCATTGTCCGTTGCCGAAAGTTACAAAGACACAAGCAGAAAAAGTGGAACGCCTGGAGGCAAAACCATCGTTCCAAATAAAAACACAGAAAAAAAGGAAACTTACTTCACATTTCTTTCGGCAACGGCTTTTTGCGCTGGGAGTTGAAAGACCGTTTCAAAGTTTCCCACGCGCAAGTTTTTAAATCAATCTATTAAGTAGCGAAGCAACAACTATATTTAATTTAACCGACAAAAAGAATTCTGTCAAAAGATTGCCAAATTGCCAGATACATGTTAACTTCAAGGCAGAGTGCACCTTGAAAACTTTTCTCAAATAAAAGCCCTTCGATATACTCAGGACGAAAATATTAATTTTCGGAGGTGAGGAAAATGAAACGTAACAAAATTTTTGGCCGGCACTGCCCAACTTGCTCTAAAGCTTTACATTCCAAAGAAATCGCAACTCTCGCTGAAACAAAATCGCTTAATTGCCCACATTGCAGAGACTGGATTTATATTGATGGCAATTGCCATATACAATCACTGAGGCACAATGCAAAAGAATTTTATGAAAATAAAAAGCAGAAAGGAGCTCATAGTTTGATTTCAAAATCAGCAAAATCATAAAAGGCGGTCTCGATGAACATCGGACCGCCTTTCCTATTTTCTTTTTATCTGATTTTGTTTGGGTTTATTTCCTTAAAAACCCTGATTGCGAATGCAAGAGTAAGAGCACACGAAAAACACGACAATTTTAATTATATACCACAAACCCCCGAATCCTGTCAATTCACCGTCTTGCCTGAACCTTCGTCGGCATTTTCATTGGCGTTAAAGTAGGTCTAATCGTCCTCGTCGGTGTCCGTGTAGCTGTTTTTGTAGGCGCATAAGTGCGAGTACGAGTCGGCGTTGCAGTTTTTGTTAGCGTTCGAGTTGGTGTTTGAGTCGGCGTTGAGGTCGGCGTTTGTGTCAAAGTTGGAGGGATAAACTCTCCAATTTTTTGTCCCAAACTTTGACTGCCAAATTGCTGTGATGGACCCAAGCCTTCTCCTATTAGTTCAGGCGAAACAATGAAAGTTGAATTGGCGTTAACGCTCACCTCAATATTGCCGTTTTGGTCGGTGCGGAAAATCTGTGAGCCGACTTGAGCCAAATGGTCCAATGTTGTTTGCGTTGGATGGCCGTAAAGATTTCCCACGCCAACTTCAATAAATGAATACGTTGGCGAAATTTTTTCTAAAAATCCGGAAGCAGACAACCCTGTCGAAGAACCATGATGAGGAACTTTCAAAAAGCGCGCGGAAATGTCTTTGCCCGATACCACTAAATCATTTCCCGGAGCCTCTTCAATATCGCCCGTAAAAAGAAAATTCTGATTGGCGTAATTTAATTTAAAAACGGCCGAAGAATTGTTTACATTCGTAACGTCAGTACCGTGAATATCCGTGAAAGGATAAATAAATTCCAACGTGGTTGTATCCGCAAAAGCATAAGTTTTGCCGTCCCAAACATATTCAAACGAAATGCCTTTTTGCACAGCTTTATTTAAAAAAGTGTTATAGACCGTTGAAGAATAATTGGCACAGGTGCAAAGAATTTTGCCAACATTATAATTATCTAAAACATAGTTTAAGCCTGCGACGTGGTCAGCGTGCGGATGAGTCAAAATCACATAATCCAGCCATTTGTTTTCAGGCGAAATATATTTTGCCAATTGCGCCAAAACCGAAGAGTCTGGGCCGCCATCAACCAAAATGCGCTTGTCCGAACCAGTACGAATTAAAGTGGCATCACCTTGCCCCACATCCAAATAATCAACTTTCAAACTCCCCTGCGCGTCCCAAATAGTCACCCAATATTCCGCCAAAGCGGGCAAGGGAATGGCGAGGAAAAAGAGAACGACAATAATTTTGAGCAAAAGTTTTTTCATTAGTCTAATTATAATTTGAATCGTGCTAAAATAGAAATGATGGATAAAATTAATTCAATTTTGGCTCAAGGCTATATGGCCGCTAAAATTGTTTGGCGCACTTTTAAAGTGCGAGTTTGGAGCTACAAAAAATATGCAGGTAATGCCAAACAAATCATCCGCCAAATTATTGACGGCTGTTGGGTCCCTTTGACCGGCTCGAAGCAAGGATATTTTTGTGCCAGCGCCGACCATTTCCACGATTTTTGGATGCGCGATTTTTCGATGAGCTCAAGCGCGCTCATTAAACTCGGCTACAAAGACAAGGTTCAAAAAACTTTAGAATACGCGCTTAAAATTTTTAAACGCGACGAGAAAATAACGACAACTATTGTCCACAATCGCGCCGTGGATATGCCAGCTTATGCATCTGATTCCCTGCCCTACCTCATCCACGCTTTAAGGGTTTTGGGCAACAAAAAATTGATTAAAAAATACCAAAGTTTTTTGGAAAGGCAGGCCAAAATCTATTGGGAAATAATTTGGGACAAACGCTTGGGGACTGTTCGCCAAGACATCCATTTCGCCGCCGCCAAAGATATGGTCAAACGGCAAGCTTCCTGCTACGACACTTGTATGGTAGGTATGCTTGCGCGCGATTTGCAAGCTTTGAGCCTAAAAAATCCCATCGAAGCAAACATTTCGAAACTTTTAATGAAGCGATATTTCGCCAAAGAATATTTTTTAGACGACCTTTCGGGACGAAAATATTTATCCGCAGACGCGCAAATTTTTCCTTTTTGGACTGGGCTGATTGATGACAAAAAAATACTTAAAAAAATTATCGCCGCGGTTCACGCCAAAAAAATGGATCGGCCCTTTCCAATCAAACATACCGAAAGAAGAATTAAAAAAATCGAGCGCTTGCAAGGCCGCTTATTTGTCCCTAATTATCAAGGCAGTACGATTTGGACGCAAGTTGGAGCGCTTTGGATAGAGTTAGTTAGTCAAATAGACCCCGCGCTCGCGCAAAAATATATTCGACAATATAAAAATCATATCGAAAAATACCAAACTTTTTTTGAGGTCTTTCATCCCAACGGCAAGCCTTACCAATCCCTTCTGTACGTTACCGATGAAGGAATGCTTTGGTCATCAATTTTCCTTGCAATATCATTATAAAGGCGGCCGAAGGCCGCCTTTATTTATCTATTTCATTCCCATCAACAATCTCATTATCATCCGCACAGAATAGCCTGACCCGCCCGAGGGAATGTATGGCGTAGAAAATTTTTCCGCGAAGGCAGGACCGGCAATGTCCATGTGCGCCCATTCTGTTTTGCCAACAAATTCAGCAATAAACAATGCCGCCGTGATTGCTCCAGCGCCTTCTTTTGCGGCATCATTCCGCAAATCAGCAATTTTTGATTTCAATAAATCTTTATATGAATCTTCGAGAGGCAATCTCCAAACTTTTTCGCCGGCATCCTCTGCCGCATCGTTTAGCATTTTTACTAAATCCTCCGAATTGGCAAAAAGGCCGGCAATGTCCTGGCCCAAAGCTACCAGGCACGCGCCAGTCAAAGTCGCCAAATCAATAATATAATCAGGCTTCAATTTGCGCGCGAACAAAACCGCGTCTGCCAAAGTCAATCGACCTTCTGCGTCCGGATGCGTGATTTCAATAGTTGTGCCATCCATCGCTTGAATAATATCACCGAATTTCATCGCGCGCGGCCCCGGCATATTTTCACAGGCGGCAATAATTCCATGCACTTCCGCTTTCGGTTTTAACTGGGCGATTTGCGAAAAAATTCCCAGCACCGCCGCCGCGCCCGCCATATCGCATTTCATTTCAGCCATTCCCCTGTCAGACTTTAAGGCCAGCCCGCCCGTGTCAAAAGTTATCCCCTTGCCAATGATTGCAATTTTCTTTGTGCCGCCCTTGTAAGTCAAATGAATAAAATAGGGCGGGTCATCCGTGCCTTTGGCAACCGCCAAAAAAGCGCCCATTCCCAATTTTTCACATTGGGCCTTATCGAAAATTTCAATTGAAATATCTTTGGAAGCATCGGCAATTTTGCGAGCTGTGTCTGCCAAATATTTTGGCGTGACAACCGCGGCTGGCTCATTGACCAAATCGCGGGCAAAGTTTGCGCCGCTGGCCATAACCGTTCCTAACTCAATATCCTTTTTTGTTTTCGCCTTTTCATTTTGCTTGCAGACAAAAATTAATTCCTCAATATTTTTCTTCAAAAGTTCTTTCTTTTCTCTTGTTTTGTATGGATGAAAAGTGTAATCAGCAAGCAAAGCTCCTTCTGTTTGGATTGAAGCATTAACAGCTGGCATTGCTATTTTGTCCGCCCTTAAATCTTTGGCTTTGATGACGGCAATGGCCGAAGCAATACGCAAACTTTCATCCTTAAATGATTTTTTTTCTCCCAAACCCATCAGTAGAATTGTTTTTGCGGGAATATGGCCATAAGTTTGAATCAGCAGAGTTTTGTCCTCTTTGCCGTCGAAGCCCGAATCTTTCGCCAACTCATTGGCATGCGAAATCAATATCGGTTTTGCTCCACGCAAAATATTCTCAATTTTTTCACCTTGAAAAATCGGAATAGCAACCGCATCCGCTTTTTCAGCAAAAATATTCCCCGCTTTAATTGATACTTTCATCATTCCTCCTGCTTTCATTTTAACACAACCAAAATAAATTTTGACCATCCAAACTCTGGACCGCACCAATTTACCTGTCCCGTCGAATGGCTGGGGTTGGTGCAAAGGTCGCAACCTTGCCTACCGGCAGGCAGGTGAATCGCGGCGATCCGAGGAAAGGACTGTACTGCTCCTTGCGGAATTTTTCCATTTTTATTATTATTAAATTGTATTATTCCTTCCTAAAAGCTATCAGCTATAAGCTATAAGCTGTAAACTATGTCCAAAGCATCTAAAGCGCAAAAACGAGAAAGAAGATTGGCAGAACTCAAAAAAGTTCAAGGCCTGCAACAACAGCCCTCTGTTTCTGTTGCAAAGACATCCGCGGTAGTCGCAACAGTTGCACCTGTGTCGAGCGTAGTCGAGACAGAATTCGCCCACGTCAAATTTGACTTAATCAAAATCCTAATGGTTGTAATTTTAGTTGTCGCTTTTTATTCCGTCCTAACCATTGTTGACAACCAAACCAACTTTCTTCAAGAATTAGCCCGCGCCATCTTCCGCTTCCTCCAACTGCCTGTCTAACTCGAAATCCCGACGTTTCGATTTGCTTCGCAACATCGAAAGTCGGGATCCCGATTTCGCGAAGCGAACATCGGGACTCTTCAACTCTTCAACTCTTCAACTCTAAACTAAAAAATCGCCTTCCGGCGATTTTTTATTCCCTCTCCTTTGGTCTATACATTAGAGCTTCCGCAAGATGTTCCGTTTCTATCCGTTCCGAGCCAGCCAAATCGGCTATTGTGCGGCCGACTTTCAAAACACGGTGAAAGGCGCGGGCAGAAAGATTTAGCGAAGTAACCGCGGTACGCAATAACTCCGCGCCCTGTTCATTTATTCTGCAATATTCTTTTATTTCTGGCACACCCATTTCCGCATTAGTATTAATTTTTTTAGTCGAATTTTCAAACCTTTTGGTTTGAATATCGCGCGCTTTTTGCACTCTTATTCGAATGGGAGCTGAAGCTTCGGTTTTTTCTTCCGAAGTTAATTTATCATATTCCACCCTTGGCACTTCGACATGCAAATCAATGCGGTCAAGCAATGGGCCGGAAACTTTTTTTTGATAGCGCATAATTTGCGTAGCTGTGCAAATGCAGTTTTTGGAAGGGTCGGAAAGGTATCCGCATGGACAGGGATTCATCGAAGCAATCAAAACAAATTTAGCCGGAAAAGCAATTGTGCCCGCCGCGCGTGAAACCGTGACTACGCCATCTTCAAGTGGCTGACGCAACGCTTCCAAAACAGAACGAGGGAATTCTGGCAACTCATCTAAAAATAAAACTCCGCGGTGCGCCAAGGTTATTTCCCCCGGTTTGGGATGAGTGCCTCCGCCCACCAGCGCGATGTTTGAAGAAGTATGGTGCGGTGAACGAAATGGACGAACAAATATTAATGGTTGGTCTTTTTTCAATAAACCAGCTACGGAAAATATTTTGGTAACTTCCAATTGCTCCTCTTTTACCATTTCAGGAAGAATTGAAGGAAGTGCTCGCGCCAGCAATGTTTTGCCTGTTCCAGGCGGGCCATTTAAAAGCGCGTTGTGCCCGCCAGAAGCAGCAATTTCCAAAGCCCGTTTGGCTTGCTCCTGCCCTTTGATATTTTCAAAATCAAAATCATAAAATTTTTCTTTTTTTTCGACGTTCTGGTCAGCTTGGTATTTTTTTATTTCGCTTTCGCCTAACAAATGCGCGATCAATTCTTTTAAACTTTTTACCGGCCGAATATCAATGCCGTCAACCAGCGCCGCTTCTTCGGCATTATCGGCGGGAATAAACAACATCCCAAAATTCTGTTCTTTGGCCATCAAAGCCAAACTTAAAACGCCATTGGTCGCGCGCGTTCCTCCATCCAAAGAAAGCTCGCCAAAAAATAAAGATTTTTCAGGCAGATATTCAAGCTGGCCGGCGGCATAAAGAACCCCAACAGCGATTGGCAAATCGTAAGCCGGGCCATATTTGGGCAAATCGGCAGGAGCTAAATTGACAGTGAGATGGCGCGGAGGAAATTTTGCGTCGGAATTTTTGATGGCAGAACGCACTCTTTCTTTGGATTCTTCCACCGCTTTATCGGGCAAACCCACCAAAGCAAAAGCCGGCAAGCCGGCCGAAATGTCAACTTCAACTTCAACAGGCAAAGACTGCAAGCCAACAATCGAAGCGCTATTTATTTTCGCTAAATCCATGATATTTCATATTAAATAACCAATAACCAAATTACAATAACCAAATAAATTCTAAATCTCAAATTCCAAATAATTTCTTTTTTGATTATTGGGTATTGGTGCTTATTTGGATCTTGGTACTTGATTATTGGTGCTTTTTAGCCATTTTTTTACCAACCGCACTGCCATCACCTTTGTACTAACCCAGTTAACTGACTTCCTTCTCCACCAAGTCATCTGCCTCTTCGCCAAATTGCGAGTATTCTTTTTTATCTTGTCTTTTACCTTTCCCGCCGAAGGCGTATCCGTGGAATCCGCGGCAAATCCCTGCCTCGCCGGCAGGCAGGCGCGGGTCTGTGGAAAAAATTCCTTATACCCAATGGCATTTAATGCCTCAACTTTCCCGAACTTTTTATATAAATCACGAACTTCTTTCTCCAACCCAGCCTTAAACATTTTCTCCACGCGTTGATCAATCCTTTTATAAAGTTCATCTCGTGAAACTTTTGGACCAATCAAAATATAATCATATTGCGAAGCTTTCTTTTTTCTTTGTTCGAAAATTGATTTGCCTGTTGATAAAAAAACCTCTAGCGCGCGAAGCACTCTGCGCGGATTTTTTAAATCAACCTTTTGATAGGCCAATTTATCTACCTTTCGTAATTTTCCAACGAGCGAACCAAGCCCATCATTTTTTAATTCCCTTAAAAGCTCTTTCCGAATTTTCTGCGATACTTTCGGAGC
>Ga0315291_10002313_pt1 | contig 25048 bp, 18 predicted proteins | sample YL17G12_20_MG_FD_203070 | JGI IMG/M metagenome (GOLD analysis project Ga0315291, IMG submission 203070) | Sediment microbial communities from Yellowstone Lake, YNP, Wyoming, USA - YL17G12_20 | ecosystem: Environmental > Aquatic > Freshwater > Lake > Sediment | place: USA: Wyoming | collected...
GCAGCACCGGTGGCATCATAGAATGTGCAATAAACATTAGTGGCTCCATCGGCGTTATTATTACCTGGACCAAAGGCAACGACGATCTCGGTACCTATTTGCTTCACGTTGAAGGGTCCGCTGCCGCCGGGGGAATCAGCGGCAAGACGTGTAAGGGAGCCTGTGCCCTGGTCAGTTAAACCGTTGTATTTCTCGATGGTGCCGTCGGTCAGGGGATCAGTGGTCTTTGCCGCCCAGTAATCTGTGCTATTGGGGTCCCACGCCACGTTAGTATAGCCTGCCGAACCGCCGAAGCCGAAGTCGGGACTGGCCGGCGTAACCTCGGTCTTGGTGAAAGTATTACCATCAGCTGTGGTGAATTTAGCAAGTTTGTTATACTGCCAACCGGTAACGAGAATTTTTGTGCCGGTGCCTGTGCCGGTTACGGCGATTTCATCCCCTAATCTATTGGCTGCGGCAGCCTCAGTATAGGCTGTGGTTGGAACAGCACCCTCACTGGCATAGCGATAAATTTTAAAATCCGCAGCCGCGACGGCAAGATTGCAGAGATAAATAACGCCATCGGAGGTTGCATCAATCTTGCTGACGACATGCGTTCCGCCGCTGACGCCGGTGCTGTCCAGATTTCCCGAATCAGCGCCAGTGGCCGGGTCGAGTTTATGCACATTGGTTCCAACTGTTCTATTTGTGACCAGGATATTTCCCGTGCCAGGGTTGACGCACAAACCTCTTGTGGCGTTATCAGTACTGATGAACCAAGCCAGGGCGCCATCCGCATCAGTCTTGAAAATCTGGGTTAGCTCCTGCGCATTCGCAACAAATAAAGCGAGTGAAAAAATCACGATACAAAGTAGAATTTTTTTCATTTCTTTACTCCTCCATAGAATTAATGAATAATTTAAAGACTATACATAAATCTTTGGTATGTCCTTATTTTGAAAAAATCATTCCCCCTTTCTTTTTCGTAAATATATACTATTAAAATAATTCACCTCTGTGCCAAATGTAAACAAAAAAATCGCATTGCCATGTCTGGTTAGAAGTTATCCTTCGTATATGTTTTCTGTCGTTTCATAATATCGCCACCTGAAATCGTCCCGTTCGTAGGGTCATAAATTATCCCTGCGAATGCCCAATTATAAGTTGGGGGCTGACTTCCAGCAACCTTATCCGGTCCAAAAGATGAAAGTGCCCATGTCCCGAACCAATCCAACCGGGGAGAACCTGGAGGGTCATTTCCTTCATCAGAGCCTCCACCGGAACTTACGAAGCGCGAATCTAATTGTGAAGTCGGAACGCTCATGATACGAATATACATAAAAGTGCGGTCTTTCATGGGCAGATTGGGGGGCGTATATGCATCGCGCGGGTCGGGGCTAATACGAAAGGGGTCAACCAATCCCTGGGTCATATATGCCTGAGGGGTGGTAAGACGGTGCGGGAAACGAAACCATCCGGAGCCGGCGCCGTTCAAGGCAACCGTTAATTCCATCGGATATCGGTTACTATCAACACAATAAGCTTCGAGAGCCGTAACTATCGTACGGATATCCGCTTTTGCCCGGCTGACCTTGGAACGAACCTGGGCTTCGAGGAAGTTTGGGATGGCAATTGCCGCAAGGATGGCTATAATTGCCACAACGATAAGGAGTTCAATGAGGGTAAAACCCATTTTTTTATTGACCATTAATTTCACCTCCTTATTTTTTCAAATAAAACCCAATTTCCCGATTTGAAACGTTTCAAAAATCCCTTAGTTATGTCCCTCCTGTCAATATTTTTTTGCTACTCCTGAGAACTTTTTTTGAATAGAACTGTCTATTATTTTTTATGATAATTTTACCCATCTGTCACCCAATTATCCCGGTGGCCAGGAAAAGACCCTCCCGCCCAGAAGATGCATATGAACATGAAATACCGCCTGCCCCGCATTCCTGTTGCAATTGAATATCAGACGATACCCGCCGGAAGAAATCCCCTCCTTCGCCGCAAGGTCTCGCGCCGTGAGGAGCAGTTTGCCCATGAGCTCCGCATCTTCCTTTGTAAGGTCATTCGTCGTCTGGATATGTTTGCGCGGGATGATAAGTATATGAGTGGGCGCCTGGGGATGGATATCGCGAAATGCCACAATCTCATCCGACTCATAAACTATGGTTGAGGGTATTGCTTTCTTGGCGATTTTGCAAAAGAGGCAATCTTTTTCCTCCGACATGACTTTCGTCCTCCTCACCTTCAGATGATTTTACTTTACTTTGAGGCTCTTTTCCACTTCATAATAATACTTGTTAAACAATCATTGGTGCAATTTTCAAGGAAAATGTATGAGTGCAAGTTGCAACTTCCGGGGGCAAATACCCATTGAATGAACTATTGAATGAGATACGAACATCCCTTACCAGAGGCGATACTGCCGGTGCGCTCAGTCTGGTACAAAAGGCTGTTTCCGTTTCCGGGAGCACGCCACAGGATATTGGCGACATCATTGGTCGGGCGGCTGTCTATGCTTATGACGATTTCTCCGTGCAACCTGTTGAGGAATTTTTCAACACCCTGCCCGCCCTTCTGACTGAAGCCACCCTTGCCACTTTCAAATCCCGCCTTGAACCCCATGTATCCCTCACACATGAGTGGAAGAAAAAACTGGAAGACGTCTTCATGGAACGCGCAGGCAGGGAGCTCAGCAATGCTGTCCGCGCCGGTTCTATTGAAACCGCCCTCCGGATGTGTAATTACCTCTTCTCCATGGAAAAATCCCGGGATGGGAAGATGCGCATGGCTTCCATCTTAGGCAATATCCTTGGCACGGTTGAGACCCGCCAGGATGAGGTGAAAAATCTCATTCAGAAGCTCCGCCACATTGCGCCCTCATGGGATGTTTCGGAGGAGGCTATCGCTCATGTGGAAAAAACCTCACAGGAACGCCTTGCCCTCATGTACAAAACCCAGGTTGAGAACAGGGGGGTCCAGTGGTACCGTATACTTACCACAACCACGGCAGAGATGAAGAGATATTTGCCTCTTTCCACCACCATCGGGGAGCCTGGGAAGGAAGATATTGAGAAAATCAGGAATCTTATACGCTCCCTCATCCGCTGTTATTTTCTCCCTCCACATGCCGGCTTCTGGGAGGATATTGTTTCCCTCCTTGTGGAGTTCTGCCCTCGGGAGGTTTCGACCGCCAGCGCCGCCGCCGGCATGGAATCACGCCTTTTCAATTCTCTCACGCCCCTTCAAAAAAGGGTGATTATCACCGTCATGACAGAACTGGGCGACAATCAGTTCCTTATCGATGAGATGATTCAATTTGCCACCGACCACAAGGGAGAGCGCTACCAGCATTTTGCCATTGAGATTCTGGGAGGGTTCAAAGCCGAGGGGGCTGTGGATTATTTCGTCGGGTGCCTGAAGGATAAGAGTCTTGTCCCGCTGCGCTCCGTAGTCATTGCCGCCCTGGGCTCACTATACCATCCCAGGGCGAGGATTGTGTTGAAGGAATTGTTACGCGCCGTGTTGTCGGTCAAACCCATTGACCCAAGTCGTCGTCAGGGGGCAACCAACATCCTTCTTGCATTAGCCAAAATCTCCCGGAATAAGAATCTCTCGCCCGATGAGCGCAATGGCATCATCCGGGATGTTATAGAACTGCTGAACAGGAAAGACCCGCGTTTAAACCTGATTTGCTCGGAGAATTTTTTCCTCACAAAACCGGATGAGATTAACGGGGTGTTTCGCTCCTGGGCTGTGCAATCTCTTGTGGAAGGATTCTGGCTAAAGGACATCTCGCCGGAATTCAAAAAGGGGTCTCAAGCCGGACCTCAGAGCGGACACACCATCCTGGGGCAAAGGGAAAATTGGTTGGACCAGCTTGTCCGGTTCGGTTCCGAGTTTTTGCCTGAGGTCATTGAAACGGCAGAGCGCTTCATGATACATTATTCCAGCGCTTATATAGCCATCGGGGAACTCATGGCGCATATCGGTGATGAGCGCGCTGTTCCGCTCTTAGAAAAACTCCTAATTGCCACGTTCACAACGGATGATGCGGCGTTTCTGAAATATGAGAAGGAGCATTACTGGGATGCCATTACGGAGAGCCGTCAGGTTCTGAACAAGGATAAAATTGCATCCACCCTTATCTATGCATTGAACAAGATTGGCGGCACCCGCGCGGATTGTGTCCTTGCCGACCTTTATGAAAAAGTTCAGGCAGGGCATTTCATCATACCCGGAGATGAAACGGGAGAGATGCTTTTCAAGGCTCATGAGAGGCTCAGCGCCGCCTCAAAGACGGAGGAGAAAAATGTTTGCACGGATGTCATCCCCGCGGGCGGCGTCTCTGAAAAGGAACTCGGCAAGGCGCTCAAGTCCCTGAAGAGGATATATCTGTTTTCCAGCGCTAAAGCCAAGCGCTTCAAGAAGGTGGCAGCCCTCCAGACCCTTGGACAGGCGAAAGACCCCAAACCAAAAACCATCCAGTCTATCATCGCCTATTTAAAAGACCCTGACTCCCTTATCGCAGCCGCCGCATCCGCCGCCCTTGTGGACTACAACACACCCCCCATGCAGGTAAATATACTGTCGCCATTTCTGCACGCACTCTTCCGCGAATGGAACACCGCCTCACCGAAGCTGAGAAAAAAAATTGAGGACATCCTCAGGAAACTCAGACCGGAACGTGATATCATGCGGAAAAATATCCGCACGGCTATTGACGGCGAGAAAGAACCGCGGGTGAGATTCGCCATGGAAAAGTTTTTCGCACCAAGCATACTTACTCCTGCTGTCAGCGTAAGACTAACGCCTCCTCCCGAGGAGGAGGGAACGTCCGAGGGAAAGAAGGAAACACCCGCACCTCTCATGAACAAACTTGACCTCCTGGAACAGAAGCGGCTCTTCCTTGAGGCAAGGCGGCGCTGGATTGCAGGCGGTAAAAAGGGTGAGCCGCCCAAACCTGAGGATTTTACACCAAAGACTAAAAGCCCCTGACAAAATGAAAAATATTTCACCATCCGCCTCAGGCGGATTGTAACTTTATGAAGTAACCACAGATTTTTCTTGCCACTCGCGGGAATATATATAATATAAGCCAGTTTAGTTATCCTTAAATGGACCCTGCTTATTCTCTATGACGACTCTCATATTATAGGATATAAACCGTGTATCCTCCTGAAAATATTGATGAATTCCCCCTCCTCCGGGTGGGAATCCAGACCAGTCTTAATACAAAACCGCTGTATTGGAGATTGAAAGAAATTGCTCCCGACATGGAACTCAAAGAGGGAACCCCGAGGGATTTATCCAATCTTTTAACAAAGGGAGAGCTGGACGTGGCGCTCGTTCCCTTACTCACCATCCTGCGCAATCCCGACCTCAGCATCATTCCAAAAATATCCGTCACATCCCGCGGTCTGGCACGGAACTCCATCTTATTTTCCAAGGTTGCCCCGGCTGATATCAAGACAGTCTTAGTTGACCGCAGTTCCGTCGACTCCATTGCCCTCTTGCGCGCCCTGTTCAATATCAGATGGAGCGCACAACCGGTGGAAGTCCTCTCATCAAAGCCGCTGATGCCCGACTACCCCTTCATGTCAATGAGCTATGATGCCTTCCTTATGATTGGCGATAGCGCCATGCAGGTCAGAACAGAGTTTCCATACAAAATTGACCTCGGGGAGCAATGGCAGCAATGGACAAACTTGCCCTTTGTATTTTCCGTGTGGGGGGTGAAGGCGGGTCTTGAGGGACCGGCGCTTGAGGAACTCTTTCTCCAGGCAAAGGAGGAGGGCATCGGGGTAATAAGCGAAATCGTAAAAAAGGAACATGGGCGACTTGGACTGAATGAACATGCATGTCTTGATATCTTATACAGCACCATATATGATCTGGGTGAGGAGGAACTTAAGGGGATCGAACGTTTCCATTTCTTCATGGAAGAGTTACGGATTTGCGAGCCATATATTGAGTTAAAATTTTACGGTGGCGACCAGTTTCAAATTCATCCCATCGGAAAAAAGCCGTGAGGAGAGAATGAAGGGCATTTGTTTGAGCTTTTAGAAATAAAACTCTAAAGCATCCCCCGTGTGAGTTTTCCCAAGGATTCAGGTCTTACCTCCGGCAGGAAATTTTCTTGACGAAAATTTGAATGCGTTTTTTCATCACAAATCTTATTGTTTGACAAAAAAGGCCGTTTGTTTATTATAATTAAAATATGGCTGACCCGATAAGAATTGATAAGAACACGCTCAGGTTCTGTGACGAGGTGCTGAAGACACCCGGAGGCGAGAACCTCCTGAGGTGCTTCGCCTGCGGAACCTGCACTGCAAGTTGTCCGGTTCGCGAGACGGATGAGCGCTATAACCCACGGCGCATCATCCGCATGGTGCTCCTCGGCATGAAGCATGAGGTGCTCCGCTCGGATTTCATCTGGCTTTGCTCCACCTGCTATACATGCTCAGAGCGCTGTCCGCAAGGTGTGCATCTGACCTCCATCATGCGCGCACTGAAGAACATTGCGGTTCGGGAGGGCATCATTCCCCCGTCATTCAGGATGCAAACAAAAGCCATCCGGGAGACGGGGAAACTGTATGAGATTGAGGACTTTGATAACAAGAAGCGGGCGCGGATGGGTCTGCCGGAACTCGAGAAGAAATGTCCAGACCTCGAGGCGCTTATCTCGCAGGGTAACCTGAAAGACATTAAGTGAGAATCGCGAATTGTCAATTATCAATTGTCAATTGTCAATTATGAGCAGAATGAATCAATACTCTTTGTTTCTGGGCTGCACAATACCTGTCCGGGCGCAGAATTATGAGGCATCCACTCGCAAGGTTGCCGCGGCGCTCGGAATTAATTTTATTCATATCCCCAATTTCACATGCTGCGGCTATCCGATAAGCTCCCTTGACGAGGAGACGGCGGAAGTCATGGCGGCGCGCAACCTTGCCCTGGCGGAAAAGGCGGGCACGGACATCTGCACTATATGCACCGCCTGCACGGGCGTCCTCACTGAGACCGCACAGGCGCTTGCCACTGATGAGGCGAAACGGCAACACGTGAATGAAAGGCTGAAGGACATCGGTCTCACGTATAACGGCGGCGTGAAGGTTAAACATTTCGCCCGCATTCTGTATGAGGAGGTCGGGCTGGAACGCATCGGGGCAAAAATCACGCACCCACTCACAGGACTCCGTATTGCCCTCCATTATGGCTGTCACTACCTGAAACCGCACGAGATTTATGACGGTTTTGACTCGCCGGAAAATCCTCACACCCTTGATGAACTCATCGCCGTGACAGGTGCGGAAAGCGTCTCCTACATGAACAGGATGCGCTGCTGCGGCGGGGCGCTCCTCGCCGTGGATGAAAATCTCGCGCTGAAAATCAGCAAGGAAAAACTTGACCAGCTGAAGGAGTTGGGCGTGGACGCCATCGGGCTTATCTGTCCATTCTGCAGTGTGATGTATGAATCCAACCAGAAAAAGATAGAGACCACATTTGAGACGATGTATAATCTGCCCGTATTATTTCTCCCGCAGATTCTGGGTCTGGCAATGGGGATGGATGCAAAAGATTTGGGATTCAATATGAATAGAGTCAGAGCCAATGCCGTGTTGGAGAAGATCGGGATCAATTGATAATTGACAATTGATAATTGATAATTATGGAAGAAGACATTAAAAAGAATAAAGTCGGGGCGGCGCTGGTGATCGGCGGCGGCGTGGCGGGCGTCCAGACGGCGCTCGATCTTGCCGATTCGGGATTTTTTGTCTATATCGTCGAGCGGAAATTGAGCATCGGCGGGGTCATGGCGCAACTGGATAAAACTTTCCCCACAAATGATTGCTCCATGTGCATACTCGCTCCGAAGCTGGTTGATACGGGACGCCATCACAACATCAAAATCCTGACGAACAGCGAGGTGACCGCGGTCGAGGGCGAGGCGGGGAATTTCAGGGTCAGAGTCGTGAAGCACCCCCGCTACATTGACCTCTCCAAATGCAACGGTTGCGGCGAGTGCGCCCCCGTCTGCCCCATCTCGCGCCCCGATGCCTATAATGAAAACTTGAATACGCGCAAGGCGATTTATCGCGAGTTTGCGCAGGCAATTCCGAACGCCTTTGCCATTGAGAAAGCCGGCTGTTCTCCCTGCAAGAGCGCCTGCCCCATTGAGACCTCCGCCCAGGGTTATATTGCCCTGATTCGCGAGGGGCGCTATGAGGAGGCATACCGCCTTATCAGAAAGGTGAACCCCTTGCCCGGCATCTGCGGGCGCGTCTGCCATCATCCGTGTGAGGAGGACTGCAAACGCGGCGAGCTGGATGAGCCTGTCTCCATCGCTTCTCTCAAACGATTCGTGGTGGACTGGGCGAGGCGAAACGGCATTGCGGAGCCCATCAAACCTGAGACTATTCAAAAGAAGGATAAGAAAGTTGCAATTATCGGCTCCGGACCGGCAGGGCTTGCCACGGCGCATGACCTTGCCCTTGAAGGCTATGACATCACCATTTATGAGGCGCTCTCCCGCGCCGGCGGCATGCTTGGCATGGGCATACCTGATTATCGTCTCCCGCAGGATGTGCTTGATTTTGAAATCAGGGAAATCCTGAGCCTTGGCGTGAAGCTGAAACTGAACGCGCCTGTTGGAAATGGCACTGCGCTTGACGACCTGCGGCGCGGGCATGACGCCGTCTTCATCTCAGTGGGGGCACAGAAGGGCAAGGCGATTGACATCCCCGGCGAAGACCTTGCGGGTTACATTCACGCCGTGGATTTTCTGCGCAGGGCAAATCTGAAGGAGCCTGTAACGCTCGGAAGGCGTGTCGGCGTCATTGGCGGGGGTAATGCGGCGATTGATGCGGCGCGAACAGCACTGCGCCTCGGGGCGGAAGAGGTGACGATTCTTTACCGCAGAACGCGCAAGGAAATGCCAGCCAATCATCAGGAGGTTGATGCCGCCCTTGAGGAGGGCGTGAAGATAGAATTTCTTGTGGCGCCGGTGCGCATTCTGGGCGATAATGGCAACGTGACCGGCGTGGAATGCCAGCGGATGGAGTTGGGCGAGCCTGATGCCTCAGGACGACGACGCCCTATTCCCATCAAAGGCAGCGAATTTGTGATTCCGCTGGATATCGTGATTCCCGCCATCAGCCAGTCGGTGGATTTTAATTTTGCCGGCGGGGAAGGGATACTCAGGACCAACCGCTGGGGCACAATTGAAACCGACGCCTGCATGCGCACGAATATCGAGAGCGTCTTTGCCGGCGGGGATGTGGTCAGCGGTCCCGACACAGTTATCACAGCCATTGCGGCGGGCAAGAAGGCGGCGCGCTTCATTAACAGGTATCTCACCTGCCAACCAATGGAACCTGAGCCGGAGGCAAAACCAACCGTCGCTGAGCCGGATATGAAAGCGGTGTGCGCCCCCCGTGTCCGGATGCCCGCCCTTGACCCAAAAGAGCGCATCAGGGGTTTTGATGAAGTTGAGCTGGGGTTTACAGAGGAGGAAGCACGCGAGGAAGCCGCCCGATGTCTCCAGTGCGGCGTGTGCAGTGAATGCTATGCCTGCATTGACGCCTGCAAGCCGGGCGCCATCAATCATACCATGTCGGATGAATATGAAGAACTTGACGTTGGCGCCGTAATCCTCGCCCCGGGCTTTGATGAATTTGAACCGAAGGGGCTGGAGCAATATGGCTATGGCAGATTCCCCAATGTTGTAACGAGTATCGAGTTTGAGCGCATCCTTGGAGCGACGGGACCGTTTGAGGGACATATTTTACGCCCCTCGGACAGAAAAACGCCGGGGAAGATTGCCTTTTTACAATGTGTCGGTTCGCGCGACACATCATGCGAAAAAGACTACTGCTCCTCCGTGTGCTGCATGTATGCCACGAAGGAGGCGGTCATTGCGAAGGAGCATCAGCCCGGTCTTGAGGCGGCAATTTTCTTCATGGACATGCGCTGTTATGGCAAGGGCTTTGACCGATACTATGAGCGCGCAAAGAATGAATACGGCGTGCGCTTTGTGCGCTCACGCATTTCCGGCATTGAGGAGGAGTCAGGGACAAACAATCTGGTTTTGAAATACGAAAGCGATGACGGTATCCTGCATTCGGAGGAGTTTGACCTGATTGTGCTTTCGGTGGGACTATCGCCTCCGAAGGATGCGGAAAATCTCGCAAAAATTCTGGACATTCGCCGCAACCGTTACGGCTTTGGCGAAACCATGGAATTCCATCCACTTGAAACAAGCCGCAAGGGGATTTTTGTTGCGGGCGCTTTCGCAGGACCGAAGGATGTGCCGGAGACGGTGATGCAAGCCTCCGGAGCGGCAGCCTGCGCCGGTCGTCTCCTTACATCCGCACGCGGAACATGCACCACAGAAAAGACCTATCCGCCCGAACAGGACATCAGTGGTGATGCGCCGCGCATCGGCGTTTTTATCTGCAATTGCGGAATCAATATCGGCGGCGTGGTGGATGTCCCTGCGGTGACAAAATATGCGTCCACGCTCCCACATGTCGTTTACGCTGGAGAGAATCTTTTCACCTGCGCACAGGATACCCAAGAAAACATTTGCAAAGTCATCAAAGAACATGGTTTGAACCGTATAGTGGTTGCGTCCTGCTCGCCGAGAACGCACGAGCCTCTTTTTCAGGAGACGCTCAGGCAGGCTGGGCTGAATCCATATCTCTTTGAGATGGCAAACATCCGCGACCAGTGTTCCTGGGTGCACATGAAGCAGCCGCGCGAGGCAACGGAAAAGGCAAAAGACCTTGTGCGCATGGCGGTGCGGAAGGCGGCTTATCTCACACCGCTTGTGCGCTGTAAGACCCCCGTCACAAAGGCGGCGCTGGTGATTGGCGGCGGCATCTCAGGCATGACGGCGGCGCTTTCACTCGCGGAGCAAAATTTCAGGGTTGCGATTGTGGAAAAGGAGCCTCAACTCGGTGGCAACATGCGCCACATCCACTATACCCTGCAGGGCGGCGACACGAAGAAATTCCTTGAGGAGACCATTTCACGAGTCAATGCGGATGAAAATATCCGCGTCTTCACATCGGCGCGCGTGAAGGCGGTCGAAGGTTACATTGGCAATTTCAAGAGCACCATTGCGGGCAAGGATGGCGCTGAGGAAATTTTCGAACATGGTGTGGTCATTGTGGCGACAGGGGCGAATGAAAAAACACCCTCCGAGTATCATTATGGCGAAAGCGGTCGCATCATAACCCAGCGGGAACTGGAGGAGCGCCTCGCATCTAACAATCTCAGCGACGCCGGGACCTTTGTCATGATACAGTGCGTCGGCTCGCGTGATGATGAGAGATTATACTGCAGTCGTGTCTGTTGCAATGAGGCGGTGAAAAACGCCCTCCGCATAAAGGAGGAAAAACCTGACGCCACGGTTTTCGTCCTCTATCGCGACATGCGCACCTATGGCTTTCATGAGCCTTTTTACACAGAGGCAAGGGAAAAGGGCGTCATCTTTCTCCGTTATGAGCCGGACGGGAAGCCCGATGTGCGCATCAACAGGGATGGATGTCTCGAGGTGGAGGTGCATGATTTTATCCTTCAGCGGGATGTCATCATCCCTGTCGACCTTCTCATCCTCAGCATGGCTACGGTTCCGAATACTGACAATGCGGAACTGGCGCAGATGCTCAAGGTTCCCCTATCGGAGGACGGCTTTTTTCTTGAGGCTCACATGAAACTGCGTCCGGTGGACTTCGCCACCGATGGAATTTTTCTCTGCGGCATGGCGCATGCGCCGAAGCTCATTGACGAGGCAATTGCGCAAGGCGAGGCGGCGGCGGCGCGGGCGGCTGTTGTGCTATCCCATAACGAGATTGAAACTCAGGGGCAGGTCTCATACATCAATCCGGCGCTCTGCCAGGCATGCGGCGTCTGCATTGAGATGTGTCCTTACAACGCCATCGCCATGGATGAGGAAAAAGATGTGGCGGTGGTGAATGCCGCATTATGCAAGGGGTGTGGTATCTGCGCATCCTCCTGCCAGTGTGGCGCGCCGGATGTGGGCGGATTCACGAATGTCGAGATACTGGCGCAGGTGGAGGCGCTATGAATTTGAGAATTGAAGAATTTGAGAATTTGAGAATCTTAGAATTTGAGAATTTGAGAATTGAAGAATTTGAGAATCTTAGAATTTTAGAATTGGAGAATTGGAGAATTGAAGGAACCGGGGGAAACATTTGAGCCGAAGATTGTGGCTTTCCTGTGCAACTGGTGCAGTTATGCCGGCGCTGACCTGGCAGGCATCGGGCGTTATCAGTATCCGCCGAATGTGCGGGTGATTCGCGTGCCATGCAGCGGGCGTGTGGACCCGCTTTATATTCTGAAGGCGTTGCAGAATGGGGCGGATGGCGTCCTTGTTTCGGGCTGCCACCCGGGTGATTGCCACTATCTGGAAGGGAATTATTTTGCGCGGCGCAAGTTTGCGATACTTAAAAATCTCCTGGAATTTATCGGTCTTGAGGAGGGACGTGTCCAGTTTTCCTGGGTGTCGGCGGCGGAGGGTGAACGGTTCTCACGGGTGATAAAGGAGGTAACCGAGTCAATCAAAAAGCTCGGTCCCGCGCGAAGGCTGGTGAAATCGCTCGATATACCTAATGAGATTTTGAGGGAGATAGGCGGCGAGGCGGAGGCATGATAGATTATCAGACTGAAATCCGGAAGAGAGCGGCAGAGCTCCTTAAAAATAAGGAAGTGGCGATGGTGATAGGCTATGGCGCGGCGTCGCTTCCCAATCGCACCATGCCCATATTTATTACGAAACCGGAAGAGGCGGACAAACTGGTATTCAATCGCTTCTGCACAAATAATCTTTCCGTTTATCTGATGCGGCTGAAAGAGTTGGGCAGGCTCGCAATTGTGTCAAAGCCGTGCGATGTCCGAACCATTGTTTGCCTCATTCAGGAAAAACAGATTGAGCGCCAGCAGGTGCATATCATCTCCTTTGCCTGTCCGGGCGTGAAGGACGGGGATGGCAAATTCCTCTCATTCGTTTGCGCCAATTGCCCCGTGACCACACCGCCAATTTATGATTCCCTCATCGGCGATGGCAGGGAGGTCAAGCAGGCGGAAGACTTTATTGACAATGTGACGGAGTTTTTTTCCAGACTGCCTCAGGAGCGGTGGGAGATGTTCAAGGCGGAGATTGCGAAATGTATCCGCTGTTATGCCTGCCGGAATGCCTGTCCGATGTGCTACTGCAAGGAGTGTTTTGTGGAGCGGGCGTTGCCCCGCTGGATTGGCGAGGGAGCGGAATTGACAGACACAATGATTTTCCACATTGTGAGGGCAATTCACGTGGCGGGGCGATGCGGAGAATGCGGGGCGTGCCTCCGCGCCTGTCCCATGGGCGTTAATCTGGGTCCGATTGCGAAAAAGATTCAAGAGGATATGCTCAATCTATTCCGCCACCAAGCGGGACTTGACCCCGAAGCGCCTGCCGCACTTTCAACATTTGAACTGAATGACTATAACGATTTTATAAAATGAAAACCATGAAAGAAAAAATACTCGCAAAAGAAAACCTCGCCCCCTTTCTGGATGAACTTCTCAAAACTTACAGAGTTGTTGCACCGGTCAGGGCGGGCGATTACAGTCTTTACCGTCCGCTGGAACATGGGGGGGACATCTGCCTTGACTATTTGCGACCCATAAAATCGGCAAAGGAGATCTTCTTTCCACAGAACGAGACCCTTTTCTATTTCAATAAACGGACAAACAGGGTGGTTGCGTCGCCTGAGGGCGAAAAGACAACCGTCCTCTTCGGCATCACGCCATGCGACCTTGCGGGGATTATCGCACAGGACCGCATTTTTTCATCAGGGACTTTTAAGGACTCATACTATTTGCGGCGGAGGAGCCAGACTATCCTTGTCGGCATTGCCTGCCCCATTCCCGGTGAAACTTGCTTCTGCCACGTCTTCGGCATTGACCGCTTCGCCTCTGAGATTGCCGACCTCTTTTTCATCCCTCTTCAAAACCGCTATCTTGTCAGGGTGAATACGGAACAAGGGGGGAAACTTGTTGAACATCTGCAGGAAGCCACAGAAGCGGACTTGCGGGAGGCGGAGCGCCTTGCGGCTCAACCCGTGGAATTAAAAGAAGAAATCATGCCCATCGAGGAGCTATCGCATTTGCTGTCGGAGGAATTTGAGTCCCCCGTATGGGACGATATTGCAAGAAAGTGCATCGGGTGCGCCGCCTGCACGTTCGTATGTCCCACCTGCCACTGCTTTGACATCACTGATGAAATCAGGAGGGATATTGGACGGCGCAGCCGCACATGGGATGGCTGCATGTTTCCCATGTTCACCCTGCACGCCTCCGGACACAACCCGCGCACGAACGCCACCCAGCGCATCCGCCAGCGCATCCTCCACAAGTTCGCCTATTTCAAGGATAATCAGGGTATAATCTCCTGCACCGGTTGCGGACGCTGTGTGGACGTATGCCCGGTGAATGTGGATATTCGCGAGGTGTTGAAATATCTGAGCGAGACTTTGAAGGACGCCTCGAAAAAATGATTTGAGGAGCGAACCGGTGAGTGCAAATCTGACACACAATACACGCCTTGACGATGCGACTCTGAAAAATCCTTACATGCCGCGACCGATGCGCATTGTTAAGATTACGGTGGAATCGTCAGCGCGGGACACCCGCACATTCGAACTTGAGTGGGTAAATCCGGGGGATGCAAAGGAATTTCACTATTTGCCCGGACAGTTTGCAGAGCTCTCCATCCTTGGCGCAGGCGAGGCGCCCATCTCCATCACCTCTTCCCCCGCCCAGCCGAACCTCCAGTTCTGCATCAAACGCATGGGCGCCGTTACAACGGCGATTCATCATCTGAATGAAGGCGACATAATCGGTGTGCGAGGTCCTTATGGAAACACCTTCCCCTTAGATGCCTTCCAGGGGAAAAAGGTTCTTTTTGTGGCGGGTGGAATCGGGCTCGCCCCGCTCCGCTCCCTTATCAACTACATGCTGCATGAAACGCACCGCGCCGATTACAAAGATATTTCCATCCTCTATGGCGCGCGGACTCCCGGCGACCTCCTATTCAAATATGACCTTAAGGCGTGGGCAGGACGTCCTGATGTCACATATCTCGAGACCGTTGACCGCGCCACCGATGGATATGCCGGACGCGTTGGCTTTGTTCCGGCGCTCCTTGATGAGACGGCGCCGAAGTCCGATGATACCATTGCCGTCACCTGCGGTCCGCCTATCATGATAAAATTTGTGCTGAAGGGTCTGACCGCCCTTGGCTTTCCTCCGGAGCGGATTGTCACAACCCTTGAGATGCGCATGAAATGCGGCATCGGCAAGTGCGGACGCTGTAACATCGGAAAATATTATGTCTGCGTGGATGGACCCGTATTCACATACGCGCAGATGTTGAAGATGCCGAAGGAATATTAATCACGGAAAGTTAATTTTTTTGCTCCGTTTTGTAATTTTGCGGCGGACTCTATCACAGGAGGCGTGAGATGGCTGAAATCAAAGGTTACAAGATGCCGGACGACCTTTATTATCACAAGGAATTCTGCTGGGTGAAATTTGAGGGCGAGGAGCTGGCGCGGGTGGGACTGATAGACTTCGCCCAGTCCGAGGCGGGGGATATAACCTATGTTGACCTCCCCTTCGAGGGCGATACCGTTCAGGCAAACGAGACCTGCGGAAAGGTGCAGTCCGCAAAGTGGATAGGCAAACTGACCGCACCTCTCAGCGGTGTAATTGTCGATATTAACTATGACCTTGAGGGCGATGCCACGCTCATCAACTCTGACTGTTACGGCAGGGGATGGATATTCACATTGCGACCATCCAACACCGAGGCGGAGAAGTCGCACCTGCTGAATGGTCAGCCCGCTCTGGATTGGCTGGAAAGCGCGATTGCGGAGGTTGAAAAAGGAAAAGCGGAAGGGAAAAGCTATGCTCAAGAATAAGGCGTTTGAAGGGGTCCTGGAAAAAATTAAAAACTTGGTTGGAAGCGAGCATTTCCGCGACTCCTGTGAAGAGCGCCTCTGTTATTCCTACGATGCCACGCTGGATGAGGCGATTCCGGATGCAATTGTCTTTCCCTGCTCTGCGGAGGAGATTGCGCAGATAATGGTCTGGGCGAACGAATGCCGGATGCCTGTCGTGCCTCGCGGGGCTGGAACCGGACTCTCCGGCGGCAGCGTTCCTGTGAAGGGCGGACTTGTCCTCTGTCTCTGCCGTCTGAATCGCATAATCGAAATCAACCGCGATGATTTTTACACCGTTGTCGAGCCGGGTGTAATCACGCAAACGCTGAGCGACACCGTGGCGAAGGCGGGTCTCATGTATCCACCCGACCCCTCCAGCATGAAAACATCCACCATCGGCGGCAACGTGGCGGAGAATGCGGGCGGTCTGCGCGGACTCAAATACGGTGTGACAAAGGATTATGTCATGGGCATGGAGGTCGTGACGCCCACCGGCGAGATTTTAAAAACCGGCACGCGCACGGTCAAGACGGCTACGGGCTACAATCTGACGCAACTCTTCACGGGGAGCGAGGGCACGCTCGGCATCATAACAAATGTCATTCTGAAACTCATTCCGGCGCCGGAGCACAAGGAGTCCGTCCTTGCCATCTTTGCCGACATGAACCATGCCGCGCAGACGGTGGCGGACGTTATCCGCGCCGGCGTGCTGCCCGCCACACTGGAATTTCTTGATAATATCACCATAAACGCCGTGGAGGATTTCAAGCATATCGGACTCCCGCGCGATGCCGGCGCCGTTCTCCTCATCGAGACCGACGGCGTGAAGGAGGCGGCGGTGAAGGAGATTTCCCGCGTGGAGGAAATCTGCAGGAAAAACGGGGCGCGGAGTGTGAACAAGGCAAAGGACGAAAAAGAACGCGATACGCTCTGGCAGGCGCGCCGCGCCGCCCTCTCAGCCCTTGCGCGCGTGCGCCCCACAACTATCCTTGAGGATGCCACCGTCCCCCGCAGCAGGGTTCCGGATATGGTACGCGGAGTCAATGCCATTGCTCAGAAATATAATATCAGAATCGGCAACTTCGGACATGCGGGCGACGGAAATCTCCATCCCACCATCCTCACCGATGAGCGCGACAAAGAGGAATTCGCCCGCGTGCAAAAAGCGATTGAGGAGATTTTTGACCTTGCGCTCTTCCTCGGCGGAACGATTTCCGGAGAGCATGGCATCGGCTCCACCAAGGCGCGCTTCATGCCAAAAGAGGTGGGCGATGTCGGGGTCAGGGTCATGCGCGCCCTCAAACGCGCACTCGACCCGAATAATATCCTGAACCCCGGAAAGATGTTTGTGCAGGATTAATGAGGAAATCCCAATCTGAGGTGACCTTGATGAATTTCATCCCTGAACGCGAGGAGGACATTATTCGCTGCATGAAATGCGGCAATTGTCAGAATACCTGCCCCGTCTATACCGTCACCATGATGGAGTCCAAGGTGGCGCGGGGACGAATCCGACTTATCAAGGCAGTGATGAAGGGCGAACTTGAACTCACCGATGACGTGCAGGAATCGCTTCTCACCTGCCTGCAATGCGACGCCTGCCGCGTGACCTGTCCGCCGGGAGTGCCTGTGAACGACCTCATGCTTGAGGCAAAGGCGGCAATGTTCAAAAAGGGAAAGGCATTGCCGGAAAACACAGACCGCATCCGCATGAATATCAAAGAGCAGTCCAATCCTTTCACCCAGCCAAAGGCGGAACGCGGCGCGTGGCTGCCGCCGGAATTGAAAAAACCCCGCCCCGCAAAATATCTCCTCCACGCAGGCTGCGCCATCTCATACGCCCAGAGCCGCATTGGCAAGGCAGTCATCCGCATCCTGCAGCAGGCGGGCGTGGACTTCACCCTTCTGGGCGACAGTGAGGAATGCTGCGGCGACCCGCTCATCCGCATGGGCGACATGGCGCAGGCGGAAGAACAGATAGCGCGCAACAAGGCGGCATGGAGGGAACTCGGGGTGGAATATGTGGTCACGCCATGTGCGGGCTGCTTCAAGGCGCTGAAGGAGCATTATGCCGATACCATCACTCCTCTCCATGTGTCTCAGCTCTTTGCGCAACTCATAAGTGATGGAAAATTGAAATTTTCAAAACCGCTCTCGAAAAAGGTCATATATTTTGACGGATGTGACATCGGGCGTCATAGCGGGGTGTATGAAGAGCCGCGCGAGGTGTTGAAGGCTATCCCCGCTCTGACACTTCTTGAATTTCCCATGAACCGAGAAGAGGCTGTCTGCTGTGGCGGTCCGCTCCTCGGGAGTTATCCGGACCTGGCAAAGAAAATTGCCTCAGAGCGTGTGCGGGAGGCGCAAAACCTCGGCGCGGATATCCTTGTCGTCGCCTGCCCCACCTGCCTCCTCAACCTGAAGGAAGGCGCAAATGAGGCGGGAATCCGCATGGACATCCAGGATTTGAACGCCCTCGTCATAAGGGCACTATGAATTATATCAGCACCAACGTCTTTTAAAATCATTACCATGGGTGAGCAATCTGTGACCCCGCCGAGCCGCTATATCCATAATGAGGCGTTATGCGCCGCGGAGGGGCTCGCAATTGATGAGGCGATATGCGAGTCCGTGGCGGGGGGCGAGTCGCCTCCAACCCTCCATCTTTATCATTATCTGCCCTGCGCCCTTGTGGGACGTTATCAGAACACGGCGTCATGCCTGCGACTGCACCGATGCGAGGCTCACGGCATAAGTGTGAACCGGCGCATCACCGGCGGCGGGACGGTCTTCATGACGCCCGACCAGATGGCATTTGGTCTGGCGCTGCACGATTCATTCCCGCATCTGCCAAAGACTGTTAAAGGCGCCTTTGAATTCCTTGCGGCAATTCTTGCCCGCGCCCTTGCGACCTTCGGTCTTCAGGCGGAGTTCATGGGGAAAAACGACCTCGCAGTGGGAGGCAGAAAAATCGCCGGTCTCGCAATCTCTCAGGATATGGACGGCGTCACCTTCTTCCACACGAGTCTTCTCGTCGATTTCGACCTTGAGACCATGCTGGATATTCTGAATCTCCCCGTGCCAGAGACGCTTGACCGTGGAATCTCATGCTTCAGCGAGCGAATGACCACCATGCGTCGGGAGCTCGCCGGTTGTCCCATCACGCTTGCGGAGATTCAGGAGGCAACACTCCGCGCCCTCCGCAATTCGCTTGGATTGGAATTCCCACAGACAGAAATGGCGGCGCAAGAAATCGAGCGCGTCCGCGAGTTGCGGCGCGAAAAATATGATAATGATGAATGGATTTATGGCGTGCGCGCCCCGCGCCGGCGCATGGCATCCGCCGAAGAAAGAACGCCCGGCGGGCTGATTCAGGTGCATCTGTGCCTTTCGAGCGGAGTAATTGAATCAATCCTCATAACGGGGGATTATTTTTCCCGCACGCGCGAGATTGCGCGGCTGGAATCCCTCCTGAAGTGGACGTCCATCAACCCCAACGCTATTTTAAAAACTCTCACTGAATACAACGCGACCGATTTCATCCACCGCGTGGACCTGCCCATCATCACCAACCTCATTGCCCGCGCCGCCAATCAATACGCCCAAAAGATTTAATTTACCCTTGACTTATTCCCATAATGACTAATATTTTAAGTTAAAATATATAAGTCGCATTATCAATTATATAAAACAGTGTTAAACCATATCCCAAGCGCTCAAATAATTATGAATACCTTTCGATTAACGGTTATGATGTGTGTATTCGTGGTTTGGATATTTCTTCCCACAATTAGTTATTCGTCTGATTATTTGCTTTTCTTTTGCGGTATTGAGGAAAACAAAGGCTGGGTGGGCGATCTGGATACATCAGGAGAATTGACATTGCTTAAGGAATATACCATCGGAGGCAATCTGGATGATATTTCTGTCTCTCCCAACGGACGATTGGCTATTATCGCCGGGAGCAGTGAACCCTATCTATCCTGCTTTTTCATCAATAAGGATGGGTCTATAAATGACCCCATCTATTATAATTTCTTTGGAGACATAAGTTATAAACGCATTGTTTATAATCCTTTTCTACCATATGGTTATATTGGGACCTATCCACGATATGAGAAGTTTAAAATTGATTATGATAATAAGAATATATCAATAACGACAGATACTGTAAATACAAGAATCCCTTCTTTTAGTAATATTGGATATTCAAAATGGGCAAACTGTCTGGTCTATCATGATTCAAAAGGTGGGTTTAACCGGTGCATAGGGACAAGGAATGTCTTGCCAGATGGTAGTTTCAGCCCGACATCGCATACCCTTGATTTGTTTTCCGGAAGCACAAATTCCGATTTGGCTGTATCGCCCGACGGTCGTTGGGCAGTGACGATAGGAATGGGACAACCTGCCATGTCCGTTGTTGGAATTAATCGGGACGGCTCATTATATCTTATACAAGAATTATCATTCGATATATTTAATGAAGCAAGAAATCCAATATTCGTCCATTTCACTCCTAATGGATTATATTTAATAATGTTATGTGATTCTACACCAAGTTTCATACTAATTTTTTCAGTGGATCAGTTTACGGGAAGGGTTACATTGATGGAAAAAATCGGCCCTTCGTTAAATCCGCCATTGGGATATAGTGGAGGTTCAGCTATAACGCCCGATGGCAAATATTTTTTATTTACCAATAGAGGTGTTCCCGGATATCCTTATGGCGAACAATGGTATGATATATTCCGTATTGAGGGGAATGGCAAGTTGACATGGTTGATAGATAAAAAGAAAGTGATAAAATACCCATATTCCGGAGATAAAGTGTTTGTTCCACCCTGGCGGGAAGGCTATGCCCCGCCGTTTGGTTGGCTGGTGCATTAGATTTTATAACAGTTGCGTTAATATAGATATTAATACAAGACGGAGGCAAATCGCTCGTGGAATATGTATCATTGAGGCAACTCATTTTTTATATGGAATTATTATTCAGTTGCCTCTTTCAAAGCATGTCCTGCGGGTCAACGTCAATGATGATGCGGCAGGTGCCTTTAAGTTTCAGGGAGTGATATTTTTCCAGCGCCGCCCGCAGGAGGCTCTGCATATCGCCCATCCCTTCACTCCGCAGGAGAATGCGGTAGCGGTAATGGTCGCCGAGTTTCTCAATCGGCGATGGCGCCGGACCGAGAATGGATACCCCTGTCAGGCGCATCTGGTTTCCGAAGATGCGAAGCAGATTGCCGAAACGATTGATATGTTCTGAAACACCTCCCCTTTTCTTTCCCTGAAAAAGGACGGATATGAGCCTGAAATAGGGCGGGAATCGGATGGCGCGGCGGATGGCAAGCTCCCTTTTTGCAAAGACGGCATAATCCTGGGCAAGCGCATCCACGATACTGTAATGCCGGGGGAGATAGGTCTGGATGATGACCTCGCCGGGCTTATCTCCGCGCCCGGCGCGTCCAGCCACCTGCGTCAGGATGGAAAAGGTGCGTTCCGAACTGCGGAAGTCCGGCAGATAGAGGGCATGGTCGGCGGAGATGACTCCCACGAGAGTGACGGGCGCAAGGTCAAACCCCTTTGCAAGAATCTGCGTGCCGAAGAGGATATCCACCTCACCCTTTGTTATTGCCCTCCACTTTTCCAGAAAGGATTTGCGCGAGCCAAGGGAATCCGCATCCATCCTGAGGATGCGCGCGGCAGGGAATTTTTCCGCCAGCTCCTCCTCAAGGCGCTGAGTTCCAACGCCCAGCCTCAGAAGATTCTCATGCCCGCACTGCGGGCAGACAGACGGCACTGCCTTTTGCTCCCCACAGTAGTGACAGACGAGACGCTCCCCCACCTTGTGATAGGTCATGGTGATGGAGCAATGCTCACAGGAGATTGACTTATGGCAGGAGGGGCAAAGGATGAAATTGGCAAACCCGCGCCGGTTGAGAAACAAAATCACCTGTTCACCCGCCTCAAGCCTTTTTCCGATGGCAGTCATGAGCCTGAGCGAAAAAATACCCGCATTTTTGTTTTTGATAAGCTCCTCCCCCATATCGACAAGGGTCACAGGGGGCAGAGGCGCTTTCCTGATGCGTTCCGGCAGGGTCAGGAGGGTGAACTTGCCTACTTGCGCATTGTGCCAGGATTCAAGGGCGGGCGTTGCGCTGCCGAGGATGACAACGGCGCCGGTGCGCATGCCCCGCATAACCGCCACATCACGGGCGTGATAGCGCGGCGTATCATTCTGTTTATAAGTGGTCTCATGCTCCTCATCCACAACAATAAGACCGAGGCGGGGAAAAGGGGCAAAGACGGCGGAGCGAGCGCCCACAAGGCACTGGATTTTCCCGGCGACGATACCGCGCCACATATCATATTTCTGCCCCATGGTGAGCTGGCTGTGATATACGCCTATGCGGTCGCCGAAGCGTCCGCGAAAACGCTCCACCGTCTGGGGCGTGAGGGCAATCTCAGGGACAAGGACAATACCCTGTCCGCCCCGCCGGAGCACCTCATCAAGAGACTGGAGATAGATTTCCGTCTTGCCGCTTCCCGTCACGCCGTTTAAGAGAAAGGTCTCATAGCGGGATTCAGAGATAGCGGCACGGGTGGCGGCAAATGCGGCGGACTGCATTTCATTCAGCTCAAAAGGAACGGTCGCCGGCACATCATGGGGATATTCATCGCCGCGTTCCACGGTCGATTGAAAAATTTCAATCGCTCCTTTTTCCGCCAGCGCCCGGATTGTTGAAGGTGAAACACCCGTCTCCCTTTTGAGAATGCCAAGTTTTTCAAAATCCGTATTTCGCTGGAGAAAAAATCTGAGGACATCCGCCTGGCGGGTGGGAAAGGCATCAAGGGCATCCGGGCGCTTCAGGGAGGCAAGGTCTTTTACCCGCACCCATTTCTCCATCCGCTGGCGACAATCGTTGAAACCGAGGAAGGACACGCAGGCAAGCGCCTCGCCGAGGGAGCAAAAGTAATATCGGGACATCCACCGTGAAAGTTCAATCAGTTCCGGGGTGATGGCAAAATCCGGGCTCAGGATGCGTTTCAATTCCTTCAGGGACTCACATTTCTTCTCTCCGGAAACGCCCACAATGCACCCGGCGACATGGCGATTTTGAATCGGCGCCAGCGCCAGCGCCCCAACGCGAGCCACAGGCTGAAGATTGGATGGGATAATATATTGATAAGTGTTGGGAGTTGGCAGATTCAAAGCAAGGTCGGCATAAAGCATCTCAGTCATAATTAAAATGTCTTATAAATTTAGGCGCAACGTCACCCGCTGTCATGTCACTTTTCTGCCGCCCGTTTCCGCTGGCGGGCGACTGACAACATCTCCTCTAATTCCTCCACCTCCGGCTTGATGGCGGAGGCAACAGAGAGGTAATGCACAGCCTTTTTCCAGTCCTTCTTTTCAAATGCCTCCCTCCCCTTTTTGAACTGGTCTGCAAAGAGGACTTCATTGCGCTCTTCAATCTTCTGACGTGAAGGAGGAACGCCATGTCCCTTTTTATGAGCCGTCTCACCCTCCGCAACAACCTGTCCAAGGGACTCAAGGCTCAACTCCTGAAATCCTCTTTCCGACGGTGTTGCCTCAGCGCCTGTTGTGCGTTGGGATTCCGCTGCTCTGACTGGCGGCGTTGCCGGCGCTGACTTCGGAACCTCAGGGGAAATTCTTGGCGAAGTTGGCGGTGTGGTCGGGGCAATCCTCTCCCCAGGGGTGGAGGCTGCGGGAGGCATCTTCAGGACCTTAGTGCGCGTCTCTTCAGGCGATGCGAGTTGGGTCTCCTGCGCCGTTTCTCCGCCAAACATAAGGCTGTCAAAACTCTCCATCACCGGCTGTGATGATGATGGGGCTTCTGTTCTTGTCTCATGAGGCTGTTCCGTTGCAAGAGCGGTTTCCGACTGCTCCTCACTTGCGGCGGAAAAGAGAAAGGTTTCGAGGTCCATCGATGTGGAGGACATGGCTTCTAAAGTTCCGGCAACGGGCGACTCCTTTTCCTGTTCCTGCGGTTTCTCATCAGTGGTGAAATCGAAGCCCAGCGCCTCCTCAATGGAGATTGACGGCGGAGCCTGGGGCTTACCTTCAGGCATGGGGGGCGCGGCGGATATAGTGGGGGCGGACATGACGTCCATATTGTCAATTTCTATGGGTGAAGAAGGTATATCCGGCGTGAGGGGGTTTTCCAATTGTGGTTCTTCAGGAAATTCAGGCGTCTGGGCAACAGCCTGCGGAGATGGGAGAGGCTCAAGCGCCGGAGGAATGTCAAAAGAAATTACATCAGACTCCGGTATGGGTGTTTCAATAGCCGATGGCGGCTCAGGTTCCGGAATGCTGCTTTCCCGCCTCAGAGAGGGCAGGAATGGCAATTCCGGTTCAACTACGTCAGACGTTGTGCCGAAGTCCCCGGTAAAATCCAGAGATGGGAGGTCGGGAGGCGTGCCTGGTGTGCCCACCTGCGCGCGCGGTTTGATGGGTGATGGTTTAGGTGCCGGGGACATCTTCGCTGGACTTGGAATATCAGGGATGTTAAAAATATCCAGCGAGCCTTGAGGGGTTGGTTTGGATGTGACAGGGTATTCGATATCAGGCACATCCGGGACATCGGGGAATGGCGCTGGAAAATCCGCATCCATTCGAGGTTTGGCAACTCTGGGGACGGCTAAATCACCGGCGGGACTGGGGGTCGGGATACCGGGTATTTCTCCCACTTCTGGAGGCGGCACGGGAAAATCGGGCACCCCCTGCTGAAACTCATCCGGAAGAGGCGTTGCAAAAGACATACGGGATTTTGCGCGCTCAGGAATACCGGCGTCCACTTCTCCCGCCGGTTCCTCTGCAGTAACGCCGGCACGCCCACCCTTCTTTTTAATGATTCGCATGATAAGCAAAGCGACCATTATCAAAGCGACCGCGGCGACTGCTATCGCCACGATTAAATTCAAATTCTCCGAAAGGAAGGATTTTGACGCGGCGGGGGCAGACGGCACAGGGGCGGCGGCGGCGGGCGATTCAGCTCTGGAAGGCTCGCCAACCGGACTTCCCTCAGCCT
>Ga0315291_10002315_pt1 | contig 25042 bp, 23 predicted proteins | sample YL17G12_20_MG_FD_203070 | JGI IMG/M metagenome (GOLD analysis project Ga0315291, IMG submission 203070) | Sediment microbial communities from Yellowstone Lake, YNP, Wyoming, USA - YL17G12_20 | ecosystem: Environmental > Aquatic > Freshwater > Lake > Sediment | place: USA: Wyoming | collected...
CTCGGCGCCGGAAAAGTCCTCTATCAGTACTACCCCAAGATCATGATGGCCATCCGCGACAAAAGTTTTTTTGAAAATCCGGCGCTCAAAGCCGCCTTCAAACACGCGCGCGACAACAATTCGGCCGTAAATCTCGTTGGACTCTTAACTAAGGCCAACGTACACGCCTCGATTGAACATTTGCAAGCGCTTCTCAAGATGGCCGAGATGGAATCCGTCTCCAACGTAAATCTTCACCTATTCACCGACGGCAAAGACAGCCCGCCCAAATCTGCCGCGAGCTTCCTCCGGGAACTCCCGCGCGAGAAACTGGCGACACTGACCGGCCGCTACTATGCGATGGACAAAAACCAAAATTGGCGGCTGACGGAGACGACTTACGAAAATCTGACCGGTGAGAGCGGCACATTGGTGAGCGATCCATTCGCGGCCATTGAATCCACCCATAAACGCGACATGACCGAGGAATATCTTCCGGCCCTGCGCCTGAATGATGAAAAAATAATCAAAGACAACGACGCGATCATTTTCTTCAACTACCGCGAGGACGGCATCCGCCAGCTGGCAGAAGCGTTCATCGTTCCTGATTTCGATAAATTCGCGGCAAAAAGATTCCAAAATTTGTACATGGCCACGATGACACACTACGAAGATAAATTAAAAGTCCCGGTTGCTTTCGCGGCCGACGCGGTCCAGCTAACGCTCGGACAAATATTGAGCGACGCCGGAAAAACCCAGCTGCGCCTTTCCGAAACCTACAAATACGCGCACGTCACTTACTTTTTCAACGGCTTGCGAGAACCGCCCTTCAAAGGAGAATACCGAACGCTCGTTCCTTCAATCTCCGGTCCAAAAATAGAAGAGCATCCCGAGATGATGGCCGCGGCAATCACCGACCGGCTTATTGAGGCGGCTCAAAACAAATCTTTCAACTTCACGCTGGTAAATTACGCCAACGCCGACACCATTGGCCACACTTCCGACTACAACGCGGGACTTGAAGCCGTGCGCGCGATTGACAATGAGATCGGCCGGTTGCTAAAAGTTGCCATCAATCCGGAAACGGCAATTATCATCACCTCCGACCATGGGAATCTGGAAGAAATGATTAGCCCCGCGACCGGCCTGCCGGAAAGCCAGCACGATCCCAGCCCCGTTCCGCTCTACCTAATAGCCCCTGAATTCCGCGGCAGAAAATTTGCCAACCGGAGAAATCCGGCGACCGAAACGCTTGGGTCGTTGGCAGACGTCGCGCCGACAATTTTGGAACTGATGGGAATTCCGCAGCCCGGGGAAATGACGGGACGCAGTCTTTTAGAGGGGCTGATTTGACGCGCGCGAAATCCGAACGGTGGTATAATGAAGCCATGCGTTGGCTTGCTAAAATCGTCGTCGCCATCGCCATAAACGCCTTCGCGCTTCTTGCGGCGGAGGCCTATATTCCCGGCTTTGTAATGAGCGGCGAATTCAAACAAATTCTGGCGATTGCGGCAATCTTGACCGCGCTCAATTTTTTCATAAAGCCGATCTTGAAACTTGTCTTGGGGCCAATCATCGTCCTCACTCTCGGCTTGGGATTGATTATCGTGAACGCCGTAATTCTCTACATTCTTGACATTCTCTCCAAAAACATTACTATTCAAACAATTCCGGCTTTGATCTACGGCGGGCTCTTGGTCGGAGCCGTCAATTTCATCTTCCATTTGGCAACAAAGGACTAGTTCTTGAAACGCGCAACATGAAACTTGAAACATGTCCGTCTGCGCACCATCAAGAACCGCGGGTTTCATGTTTCACGTTCTAAGTTTCACGATTTTATGTTAATTCCCATCCTACAAGTAATAATTTCCGTTATCATCGTGGTGCTCATACTACTCCAGGAGCGGTCGGCTGGACTGTCGGGAATTTTCGGCGGCGAAGGCGGCGGCTTTTATCAAACGCGCAGGGGCTTGGAAAAAATAATATTTGTTTCCACTATAATTCTCCTCGCGGCGTTCGTTGGGCTGGCATTGTTCCAGTTGGTGCGATAAAAAATCTCGCCAACGAACAACGAACCCGTTACGAATTTGCGGATATATTACATTTGATTTTAGTTATTCGCAAATTCGTTCCTTATTCGTTATTCGCTGATGGAAATCTATGACCTGGCTTAAAAAAATTTTCTGGGCGTTTACGCGGCGTGAAAAAATCGCCTTCCTGCTTGCGGTTGCGGCGGCTACGGCAAGCGGCGTTGTCTTGGCATGGCTAATCATCCTCCAGTCAACGCATCCGGTTCCAACATCAGGGGGGGAATATACCGAGGGGGTAATCGGCCAGCCGACTTTCATAAACCCGGTAACCGCCGCAACCGAGACGGACAAATCAATCGTCCGCCTTGTTTTCAGCAACCTGCAAGATTTGGCCGCCAAAACCGAGGTTTCGGGTGACGGCCGCGCCTGGAAAATACGGCTCAAAGAAAATTTGCGCTGGCAGGACGGGGAAAAATTGACGAGTGATGACGTCATTTTCACCGTCCAAAAGATTCAAGACGCAGAAAGCGTCTCTCCGCTCTTCCGGTCGTGGCAAGGAGTCGCCGCCCAAAGGCTAAGCGAACTTGAGATTCAATTCTCCTTGGTCAATCCATACGCCTTCTTCTCCGATACGCTCAAGGAGCTTTATATTTTGCCGAAGCACCTTTTTGCCGATGTTCCTCCGGCAAACTGGAAAATTTCCGATTACAACCTCAAGCCCGTCGGTTCCGGCCCTTACAAATTTGTTTCTTACGAGAAAAGACCCGACGGCTTCATTAATGTCTATGGGCTGGAGTCCTGGGAAAAATATTCCGGCGACGGGGCGCTGATAAAAAATTTCAACTTTAAATTCTTTGCCCGAACGGACGAAGCGATCAAGGATTTCAACTCCGGGCAAATTGACGGCCTCACGGGCCTTGAGCCGGAAATGTTCGCTCAAGTTAACAGGCCTCACGAAACGTATTCTTTTTATCTCCCGAGCTATTACGCGGTTTTTCTGAATCAGAGCAAAAGCGTGCCGCTTAAAGAATTGGCGGTAAGACAAGCCCTGTCATGGGTGGTAGACAAAGAAACCTTGGTAAAAGAAGCCATGGGCGGCCGCGGCAAGAAAGCGGACGGCCCGATCCCCGAAGGAACCGCTTATTTTGATTCACGCCTTGTCGCCGCGCCGCCGTCTCTGGAATTGGCCTCCAGTACGCTCACTGATGCCGGCTGGAAAATGAACGCCGAGGGCTTCCGCGAGAAAACAATCAAGACCAGCAAGATTCCCCTCGCGCTCGATCTAACCGTTCCTCAAATTGGGTTCCTTACAAAAACCGCCGACATGCTCAAGGACAGCTGGGGCAAGATTGGCTTCAAAATAAACCTGGTTTTCGCCACGCCGGAAGAAATTGCGGCCAATATCATAAAAAATAGGGACTATGAGGTGCTGCTTTTTGGAAACGTTCTCGGGAAAAACGCCGACCTTTTCTCCTTCTGGCATTCATCGCAAAGATTTTACCCCGGCCTCAATCTTGCCCTCTACAACAATAAAAAAGTTGATTCCTTGATTGAGTCGGTCGGGCAAAATTTAGACGAAACAAGCCGAAAGGCGCAATTCAGCGAACTCCAGGGACTGATAGCCGCCGATTATCCCGCGGTATTCCTCTACGCGCCGGAATACGTCTTTATTACCGCGAAAAATCTGCATGGCGTTGAGGGCGGGCTCATCGCCAAACCCGCCGAGAGGTTTGTCGGCGCGAATAAATGGTACCTGAAGACGGCAAGGGTGCTGAAATAGGTATCAAGCGTCAGGTGTCAAGTGTCATGATGCTTGATACACGACACTTGACACCAGCTGCGAATCTGCTATAATGACAATAATCGTTACAAACTCCTAGGCTCTCGTAAACCTTGAACACTTTTTCTTTTCAATTTGTCGTTTTATAAGTCCTTTCGGTGGGGTAATTTTGCTTTGGGTAGGCGGTGAAACCAATTCGGCAAGCCCCTCGGCCGTGAGCCCCCTGTACTGAGCTCGGGGTCGAAGTACTCGGGGCTGAATGGCCTAGGGCAAGCTGGCAAACACGCACGGTTTATCCCTCGCAATTCGCTGAACATATAAAACATACAACATTGATAAAAATTGCCGCGGTGGCGGAACCCCGCACTTTAGGAAGATAGAGACGAAACACAAAAAGCTTCGTAATCTTCCCAAGGCGACGGGGCAGGCCGGCAGATTCACCCGTCCACCTCTGCCCTCCTGGTGGAACTGGCAGACACGCAGCGTTCAGGTCGCTGTGGGAGCAATCCCGTAGAGGTTCAAATCCTCTGGAGGGCACGAAAATTTATCAGTCATGATGAAAAAATCTTCAGACCGTCCGCGGATCAAGCCGCCGGCGATTTCCAAAAGACAACCTGCCCGCTCGGCAGGCGGGCCGGCTCACCGGCACGGCGGGCGGGCTTTGGGCCGCGAATCGCGGCAACTAGAAATGCCGAAGTATCAAGGCGTCGGGTCTGACGGCGCGCCGCTGCGCTTCGTGCCATTGGGCGGACTCGAAGAAGTCGGGAGAAACTGCATGTTTTTTGAGTACAAAAACGAAATCGTCGTCATTGACCTGGGGTTGCAATTCCCCGAAGAAGAAACGCCCGGCATTGATTACATAATCCCCAACATTGAATATCTTGAAAAGAAAAAGGCCAATATCCAGGCGCTCATTTTAACCCACGCCCACTACGACCACATCGGCGCCGTGCCTCACCTCATTGGAAAACTCGGCAATCCGCCGATCTACGCCACCTCGCTTACAAAAGCAATCGTTGAAAAAAGACAGCAGGATTTTCCCAATTCCCCACACCTCAACTTTGAGATCGTTAAAAACGGCGACCGGGTCAAGCTTTCCAACTTTTTCGAAGCGGAGTTTTTCGGAGTCGCCCACAACATCCCCGAAACTGCAGGCGTTGTCCTCAAAACCCCGATAGGCAACATCGTCCACTTCGCGGATTTCAAAGTTGACTACAACGATAAAGACGAGCCGCAGGGCCTCGAGGAATTTGAGCGCATCGGCAAATTGGGCATCCACAGCTTTATGGTGGACAGCACCAACTCCGAGGAGGCGGGCCACTCGCTATCGGAGCGCGTCGTTGAGAAAAATCTTGAAGAAATTTTCCTCCGGGCCGATGGGCGGATTATCATCGCGACATTCGCTTCGCTCTTAACCCGCATCGCCGAAATCATAAAGATCGCCGAGAAAATCGGGCGCAGAGTCGCGCTCTCCGGCTATTCAATGAAAACCAACGTGCAAATCGCCCAAAATCTCGGCTTCGTCAAGGCCAAACAGGGCACGATTGTCACGCTTGAGGAAATTCACAAAGTCCCCGACGAGAAACTCTTGATTCTCTCAACCGGAGCCCAGGGCGAGTCAAACGCCAGCCTGATGAAAATCATCAACGGCGAGCATCGCAACATAAAAATCAAGCCCGGCGACACAGTCATTTTCTCGTCCTCGATCATCCCGGGCAACGAAAGGAGCGTGCAGGTCCTCAAAGACAATCTGTCGCGCCAAGGAGCGATAATTTATCACTCCAAAATCGTGGACATCCACTCCTCGGGCCACGCCCCGAAAGACGACCTGAAGCTGGTGATGAAGCTGATTAAACCGAAATTTTTGGTGCCCATCCACGGCTATTACTTTATGCGCGCCGTGAACGGCCAATCCGCGAGGGAAGTCGGCATCCCCAAAGAACACGTAATCCTGATGGACAACGGCCAGGTGGCGGAACTTACCAAAGACGGCTTCAAGGTCGGCCAAGAGACCGTCCCGGCGTTCTACGTGATGGTTGACGGCCTTGGCGTCGGCGACGTGGAGGAAGTCGTGCTCCGCGACCGGCGGGCGCTGGCGCAGGAAGGAATGATCGTCATCATCATCACGATGGACCGCGACAAAGCAAAACTTTTGAAAAGCCCGGACATCATCTCGCGCGGCTTCATTTATATGAAAGAAAACCAGGAAGTGATGGAGGAGATGCGCAAAAGAATCCGCGGCCTCGTCTCGCGCCTGCCGACCTATCAGCCAGTGGAGGCGGACTATTTGAAAACCCTCATCCGCGATCAGATAGGACAATTCTTGTACAACAAAACCCGCCGGCGTCCGATGATACTGCCAGTCGTCATCGAAATCTAAGTTTGTGTATTTGCCATGGTTGTTTCCGGCGGCTTGGGACTTTGGTGGGCAGGCCCGCCGCCGCCCCACGATACTACCAGTGGTGATAGAAATATAAAAAATGCCGTGGGAAGTAATATGGAAATCAAACTCAATAAACACGATCAAAAATTATTTGAGGACGTAAAAAGCGCTATTAAAAGGGCACATGAATTAGCTAATTTTCCTCCGGCAGTAGCAAGGAAAATTTTTAGTAATGCAGCGAGATATAGAAATAAAGGCCGTAAACAAGCAATTCGTAGGCACCCCTTTAAAGGAGTTTGTGAAGCAAGTAAGCTGCCTTTTGGAAGAGAAGATGCGCACCTTGATGAACTTGATCCCAAAAAAGGTTATGAAGGACGAGTTCGCTGGGTATGCCCGAAAGCAAATAATAGTGGTAAGAAATCCTGCGGGAAATGTTAAAAATACAAAAAGTGTCATGGGGCGTGAGAGCATAAATATAAATACAAACATGAAAATAATAATCAGAGAAGCCAAAAAAGAAGATATCGGAGCAATTCGAGATTTGATCAAATATCTTATGAAGGTTGAAGAAGTGGAAGATATTGAGGAAAATGTAAGGAAAATTATAGAAGACAGGATATTGCCCTCATTAGATTCTGACACTGCACGAACTTTTGTGGCAGAAATTGATGGTAAAGTCGCGGGGATGCTATTAGTAGAATTAAAACGAGGATTGGTGCTGTCGCTGGCATATATAGCAGTTTATCCAAAAAATCAGAATCAAGGAGTTGGCAGAGAATTGTTGAAAAAGGCAGAGGAATACGCCAGAAGCAAGGACATACATATTTTGGAGGGATTAGTACATAAAGATAATCAGAAATCGCGAGATTTTCATGAGAAAAACGGATTCAAATTGTTTGGTTATAATTTGCGAAAGGAAATCTAGTCGTGTGTGTTAGTCAATAAAGAGTAAAAACAAAAGGGGCTTGCCGCGCGGCAAGCCCTTGAACTTTATACTTTCATTTTTCTCGTCATTACAAATTCCCGTTCTGCCAAGCGCGTCCGATTCGCGTCGTTTCCAGAATAAAGGTACACCTTTACGCTGGCAACGGAATATTCTTCGTCCGTTACCGACACCAACCGAATCCTGGCGTTTTCCGTCGTAACCCACTTGCCGTCTTCGCGCATGACGGCGAAGGTAAAAGCCTCTGCCACCGCAATTTTTTTCCAGCTGACGGCGCACGGCATCACTTCATCAAGAGGATAAAGAGCGCGTGCCACCACTTCATCCGATTCTCCGCTTTCCGAAAAAGATTGCTCCACAAAAACCTGGATGTCGCCGTCTTCTTTCGCACGCACCCACCTGTCTCTCCCGTCGCGGACAACAAGGAATCTCTTTCTCGCTTCCAGGGGGTAGAGTTTTGATAAATCCGGCACAGCGGTTTCTGTCGCGCGCGGCAAAACCTTTTCCTCCGGCGGCGCCTGCGGTGAGTCCTGCCCGAAAACGGAAAATGCAACCGCCAGCACAAATATAACGGCAATCAATACACCCTTTTTCATCGCGAACCTCCTTTGAGCAACTCACTTCAGCTTATAGAATCGCACAAATTAGTCAAGAAGAGGCATAACGTGCGCCGCGATCCGAAGAAAAATATTAAAGTTAATCAAGCAAATATAACTATTCCAGCTTTTTCTCAATTATTAGAGTGGGGGTTACTGAAATAACTTCGCATTTATTCTGTGCGCAAAATTCTTGAACGATTTGAGGAAGTTCGTCCCGGAGGTACCCGATCCGGAGGGGTTCGATTTGTTCTTCACCAATCCTCCAATCTGTACGTCCCATGCGTATTTTGCTGCCTGGTTTTACCACTCGAAGAGCTTCCTCTAGGGCCCAAATTGTATTTTCTTTTCTAACGGCCTCGTCTTTGAAATTAAAAAAGAGGCGCGGGATAGAACCCGTCGAGATGACAAGGTCAAAGGTGTCGGCTGGAAATGGCAACTCTTGAGCAATTCCCGCGACAAATCCGCGTGGAACTTCTTTTTGGGGCCGTATTATCGGCTCAAGATTTATAATTTCTCCGGGAATTTTTTTCTCTTTCACTTTTTTGGCAAAATCGCCCCATCCCGCCCCGATATCCAAAATTCTCTTGCCCTCCAGGTCTTGTTCCCTTAATTGAAGCTCCCGGAGCTGAAACCGGAAGTTATCTTCAGAGCGATCGTATTTTTCTGATTCCGGATTAATCATAGAAAATTTGAATTTGGAGAAACCGACCCCATCGAAATCTGCTCAATGCCAGCGCGCTTTAAAAGTTCGTTTTCTATTTCCAATGCAAGACTTCCATTGAAATAGTCGACCTCTGTATAAAAAGAATACCCCCACTACTACTACTACGCAAGTTGTGATAATATTTTAACCATGAAACCAATCCTCGTCTCCGGCGTCCAACCCACGGGCCGATTGCACATCGGCAACTATTTGGGCGCGTTAAAAAACTTCGTAGAACTGCAGAACTCCGGAAAATACCAGTGCTACTTTTTTCTCGCCGACTTGCATTCATTGACCGAAGATTTTGACCCCAAAGAAAAAACTGGGCAAATTCTGGAACTGGCAGCCGATTACCTTGCCGCCGGCCTTAACCCCGAAAAATCGGTCATTTTCCAGCAATCACAGATTCCGGCGCACAGCGAATTGGCATGGATTTTAAGCACAATTACGCCAATAGGCGAGTTGGAACGAATGACGCAATTCAAAGACAAGGCAAAGAGACAAGATGGAAACATTAATGCAGGTCTTTTGTACTATCCCATCTTGATGGCAGCCGATATTCTCCTTTACGACGCAGAAGGCGTGCCAACCGGAGACGACCAAGATCAACACATTGAATTAGCCCGAACGCTGGCACGAAAATTCAACGCGCGCTTCGGCAATACGCTCAAAGAACCGAAAAACATCCACACGGCCGCGCCGAGAATCATGGACCTCCGCGTCCCTACGAAAAAAATGTCTAAATCGGACCAGGGCGGGTGTATTTTCATTGATGATTCGCCGGAGGAAATTAAAGAAAAAATAATGGGGGCGACAACGGATTCTCATACGGCGGTGGAATATCGCAACGACAGGCCCGGCATGAGCAACCTTATGCAAATTTATTCATCTCTAACTGACAAATCCCCTGAAACCATACAAAAAGAATTCGAGGGTAGGGGGTACGCCGAATTCAAAGAAAATCTCGCTGAACTTATAAGCAGCTACTTCGCGGATTTCCGCAAAAAGAAGCGCGAACTGAAAGCCAACAGCTCAAAGCTTAAAGCTGTTCTATTGTCCGGCTCGGAGAAAGCCGCGGAAATCGCCAACAAAAAGATCTCGGAAGTCAAAAAGAAACTGGGGTTGAGTTTTTAACCCCGCCGAATCGTTTATCGCTTTTAGGAGTTCAGTTTGTAGAAATTTTCAAACAGTTTTGCGACGAGAATCGGCCCTGTGCCGCCAGGGGTGGGAGTATAAAACGACAATGACGATAACGATGGCAATGACGTATCGAGATCGCCAACCAGCTTGTCCGCGTTAGTCCGCGTTAAGTCCGCGTCAGTCCGCGTACTATATCCGAAATCTATCACTCCGGCGCCGTCTTTGAGCATCGGCGGCTTGATAAGCCCGGCTTTGCCAACACCGGAGACCACCAAGTCGCACTCTTTGAGAATCGCCAACTCGCCCTCGCGGCCGAGCGCGCAAAGTTCTTTTGCTTTATCCATAAGCCACAAAGCAACCGGCTTGCCAACAAGCAATCCACGACCAACCACAGCAACTCGCAAGTCCTGATACCTGACACCTGACACTTGACACACCGTATCCACGACGCCGACCGCCGGCGGCAAAACCGGATTGCGTCCGGCATAGAACGCCCCGAGCGCCCGCTCGCCCAAAACGTCAACGTCTTTCTCGCGCGGGATCGCGTTCAAAACATACTGTGCGCTTGCGTTGTCCGGCAACGGGAGTTGGACAATCACGCCGCCGCAGGTCTTGTGGTCGGCGATTTTTCTAACCTCGTCCCGCAGTTCGTCATTTTTTGTGTCGCTCGCGAACTTATATAGGCGAAAATCAATGCCAAGTTCTTTCGCGGCTTTTTCTTTTTGTTTTATGAAACTCAATGAGGCCGCGTCATCGCCGATTAAAACTACCGCTAGAAATTTCTCCGGCCTGGGCAACGATTTAAGCTTCGCCAAGATTTCGGATGCGATTTTCCTGCCGTCAATTATCGTCATAAATAAGTTTTAACATGCCGGGCAAAATAAAAACAACGGGCGCGACTTCGTCACGCCCACAATAACTAGAACTGCTCCCACTCGATTCCTGTGGTATTACCACCGAAAACTTCTTTGAGTTTCTTGCCGGCGGCCGCGATATTAGGATGCTGGCCTGCTTCGCATTCATCTCGAAACCCCTTCACCTCATCGCAGGAAACAGCCTCTATGTCCCCGCTCTTTCCCATGTAAAACCCACGATCATCATTCTGGTCGCCACTCAACCTATAAACCGCGAGGTCAAAGGTCTTGTTATCGCCATCGTGGCAAGAAATCCACTCGCCGTGTTCTTGATCTCTAAACGAACACGTCGGGCGCTGATAAAAAACCATGAGCGTAGCGACAACAGCACCCTCCGTAACCGGAATACGTATCCTTGCCCTCAACGGGAATTGGTCGCGCGGGAATAACTCATCAACCGTCATAGAACCCTCCTTCCAAGATGGCTGCCCGTATTATGCTCCGGAACGTTCCCGTGCGTCAAGCGTGCGGCTTTCCTGCTAATTTCAGTACGGTAGCGGAAATTTTCTGCAAAGTTTCAAAACTTGGCCGTGGACGTTTTTGTTGTTGATAATCGCCTCGCGAATAAATCCCGCGACTTCTCTCATTTCTTTTTCTTTCATTCCGCGGGTTGTTAATGACGGCGTTCCGATTCGGATGCCCGACGGGTCAAACGGCGAGCGGGTGTCGTAGGGAATGGTGTTGCGGTTCACGACTATGCCGTTCGCCTCAAGCCGATCCTGCGCCTCGCGGCCGGAAATGCCGAGATTGGTTAGGTCAATAAGCATCATATGATTATCCGTGCCGCCAGAGACCAACTCAAAACCGAGGCGCGTGAGTTCGTAGGCCAGGGCTTTGGCGTTTTTCACGATTTGCCGGCCGTATTTTCTAAACGACGGCTGCGCCGCCTCGTGGAGCGCGACGGCAATCGCCGCCGTTTGGTTGTCGTGCGGCCCGCCTTGGAGCCCCGGAAAAACCGCCTTGTCAATCGCCGCGGCAACATCAATTTTGCGCTTCGCGGCAATTGGCGATTTGCAGTTCGCAAAAATTATCGCGCCGCGAGGGCCGCGGAGAGTTTTTTGTGTTGTGGTCGTAACGACGTCAGCGCAAGAGAACGGCGACGGGTGCGCGCCAGCGACGATGAGGCCAGCTATGTGCGCGATGTCTGCTAAAAAGTACGCGCCGATCTCCCGGGCAATGGCGCCGAATTTTTTGAAATCAATCGTTCGCGGGTAGGCGGTCGCGCCGGCCACAATGATTTTCGGCCGTTCACGGCGGGCAATTTTGCGGACTTCTCCATAATCGATGTAGCCGTCGCGCCCGACTTCGTATTGGACGGAGCGGTAAAACCGCGCCGAGAAATTCACCTTCCAGCCGTGCGTCAAGTGCCCGCCGAAAGGCAAAGACATCCCGAGGATGTCCGCTGATTCTCGCGGATTACCACGCGGATTTTCGCGGATACTCGATCGGCGTCCATCTACATTTTTATCCGCGTCCATCGGCGCGCCCAGTAAGGCGAGATACACAGCCATATTTGCCGGCGAACCTGAATACGGCTGGACATTCACGTGCCAATTTTTTCCCAGACAAAAAACCTTGCGGGCGCGCTCCTGAGCCAACAGTTCTATTTCGTCAACAATGTCGTTTCCGGCATAATACCGCTTCTTCGGGTATCCTTCGGAATATTTATTGACGAGTGGCGAACCAAGCGCCTTCAAGACCTCCGGCGAAGCGATATTTTCCGAGGGAATCAAATCCAGCGTCTCGCGCTGACGACTAACCTCTTTTTTGATTAAGGTTTCCAAAATCTTGTCACGCATAATTCTTGGCTTTATGTTTCGCGAACTTCCCAATCCAGGTGCATCTTGGGCAGCATCATCTGCGGATTCCATGATTTTTTCACCTCCTCAATTTCCTGCGAGAGCTGATATTTGCCGCCTTCGCCGACGTAATCAATCGCTTTTTTCGCAAGCGGCGCCACTTCGTAGAAAACCATCTGGGCGATGCGCCGGCCGACTACAAGCGGGATTGAAAAATAGCGGGAGTTATTTGTGGCTTCCATCGTCCAGCGGTTGAAATAGCCGACATCCCCCCAGCCGGCGTCTTTGCAAACCTCAACGAAGTTTCGCCCCAAAGACGACCTGGCGTACATTTTGGCGACGCAAATCTCGCGCCCGCCGACGAATTCCTGGGTATGGGCAAGTATCGTCTCGCCCGGCCCAAGAAGAATGATTTTGGCTCCGCGATGGACGTTCTGGAATTTGCTCCCAAGCCGCTCTTCCGTGCGCTCGACGGGTTCTGCTTGATGAGGACCCGACCAAACCGCCTTTGTGGAGTCGGCGTCGTAAAGGTTGTGGACGGCGGCGCGCGCCCCGGGCGGCCGTTCGCGCCAAAACCACTCGCCGAGCGTCACGTCGTAGCTTGTCGTTTTTAGATTGCGCTCCAAAAACGGCTCAATGACGATCGTGCCGTTTCCGAGATGCCTCAAAATTTGATCTCTGGAGAGAAGCATTATCTAAAGAATAGTGTTGTTGCTCGATCTTGGCAATTGACGGCTATACGCAGCCGCCGAACGTGAATGCGTACGCGCGCAAGCCCTGGTCTTTGACATAAATTTTCAATTCCCTTTTGAGTATTTTGTCCCCGGAAATCAAATTGTACATTTTGGCATCGCGTACCTCTGTCTCTTTTAAAAATCTCCCGCCTGCGGTGAGCCCCTCGACCGCGCTCGTGGTGGGCGAAGCCCCCGCCTGCGCCGACCTGCGCTTCGCCGACGGCTTCGGCAAGGCGAGGGCTTCGGCGGGCAGGGAACCACCAAGCTCAAGGCGGACTTTCGCCGGTCGCTCGCCGGCGCATTCCATCACCAGATTGACCTCGGCCGCCTCAAAATTCAAAACAATATAATCCTCAAAATTTTCCGTTTTCCTTTGGTGTTCAACGTATTCCGGATGAACTTTCCAGTCGCCCGCAAACCGCCAAACGTTCCCTGATCTGCCGCGCATGGAACCGAGGTAGGTTTCGGGCGTCGTCGGATAGCAAGCGCCGTTTACCCCGAGCTGCGTCGAGGGGCCCGTCGCATAATTGATAGTTGGCAACTTAAGTTTCGGGTTCGTTTCGAGCAGAACTTTTTGGATCGCTTCTTCCGTTTCCCGATAATTGCCCTCGCCGGAATGGTCGTAAACGATCTGGCCGTCTTTGTCCACCAAGAATTTTCTCGGCCAAACATTGTTGGAATACGAACTCCAAATTTGGTAGTCGCTGTCCATCGCGACCGGGTACTCAACGCCGAGTTCCTTGATCGCCCGCGCGACATTCTCCACGTTCTTTTCAAAATCAAACTCCGGCGTATGGACGCCGACGATTACAAGGCCGAGCGGAGAGTATAATCCGTGCCAGCGCTTGAGATGGGGCAGGGCACGGATGCAATTTACGCAAGAGTAGGTCCAAAAATCAATCAAAACGGGGCGTCCGCGCAGCTCTTTCATTTCGAGGCCGCGCGAGCCCGCCTTCGCTCCGTCCTCTGCAGCTTTACTTCGGAGGGGAACAGAGATTTCGGCGGGCAAATTGAACCACCTTAGGTTTTGCGGAAATTCGGGGGCTTTCATCCCGTTAGAGACAGGTCATTCAGACTCAGAAGAGTCTTCAGACTCGACGAGAAACGCTTCGCCGATTGGGCGAATCGTCGTCTGCCATAATTTATTATTGATAAATGAAGCATATTAATAAGCTATTACCCGTTTCCGTAGCGAAGCGGTCTCTAACAGGATTCATCTCTATTGCTCAATTCTATATTAAGCGCGCCCAACAATAAACGCTTTCCATTTCTATCGGGAAAGCGTTAGATTCTAAAAACACGTCGCGCGCCGTAGCACGCCGCCCAAGTCACGATGACCACTGCGAGCCACCAGGAGAAAATGACGCACGACGCCATCATCAGGTCGCCTGGGCTCGCGTAATCGGATGACGGAAAGAGAAACCTGAGCGAACCCGACCAGTTTACGCGCACATAATCAACAAAAGTGAACAACGGCGTATCTGCGTTCGCCAAAACGTGCCGGCTATCAACAAGCCCGTATCGGCCGTAGATATCAAGTTCTATGCGGCTGTGGACCGCCACCGGCATTTTGGAATCATTGCAAACCATCGCCGACAGGTTAAGTATCACCCCGAGAAGGCCGATGGAGATAAGACCCGACAATGCCTTGGTTGAAATCTGTAAAAATTTTGGCCACGCCCCATCGCCCCCCAGGTTTCTATTGACGATTTTTATTCTGGCGAGGACGAAAAATGCGAGAATAAGCGCGATCAGAAGAATACTCTGCGGAACCGAGAGGTGCGCCAGCCCTTCAATGAAGTTGTGCTTCTGGGCCGAAAACCACGGCCAGAACAGAAAATTGACGATTGCGCTCCGCAAGGCGGCTCCTTTCTTTTATCAAAAGTTTCTAAGGTAAGAGTAGGACGGGGCGGCGGGAAAGTCAAAACCGCCGCTCCGCACAACGCCAGCGAGTAATCCAATCGGACGAAAACAGCCTTTTTATTTCTTGTTTGGGTGCCCGGGTTAAACAAGTTAGAACCTGTTTGAGGTAAAAGAAAACCGAGGATTATTCCTCGGTGTTTTTCTTTTTCGCTTGGGCTTTAATTATGCGTCCATTTTCCATCACTAAGGAGCTCTCGTCGCATAAAACAGCATTCAGCGCGCAGCTTACGTCCCAGCCGGGATCAATTGCTTGAAAGCCATATCTATCCCTTGAGCGCTTACCACATGCCGAGCATACAAAAACCTCGCCTGCTCCTGCTGTTTGGTTGCCCATAAAAACCTCCTGCTCCGCGAACTAAAAACAAAGTAGCATCCTCGTGCAATCCTGTCAAACCCGTGTACTGGTCCAATACATATCCGCCACCCCTAGGCCCAAAAACCCTTGAAAAACCGAGGTTCTGGGAGGTATGGTGGTTGCCGTATGACAATATACGGCATGGTCCTGCCTGGAGCAGCAATTATTGCGCGCTCATCACTCCTCGCAGGCAATTTGAGCGCAAAAGCCAAAGGTCGTCTGAAGATTTTGGACTGGCTGCGGTCTCGCGAGAACAATATCAGCCTAACATCAAGGCATTTCGGCACAAACAGAGAAACAATTCGCATTTGGAAAAAGCGACTGGCGAAAGAAGGACCGCGAGGGCTTGAGGATAGATCGAGAAAGCCGGGTAAAGTAAGGCAGCCGATAACTTCTCCGGACATCGTTGCCGAAGTTGCGAGGTTGCGGAGGAAATATCCTGCTTGGTCAAAGTACAAGATCAAGCCATTGCTGCTAAGCCATCTCGAAACTTCAGTAAGCACGATAGGCAGAATTCTCCGAAGGAAGGGCCTCATCGAAGAGAGGGTCTCAAGGAAAAGATCGAGGGCGGCAAAGCGCCCCAAGGCCAGATTTCCCCGTGGAATGAGGATTTCCGAGCCCGGGGACATGGTGCAGATGGACGTGAAACACATCATGCTCCCCGGAGGCAAGAGGCATTATCAATTCACCGCCATTGACGTCCTCACAAAACAAAGGGTTCTCGGTTTGTATCGTTCTGAATCGTCAAGAAGCGGCAGAGACTTCCTCTATTTGTGCCTCAGGGAATTTGATTTCGAGATCAAAGCAATTCAAACTGATAACGGCTCTGCATTCCTCAAGGAGTTTGACGCCGCTTGCAAAGAGCTCGGGTTGCCCCATTGCTTCATCTATCCTCGCTCCCCAAAACAAAACAGTTATGTGGAGATATCGCATGGGGCTGACGAGAGGGAATTCTACCGGCAAGGCAATGTCCGCATCGATTTCGAGATGATGAGGGCAAGGCTCAGGGAATGGCAGAAAACCTGGAACGAGGTAAGGCCCCATCAGGCTCTCAATTACCTCACCCCCAAGGCCTACTACGAAAAATGGCAGCGCGGTCGGCTGCCGACAAGAGACGTTATTACTTTACAAACCTAGGTGGCGGATATGTATCTGAACCTGGACAGTGCGCGCTTTCCCTTCGGATTCGCGAGGGAAAACCTCGTTTCCCGGCCGGAAGAAATCCCGTTTGCCGATAGGAACCAACTTGCCCCGTTTACGGCGATATCGCCGCAAGAAATATCCGGTGACTGCAACGCGCTTAACCCTCGCGGACAAAACTTTGGCGGTCCCGTTGTGCGCCAAAAAATCAACTGTCTGACGTTTGGCAATCCGAGTCGGGAATGTTTCGAACAAAAATTGCCTGCCGCTTGGCTTCGGCGCCGCGGATCGCTCCGGCTTTTCCTCCTCGTCAACGACTTCCGCCTTCACATCAATCGTTTGCCGCCAAAGCTGGGGCGGTTGTTTCGGTTCCTGCGCATTTTTCCTGTCTTTCAGCGACAGAAGAAACCGCAGGAATCTCTCAATGTCAAAATCGCCGTACATCCGATGCCTCCTTTCTTAAGCAAAAGACACAACGACCAACTCTGCGAGAGAGGATACCACAAATGGACTTGTCTGGTCAAGTGCGCGGGGGCGTCAAGTGACGGCAGTGTCCATGGCCGCGCGTTAAAAACCGGTCGGATGTTTTTTCTTTCTCCGGCTAAGAGAATATAATTGCAGTAATGCCGAGAAAAATCATTTCCCGGGATTATTTTAACCGACCGACGGTTGATGTCGCGCGGTCGCTTCTCGGAAAATTCCTCGTTCGCCGCTTGCGCGGGAAAACGATTGCCGTGATGATTTCCGAAACGGAGGCCTATGACGGGCCGCGAGACCTGGCCTCGCACGCAAGCCGCGGCAAAACGCCGCGGACTTCCGTTATGTTCGGCCCCGCCGGCCGTTTCTACGTTTATTTCACCTACGGCATGCACTGGATGCTCAATGTCGTAACCGGCCCGAAAGAATATCCGGCGGCGGTGCTAATCCGCGGCGGAGCCGCGAGGTGTCAAGTATCAGGTATCAAGTATCAAGAAAAAATTAAAGATATAAACGGGCCGGCCAAGCTCACGAAATTTCTGAAAATTGACGGCAAGCTGAACGGCAAACCCGCCTCAAAAAAGAGCGGGCTGTGGATTGAGGACGGGGGCGTACGCGTCAAAAAATCGCAAATCAAGCGCGGCAAGCGCGTTGGCGTGGACTACGCCGGAAAGTATTGGGCAAACAAACCATACAATTTCAGAATCTTACACGTACCATGAGCTCTCTGACGTTCTCCGGCCGGCGGCAGGAGCTAGCGAAGCTTAATCCCCTCTCGTTTTAAAATCTTCGTTTTATTTCTCGCGCCGCGGTTGTAGCCGCCGAGCGTGCCGCCGGAGCGCACGACGCGGTGGCAGGGAATTTCCGGGTTGTAATTTTTATTCAAGATATTCCCGACGGCGCGCGCCGCCAGAGGACTTCCCACGCGCCGCGCGACTTCTTTATAGGTCAAAACGCTTCCTTTGGGAATTTTAGACACCGCCCTTAACACCCTTTCTCTGAAATCCTTTTTCATGTTTCGCCCTTAAAACGCTCGCTTGTTTGCAGTAGCGAAACCGCGAGGCCGTGCGATATGCCGGGCGGCCTTTGCGATTGCCGACTTTCGGATAGTCCTTCATTACAACAAAACTATAAACCGACAAACTTTAGGGCGTTGGCAATTTCTCTCAAGTGCAGTTTGTCGCCGTAAAGCATGAAGTAAAGATAAGCATATTTGCCTATCTCAACTGGCCGGGGATATTGAACCACCATGGCCACCACGCCATTTTCTTCTTTGGGCTGGTCCGGCGACGGCAAGATAAAGCGCGCATCCGCTCCGGCAATGGTCGTGGAACTAATCTTTGGAGCCGAGCCGTAGGGCTTTTTAATTTCTTGGGTCAGGCTTTTCGCCGCGCCGTCAATGTTGAGATCTCCGACAACGCCAACCGCGTCTATGCCGAAAAATCCGTCATCTCCCTTGAAAGATAAAGGCGTTCCGCGGAACGCGCCGCGCGCCGGATCAATCTGCCACGTAGACGGATAAGCAAGAGAGATTTTAAAATCAGGATTGCTGTAAATCGCGAGCGTCCGCAAAACGATTTTCGGCTGCCTCGCCTTCTCTTGCGAAACAAAGAAAAGCGCGGCTAAGATCAGAACCGCGCCTATGCCAATTTCCCAAATAATTCTTTTTTTCATTACCTAATAATAGAATGGCCTCGCGTAACTTGCAATACCGAACCAATCTGTTTTTGGCAGGGTTGCCGCAGTTCTACTATTGGGCGATGCATTGGTTGTACGTCGAGACCTCGGAATTGTAATTCGCTATCATGGCCTTGGTTTCGTTTACAAGCCCGTTGTATTGAGTGATGAGCGCGTTGTATTCTTCGGCTTTCTGGTAATATTCCTGCCGGTTTTGCATGTTTTCAGTTTCCTGTTTCTTCGCGGCGAGCAACGCCTGGAGATTGTTAATCTGCGCCTTGTCGGTTTCAATTTGCATTCTTAGCGACTGATCAATCCGTGGGCAGGCCGATGCCGGCTTCCCGAAAATCTGAACGGCAATCCAAACCGAATCCCCCTCTCCGCCTGAGGCGCCTGCCCGTCCGTCAGGCGGGGATCCGCCTTCGGCGGAAAAAATTCCTTTTTTCACCGCAACGCCGATTTCAAGGTAATGAGGATCCAAAATGTTGGCGCGATGGCCGGGACTGTTCATCCAGGCCCGCAGCAAATCGGCGTCATCTTTGAAATTTCCCATAGCCAGATTTTCTCCGAGCGCGAGATAATCATAACCCGCTTCTTTGGCCGTGCTTTCCGCTCCGGCGCCGGACGGGGAAATATGCGCGAAATATTGTTTCTCAAACATATCGTTGGCGCGCCTGGCCGCGATGTCGTCCAGGACTGTGCTGTGATCAAGCGGCGGAAAATCGTTATCGTTTCTCTGGACGTTCGTCTGTTTGATAGTTCCCGGAACGGTAAGCCGAGGCGCGGGAGCGGCGGGTTTCTCGATGGCCGCCGCCGCCTTTGGTTCAAGTTTCAGCGGTGGCGGCGCGGAAAATTGCTTTTTAACTTCGTCAATCGCCGCGTTTAGGGCTATGTTCTCAATCCTCTGGACCTGCGGCGAAAAATAATCAAGAATTTGATTTCTGAAAGCCAAAACGGCGACGATGGCCAGCAAAACGATTATCCAGAAAACGCCTTTGATTTTGGACGGCATATTATTTGTAAGTATAACAGCTGTTGCCGATAAGTTGACAAAAATTTCTTGCCGCGATACAATTGCCTCGGTACCTTGGAAAATCAATATTCCGAGGCGGAAGACCGAAAAGGGCTAGGGCCGCAAACCCGATGCCCGGGGCGCAACCCCAGAGGTCTTTTGGCGGCGCAACCGCTGCCATTGCCCCAAATGACGGGGCGCGGAGGTCTCATATGGGACCGCATTTGAAACAACATCTGTGGGGATTGAGTATAGCGATAATTGGAGCCGCATTGGCAATAGTGGGGATATTGTTACTGTCAACTCGCGGGCCTCACCTCGCGTCTACGCCGGCGGTGTTCGGTACGATAGTTCTTTTTATTGGCATTATCGTCGACCTTGCAGCCAACGAAAAAGAAGCCGCTCTCGCCTGGCGGTGGTTCCGGCTTGGCTTGGGCGAATTTCCGAGGGACAAGGTGGAACGCGAAGCGTTGCGGCAATTCGCGAAAGAAAATCTTTGCCTCTTCGCAGAAAATGCGTCTCTCTGTTTCAAAAACAGAGACGAGGATGGACTTGCGCTTGCCGCTGCAAAATCCAACGCTTCAACCATCTGTGCCGCTTTTCTGTCTACTCCGAAAGACCTTCTGAAATTCCGCAAAGCAAAACAACAGCGATTCAACGAGATAAGAAAACTGATCCGGGAACGAGGGAATACGTATAAAAAAATGAGCGAGCACGCGGATCGGGCGCACCGCCGATACCTAAAGCACTGGGATCTTTTCAAAGACCTCGGCATGCTGCCCAACTTCCCAGGCACGAGTGATCCATGGAGCAATCCGGATGAGTTTCGCCTGAAGTTAACCGCTCGTTCTACCAGGAAAGGAAGCATCCAGGATGCCATGGATGCCGGGGTAGCCGAGGCAGTAGACAATATACTAATCTAGCTTGTTTTCTCAAACTCAAAGGGGCCGATCAATTTCGGTCCCTGTTTTATTATTTACTCGCAAGAATACCCGCCCCACTCTGCAGTGCGGTTATTCATTTTTCTAAAATTCCACTATCTCCTCCCAGGGCAAACCCGGCTTGCCGAAGTGGCCGTAAGCCGCGGTTTGCAAATAAATCGGTCGGCGGAGGCCGAGTCGCTCAATGATCGCCGCCGGCCGGAAATCAAATTTTTCCGAAACCAACTTGGAAATATCTCTATCTTTCTCGTTTGAGGCGTGAACCATAAGCGGCTCGGCGCGACCGATGGCGTAGGCGACAGAAACTAAACATTTTTTCGCAAGGCCGCCAGCCACGATATTTTTTGCGGCGAAGCGAGCCATGTAGGCCGCCGAGCGGTCAACTTTCGTCGGGTCCTTTCCCGAAAACGCGCCGCCGCCGTGCGGAATCAATCCGCCGTAAGTATCCACCATGATTTTTCTGCCGGTGAGGCCGGTGTCGGCCGCGAATCCGCCTTGGACGAAGCGGCCGGTGGGATTGACGAAGATTTCCAAATTTTTATCACCGCCGATCAGGGGGAGAATTAAACTTTCCGTGAGCTGATTGCGGATAAATTCCTGGGAAACGTTTTCGTTGTGCTGTGCGCTCACCAAAATCGTTTTTACCTTCCCGTTTTCCATCGTTACCTGCGTCTTCCCGTCCGGCCCAAGCCAGAAGAAATCCTTGTTTGTTTTTCTTAGCCACTCAAGGCCCGAAGCCAATTTGTGTACCAGAACCACTGCTTGCGGCAAAAATTCCGGCGTCTCGTCGGTGGCGTAGCCATACATAATCCCCTGGTCGCCGGCGCCGCCCGCGTCCACCCCCTGGGAAATGTCCGGCGACTGCCTGGCGATTTCCGTGATAATGCGCAAATCGTCCGCGTAGCCGATATTTTTATAGACCTTTCTCGTAATTTCTCCGGCGTTGAAGTTTGCCGATGTCGTCACTTCTCCGCCGATGACCAAAACGCCGTGCGAACCGAATGTCTCCACCGCTACGCGGCTTTTCGGATCCTGCCGCAAGCACTCGTCCAATATGGCGTCCGAAATCTGATCGCAAACTTTGTCCGGGTGGCCGGACGTGACTGATTCAACCGTATAAGTTTTAGAGTGGTACATGTTATTATTCACTGTTACCGCTTGTGCAACGACATTCCGACATTCTGCAGAATGTCGGAATGTCGTTATGAGAAAAACGCAAACTCTTTCCAAAAGGAAAGAGTTTGCGTTTCAGCGTTTATCTTTCCCTTCGCGGGGCTGGATTTGGCACCTTGTCCGATATTTTCTTCCTCACAAAGAAAACATCGGGTTGGTTGTCGCCGGATTGAGGAGCCAGTCTCCCCTCCGACCTGCGTCGGAGTACCCGGACTCTTGATAACCTATTTTTCTGTCTTAACCAGTATAGCAAATTGCGACTGCCAGCGTCAACCCCGCACCTTTGGAGGATAAAAAGGACAAATTTCGCTTAGATGGTAACGGAATTAACGGTTCTGAAGAAGTTACCACAAGAATAAACGTGTTTTTGCGCGGAGCGCTAATCCTCCAAATGTGCGGGGTCAACCGCGGCCTGTGGATAAGAGGCACTCGCTACATTTTCCGGAACCCGCTTCGGTTCGCAAAATACAAGCTCGTTCCCGACAAGAAAACGCCGCCCAGCTCTCCGAATCGCGGGCACCCGGCATTTTCTTTACTCGCTCGCGTATTTTAAAAACTTACCTTTCACTCAGGTTCCGGAAAATGCACCTTCGCACTGGTCGGTAGAGAAAAAAACGAGTGGTTGCGCAAAATATATCTTTGCGCTCGTTGGAAGAGGAAAGAAAGACACGCGACACTCAGAAGTTATTATTGCGACTTGACGGACAAAAGCTCCACCGTAAATTTCAGTGTCGCGTTCGGCGGTATGGGGCCGGCGCCGCTCTCGCCATAAGCAAGCTCCGGCGGAATCACAAACTCGCGCTTGCCGCCAACTTTCATTCCGAGAAGCCCAAGATCCCAACCCTTGATAACCTGTCCAGCGCCGAGCTGGAATTCAAACGGCTCGCCGCGGTCATAGGAACTGTCGAATTTCTTACCATCTTCAAAGACGCCGAGATAATTCACGCTCACGGTGTCGCCGGCTTTCGCTTCGGCTCCGGCGCCTACTTTCAAATCCTCGATTTTCAATTTATTTAAAATATTCACTTCGTCAATTTTTATCCTCTCCACATCGGCCGCCGCCTTATCCTGCGCCTCGCGATCCATCCCAAGATTAAACCGAAAACCGCTGCCGATAAGCGCGGCGGCAATGATTATAAAAATTATGATTTGCAAAACTCTCATCCCGTTAGAGACGGGAAACGCTTCGCCGATTGGGCGAACCGTCGTCTGCCATAATTTATTATTGGTAAATGAAGCATGTTAATAAGTTACTACCCGTTTCCATAGCGAAGCGGTGCATTACGGGATGTGTTTAGAACTCTGGATTGGGTAGAGATTAGGGAAAGTATGGCAAAATTGAGTTTTGTTAATTAACGATTCCTAAATTTCTTAAGAATTAGCCCTGTGAGCCAATAGCAGATTGGATAAAGAACAGCGCCGATTAAATCAAAATAGGGGCTAAAAAGTATCTCCAATCCTTTGATCCAAATGATGCTTCCAAAAATCCCAAAATAGAATATGTGGTAAAGCAGGCTGCCCAGCGCGCCTGTTTCTCCTATTAGCGCCATTACCGAGGCCACGATTAGCAGAATTAACAAGCCGCCTATGGCATAGGGAAGATGGGGTTGAAACGAGATCCATAGCGCCGCTAAGATAGGCCGAAGAATAGAAACTGCCACGGTAGGCACTTGATCCAGCGTTTTCTGAATCAAATCAACAAAGAAAATGGCTGTTGAAGTTGGGGTTATATCCAGCAACATACAGCAACTATGGCAAGCAGGTCAACTAATTTTAAATAGATCGGAGCGCCCTCGGCAGGACTTGAACCCGCAACCTTGCCCCTAGAATGGGCTTGCTCTATCCATTGAGCTACGAGGGCGTGTGCCTTTGGAAGGAATTGAACCTTCTCCTCGCCCATTTCAGAGGCGCGCTCCACCGTTGAGCCACAAAGGCAAAAAACAAAAAAACCACCAAGAAGAACCGCGAGAAAATGCGGTTTTGTTTGGTGGCTAATTGCGTCTAAAGCGTTGCGTTGTTGTTTATATACTACTCCGTTGACGGTTATCCAATTATTTCCTTATGAACTTTCTCACAGTTCTTCCATTTCTCAAAATACTCCTTTGGTATGCCAGAGTGTTTAACGGCTAACTTCATTGTCTTATCTGACTGACTATCCTTTTCTCTAGTACTATTGATTGCCTGAACCGTAACGTCTTTCCCGTTTATTTTCCCGTTATAGTGATAATGAGAACCCTTATGGTGCCCGAAGCTGAATTTATAGTCCTTCAAAAAATCGCATAAATCTTTGAAAGACCAATTCTTCAGCCTCGACATTTTTCAATGACTAAGCCTGACAAAGCGATCTGATGGGCAACGAGAGAAAAGAAGACCTTCCTACATTTGGTGCAAAACTGCGTTCGCTATTTTTCTTTGCGGCCATAAATTTTTGATATTCTTCTGACATTTTCCAATACTTTTTTTCTGCTGGTCTATTAAGTAATTCATCAGGTAAATTGTTTTTGTATATATTTTCAACATAACCCTCAACAGATTCTCGAATTTGTTTCTCGACTTCTTCGAACATTTTTGCATCTTCAATTAGATCAAAATCAAGGCATACTGCCCTGAACCCCCTAGAGAATGGGAAAATAATAATCCTCGCAATACCTCGTCTTTTAGTGTTTAGGTAGGTCATATATATGTTGTTAGAGGTTTTATATTGTATATCGGGGCTTTATTTTCGTCAATGTGCCGATGATACAGCCCATCTTTATTGTAGCAGGTTAGAAAAAAGCGGAAGGTGTATAACCCTTTGGCCTCATCTGTGATTTGGCTTAGTATTATCAAGTATATAGGCCTCAAAGTACAAAGTAAAAGATGTAATGAAAGAAGAAAACGCCGAGGAAGATAAAAAACGACTTGAGGAATTTACCCGCGCCGCCGAGTTAGAACAAAATACTCAAGCCAGAAAGAAGCTAAGGAGTTACTTTTTAGAAATTTCTCGCACGGAGTGGTTTGAGAATAAAATCATAGAGTTTCGCAAGAAATACGGTGTTCCAGAAGGCGGCTACGTCGCCGACGGGCAGAGTATCATGCCGCCGGAACAACTGCCAGACAGATGGAATGCCGCCAAGGCAATCGGCGTGGATGTTGAGAAAATCTGCGAGAAATACTCTTTGCACAGCATAGATTGGAGCGACGACATAGAGAGCTATCTATTTTATAACAAGTTTTTCAATGTTTATGACTTCAACACAAAAAACCTTATTTACCTTGCAGATTTGGCAGAGGAAAAGATTGATCCGTTTGAAGAATCTACCCAAGCACAAGACAATAAATATTTTCCCATAGCGCTTCG